>JABAHR010001427.1_pt3 | contig 11785 bp, 12 predicted proteins | sample 7062101 | NCBI WGS metagenome assembly JABAHR01 (sample SAMN14534553, study PRJNA622989) | marine sediment metagenome | biome: marine biome [ENVO:00000428]; feature: marine pelagic biome [ENVO:01000023]; material: deep marine sediment [ENVO:00002113] | place: India: Gulf of Kutch | collected...
ACGCACACGATGGGCCTCGAAGACATCAACAAGGCCTTCGACCTGATGCATGAAGGGAAGAGTATTCGCTCCGTCATTCATTACTGAGCCTGTGGGGCGTCCCCGCCCCGCGTCCCGATGAGCGCCGATTCAGCCAGGGCAGCCGTCGCGACAACGTCGCCACTGGCTGCCGACGCGGCAGCCGAGATCGCCGAACTCGGCGGTAACGCGGTCGATTGCGGCATCGCCGCCGCGTTTTGCTCGATCAACACGCAGCCGGGCGTTTGCGCGCTTGCGGGCAGCGCCTACGTGTCCATCTGGCGACCGGGCGAGCCCCCGGTGACGATCGACGGCAATGTCGCCGTGCCCGGCATCGGCCTCGATGACGAAACCAACGCCGTACCGGAATCGGTAACGATTGCCTATGGCGGCGGCGTTACCACCCTGGTAGGCGGCTCCTCGGTCGCCGTTCCCGGGACGCTTGCGGCGCTTTGCCTCGCCGCCGAGCGCTACGGCCGCCTCCCCTGGCGCGAGCTTGTACAACCGACGATCCGGGCGACCCGCGACGGCTTCCCGCTGGCCACTGCCTGCCACTATTACCTGGGCTATGCGGGCGACGTCATTTACGGGCGCAGCGAGGACGGTCATCGCGCCCTGCACGATGCCTCGGGACGGCTGGTGGACGCAGGGGCGGCGATCATCGTGCCACACCTGGCCGACAGCCTGGAGGCGATCGCAGAGCAAGGCGGTGACGTATTCTATCGCGGCGAGATCGGCAGCAAGATCGTCGAGCATGTCCGATCACGCGGCGGTACGTTGACCCTCGAAGACCTCGCTGCTTATTCGCCGGACATCCGCGAATCGCTGGTCGTCGATGTAGGAGAATGGCAGATTGGTTTCAATCCACTGCCGGCGATTGGCGGCGTCAACGTCGCAGCAATGCTGCAGACGTTCGGAACGGACGCTTTCGCCCGCTGGGAGCCGGACAGACTGCTGCGTTTGATAGACACGCAGCGTGCAGTGATGCATTTCCGCAGGCAGCACCTCGACGGCGCCGAGCGGGTCGATGCCGCGGCAGCGGCGCTGCTCGAAGCGGCCAACTCGGGGTCGCTCATTTCGCGTAACGCATCCGGGTCGACGGTGCATACGTCGGCGGTCGACGACAGCGGTCTCGCCTGCGCGATCACTGCGTCATCGGGGTACGGCTCGGGCGAGATGCCCGCGGGGACCGGACTTTGGCTGAACAACTGCCTCGGCGAACTCGAGCTCAATCAGCACGGTCTCGATGCCGGCCCACCCGGCAGCCGGCTGCCCTCCAATATGGCGCCGGGCTGTGCGAGAAAGCCGGGCAGCGTGCTCGCGATAGGTTCTCCCGGTGCGGATCGCATTACCACCGCGCTGCATCAATTCCTCGCCAACTTCATGCAGTGCGGACTCGATCTCGGACCGGCGGTTGCCCATCCGCGCATACACCTTAAAATCGACGACGCGGGAGACGAGCTGGCGGCAGAACCCGGCGTCGACTTGCCGCCGCTGGACATAGGCGTCGTCCGCTACGACGAGATCAGCATGTACTTCGGTGGCGTCGTTGCCGCCCTGTATTCCGCCGACAGCGGATTCGACGTCGCTGCCGACCCGCGACGTGAGGGCGGCACGCACATCGCGCCGCGCTGACCAAACAACGGAGCCTGTAGTGAGCAACGACGAGATGCTTGATCGTCTGCCGGCGCAATTGCCGGACGACCCGATGCACTGGGCGGATGCCTGGCTGAAAGAAGCCATGACCGCCGAAGTGCAGCGCAATCCGAACTGCATGACGATTGCCTCCGTCGGCGAAGGTTCACAGCCGTCCGCTCGGGTCGTCTTGTGCAAACAATTCGTGCCGGATCCCGGCTACCTGGTCTTCTACACCAACTATCGGTCCCGCAAGTCGATGGAACTGACCGACAACCCGCGTTCTGCGGCGGTTTTCCACTGGGACGCGCTCGGCCGGCAGGTCCGCATCGAGGGCCTGGTCGTGCGCTCGCCCGGGCAGGAAAGTGACGAGTATTTCAAAAGCCGTGGCTGGGGCAGCCAGCTCGGCGCCTGGGGCAGCGACCAGAGCCAGCCGGTCGACTCCAAGGAAGCGCTTGTCCGGCAGATCCGCGAGCGCGGCGAATCGCTGGGCCTGGCGCTGGGCGCGGACACGACCGAGATAGCCGAAGGCAGCGTGCCGTCCATCGCCAGACCGCCGCATTGGGGCGGCATGCGACTGTGGGCCAGCGCGATCGAGCTCTGGATCGAGGGTCAGGACAGGATCCATGACCGTGGCCGATGGTCGCGCGACCTGATCCGTTCGTCGGAACACGAATTTACCGTCTCTCCGTGGCGCGGCGTCCGGTTGCAACCCTGAGTCGTCGCAATGCGCCTCGTCGAAAAAAACATCACCTGCCCGTTTTGTGGCGAGCCTGTCTCGGTGCTGCTCGACCTGTCGGCGGGCGACCAGTCGTATATCGAGGACTGCCAGGTATGCTGCAGACCGATGGACATCAGTTTCGTCGTCGATGGACAGGACGGAGTCGATATCAGTGTCGATTGTGCGAGCTAGCGTTGTTGGCGCCTGGGCGCTGCTGGCTTTGGTCGATGCCGCTGCCAACGAGTTCCTGACCGAAGGCGGATCGCTCGCTATCGATGTCAGACCCGCCGACGGTCGCATCGTCATGGACCTTGCGGGCGACATCTGGATGCTCGACAGCGGCGGCGGTGAAGCTCGTCTCGTCGAGACAAACGAACGCACGCTTGCCAGGCCGCGGTGGTCGCCTGACGGTCAGTCGCTGCTTTTCCTGGCAGCATCGGACGACGGCAGCACGCTGAGAATCCGCGATCTCGTGGCCGGCGAAAGTCGCGCCGTCGGCGATCCCGGCGTTCACAATCAGGATGCCAGCTGGCATCCGAACGGCGAAAGGATCGTCTATGCGTCAGACCGGCACGGCACCGGTCTGGACATCTGGGAGACCGACCTGCCGACCGGCCTGTCGTGGCGACTGACAGCGGACCCCGGAGACGAGCTGTCCCCGGCCTGGTCGGACAATGGTCGGCACCTTGCCTGGATTCGCAAGGACGAGGAAGGCTACGCGATCATGCTCAGGCTGCATGGCGAACCGGACAGCGAATTCATGCTGTCCGCGGATCCGCTGTCGTCACTGGCGTGGCGCCCGGATGGCAGCTTGTTCACTTACCTCCGTCACGGCGCAGACCGCGTCACGCTGGAGATGGCGATCCTGTCGGAGCCAGTGCTCGTCCGAACGATAGCCGAAGACGAAAACTTCACGGCGGCACCAGTCGCCTGGTCGAACAGGATGAACCTCTACTACGCCGCGGACGGACGGATTCGCTCGCGCGGCTTCGAGGATCGTGTTTCCAGGCCGGTACATTTTCGGGCGCTGGTCGCGAAAGCGGCGCCGCCGCCTCCGCCGCCTGAACCGATACCAGCGCGCGAACTGCCGATCAGCAATGCGCCGGACAGCCGACTGATCATTCGCACGGCCCGGCTGTTCGACGGCATCTGGCAAGGCTATCGACCTGCCATGGATATCGTCATCGACGGCGGCAGGATCGAAGCCATCGAATCACCCCGCGACCGCGAGGACGGAATCGTCATTGATCTTGGCGATGTCACCGCCATCCCGGGGCTGATCGACGCTGCGGCGCCGGTTCCCGGTGAGGGGACCAGCGGGGCTTCGATCCTGGCCTACGGCGTCACGACCATCGTCGTTGCCGGTGCCGGTGAGGCGATCGACCGGGCGTCCTGGGAGACCGAGACGACCCCGGGGCCGCGCCTGGTCGTTCAGTCTGCGGACGAACGCAGGCTCGACGTGTCGGGACTCGCCGACGGCGGCCTGGCCGGGATCGAACGCGTGACCCTGTCCCGGCAGGCGCGGACCTTCGGGCACACGGCACGCCCGGCGCGGCGCTTCGCCGCAGCGCCGGACATCGACGGCCGCGCGCGGACGATCGTCGCCGGCAGCGCGCCCAATCGTCTGCCGCCCGGTGCGGGATTGCACGCCGAGCTCCTGGCGCTGCAAACCGCGGGGCTGAGCGGCGAGCAAGCCCTGCATGCGGCCGGACGGAATGCCGCACGGGCGCTCGGAATCGAGAACCAGGTGGGGACGCTGACGCCAGGTGGGCTCGCGGACCTCGTGCTGGTCAACGGCGACCCGCTGGCTGATGTCAGCGACGCCCTGTCGATCGTGGCGGTGGTCAGAAACGGCCGGTTTTTCAGCCTCATTAGCCTGCTGGAATGGTCGCCAACCGCCGTTATCGTCGATTAATTTGACAAAACGCGTGCGCCTGGCCCACATATGTCAGTATTCATGACAGTTTCGAATTGCCCGCCCCGCCGCCGTCGGCCGGGCGCTCTGCCTGACATTCGCCGGCTGAGGCATCCCGATATTTTTCAGCGTCTTGCGAAAATCAGTTGCGCGGTGCTGAAGGCGGGATCAGAACAGGCTGTCGGAATTCTTTACAGACCGTGGTCTACTGTTAATCCGACCATGTTAGGAATCCTTATAATCGCATGAAATTATGATGTTTTTTCACATCTGGCACAGGTCTTGCTTATTAAACTATGCCCAAGCGAAGTGTAACTGGACTCGGCAACCACGAATAAATACAAACAGGATTTAGACGCCAGAAGAAAAATAACAATAAAAACAAGAAGATCCAGATCCAATAACAACAATAAAGTCTGTATTTGGTTACCGAACAAACAGTTACCTCTTTAATAAAAAAAAGAGTCATTAGCCCCGCCGTAAAACGCGGGGCTTTTTATTGGTGACGCAATTGCACCATCGATCAGCGGCGCGGCGCTACGCGCGCCGAGGCCTGGTCGTTATATAGTTCTGGTGTCGCGCCATTCAATGGAAGCCCGATGTCCCGACCCGCCTGTTTACTCGCCATTCTTGCGCTCTTCGCCGGCTGCGGCGAGGCGACCACACCACAACACGCGACAGCCGTCGCCCCGAGCGAATCGACATCCGCCTCAGTGTATGCGACGGCGCTTGCCAACCCGGCGCGCACGGACGCGGATCGCGAACGCGACGTGCATCGAAAACCCGGCGCCGTGCTCGAGTTTTTCGGCATCGATCGGGGGATGAATGTGCTGGACATGTTTTCCGGAGGCGGCTATTACGCCGAAATCGTCGCGTACGTCGTCGGACCGCAGGGCTCCGTTGATGCGCACAGCAATTCGGCCTATACCGAGTTCGTCGGCGCGGAAGTCGAAGCCCGGTATGCCGACGACAGGTTGGCCAACGTCCGGCCGTTGATGGCGGAGAACAACGAACTCGATCTCGCGCCCGAAAGCTACGACGCGATTCTGATGGTGCTTGCCTATCACGACATTTATTACGTCGCGCCGGAGGACGGCTGGCCCAGGATCGACGGTCCGACCTTGGTCTCGGAGTTCTACGAGGGGCTGCGGCCGGGTGGCGTGCTGGGAGTGGTCGACCACTATGCGGCGGCCGGATCTCCGCCGGGAACCGGCCATACCTTGCACCGGATCGATCCGGACATCGTAATCGCCGAGCTGGAATCAGCGGGCTTCGTTCTCGACGGCCAAAGCGACATCCTGCGCAACATGGACGACGACCATAGCCTGAACATGGCTGCGCCCGACATCCGTGGCAGAACCGACCGCTTCGTCCTACGCTTCGTAAAGCCTGAATAATCTGCCGAACTGAGAACCCGGCACTTCTCCGCCAGCGGCCGCGGGTGGAGAATTCGGAGTCACCCTTTCAATGATTTACGTGACCCGGATCATGTTTAAAGCGATTCGCATCGGCGTACTCCTGCTAATCCTGTTTTTCGTCTCGGTCAGCACCTGGCTGACCCAGGCGCGCAGCACGGACTGGAACAACAGCCTGTGGGTCAAGATCTACCCGATCAACGGCGACGGCAGCCAGCTTGCCGCCGACTACATCGCGGCACTCAGCCTGGAGGATTTCACGCCGATCGAGGAGTTCCTGACTCGAGAGACCGGAAAGTTTGACGTCGCGATCGCCAGACCCGTCCGCATGGAACTGGGTACAGAAATCCGCGAGCAGCCACCGGCGCTTGGTGAGTCTGCGAATTTCGCGTCCGTGATGTGGTGGAGTTTGAAGATGCGCTGGTGGGCATCCGGCGTGACTGACGCCCAGGACAATCCGGCGCCCGATGTCAGGATCTTCGTGCGTTACCACGCGCCCCGCGAGCAACTCGTGCTCGAAAACTCGGTGGGGCTGCAGAAAGGCATGGTCGGCGTCGTCAACGCCTACGCGAGTCGACGCCGAGCCGGCGCAAACAACGTCATCATCGCCCACGAGTTCCTGCACACGCTCGGTGCGACCGACAAGTACGACCCGTCAACCGGGCTGCCTTCGTTCCCGCTCGGATACGCTGAGCCCGACCGGCAACCGAGGCATCCCCAGCAGTTCGCTGAGATCATGGGTGGCCGGATCCCGCTGGCGAACGACGATGCCATCATCCCGCGGAACCTACGCTACGTCATGATCGGCGCGCTGACTGCACAGGAAATCCGCCTGACGGACTAGACCACCCCTAGCGTCAATTTGCCGGTCTGTTAACCTGCCCCGATGAGTGAGTCGGGCAATCCAGGAATCAGCTGCAGCAAGCTGTCCGTCAGCGTGCCGGGCCGGACGCTGATTGATGCCTTGCAGCTGAGAGTCGCCAGCGGCGAATTCCTCGCCGTGCTCGGCCCGAATGGCGTCGGCAAGTCGCTCGCCTTGCACACGCTCGCCGGCATACGTGCACCCGCTGCCGGCAGCATTTCGCTGGCCAGTGACGATATCAGCGCGCTCTCGCGGCAAAAGCTCGCACGTTGCATTGCCCTGCTGCCGCAGTACACCGAAGATTTTTTTCCGGCCACGGTCTTCGACACCGTGCTGATCGGACGGCATCCACATATCGGCAGGTTGCAGTGGGAATCGACGGAGGACATCGAAATCGCCCGCGATGCGCTCCGCGCGGTGGACTTGAGCGAGTTCGCTGAGCGCGATGTCCTGACCTTGTCCGGCGGCGAGCGCCGCCGGCTCGCCGTCGCCCAGGTACTGACCCAGGAACCAGGCGTCTTCCTGCTGGACGAACCCACCAATCACCTGGATCCGCAACATCAGCTCGACGTTCTGAAAATCTTTCGACGCCTGGCAGATGATGGCAGGACGGTCGTCGCGAGCCTGCACGACGTGAACCTGGCTGCCCGGTTTGCGGATCGCTGCCTGCTGCTGTTCGGTGACGGACGCTGGACTGTCGGCGACACCAGCGACGTGCTCGACGGCGATCGGCTGTCGGAGCTCTACCACACGCCGATCGAAAGCGTGCCGTGGCGAGACCAGCAATTGTTCGTCGCTGCTAACTAGCAACCAGCTGACAAAGTCGGGACCGCGAAGCGGCAGGGATTCAGTCAAGTCAAAATGATGACGCCCAGCTCGCAAGAGCTGAGTCGCAAACGAGGGCACGGTCTGTCTCCGCACGAGCTCCGCGGCATTCGGACTCCTGTCCATCACAGCCCGGTGTATCTGGCAATCTGCGTCGTCTGCGCCGCGCATGTCGAGGAATGATTAACGCCGACTCGTGCCGGCTGAGGATTTTGCAGCGCGCTGCTAGATCGTGATCGTTCCGGACAGGAAAAACACGGCCGACCCCCTGATCAGCGTGCGGTCGCCCGCGTCCACGCAGGAGAGGTAACCCACCCGGCTGGAGATCTGCCGCGCCTCGAGCTCCGATTTCGACAGCTTCTTGGCCCAGTAAGGTGTCGACACGCAGTGCGCGGAGCCGGTGACCGGATCTTCATCGATACCGATGGCCGGCGCGAAGAAGCGCGAAACGAAGTCGACAGAATCGCCGGCGGCTGTGGCGATGAGTCCGTGCTCGACAATACTCGCAAGTTTCGCGAAGTCCGGACTGAGCGCGGCAACGGCCGCTTCGTTTTCGAGCACGACCATCAGCATCTCGGCGCCAATCAGGCATTCTTTCACGTCAGTGCCGAGGGCCTCCTCGAGCCCGGCGGGCGTATCGACCCGGACAGGCGGACTGGATGGAAAGTCCAGTACGAACTGGTCACCGCTCAGGGCGACTTGCAGCGCACCGCTTGCGGACTGGAGCGTAATAGGCCAGTCCCGGTGACCGAGGCACGAACGAATCACCGCCGCGCTGGCGAGCGTCGCGTGACCGCACAAGGCAACTTCAACGGTGGGCGTAAACCAGCGGATCTGCCACTCGCTGTCGCCCGTCGGTACAAAGAAAGCGGTCTCGGACAGGTTGTTCTCGGCGGCGATCTTTTGCATCAACGCATCATCGAGCCACGCATCGAGCGGGACGACCGCGGCGGGATTGCCGCCGAATGCTTCCGACGTAAATGCCGCCACCTGGTATACATCGAGGTCCGTCAAGCGACGAACCCCTTGAGACGATCGAGCAATGTCGCGTGCAGCGGGGGATTGGCGGCGAGTACGGAGCGGGTTTCGAGACCGACCGGTTCGCCGTTAAGGTCGGTGAACACGCCGCCCGCTTCGCTGACGACGACAGACAGCGCGGCAATATCGAGGATATTGACGTCGGATTCGATGACCGCCTCGATCTTCCCCGCGGCGAGCAGGTGATACTGGTAAAAATCGCCATAGCCACGGATGCGGTCAGCTACGCAGACAAATTCGCCGAGCCTGGCCCAGCCGCCCGAAGCGGCCAGCGACTTGAGGTTCCCGGTCGACAGCGCGGACCGGGCGGGATCATCGATGTGACTGACCTGCAGCGGCGTCCCGTTGTGCCATGCACCCTGACCGCGCTCCGCCCAGACCAGCTCGTCGAACATGGTGCCGCAGGAGACGCCCAGCACCAGTTCGCCGTCCGCCAGCAACGCGATCTGCGTAGAAAAAAACGGGTACTGTCTGACGAATGCCTTGGTGCCGTCGATCGGATCGACCAGCCATAGCCGGCCATTGTCGGCCGTTGTCCTGCCGGTTTCCTCGCCATAAAAACCGTCGTCGGGAAAGGCTGCCAGCACGATTCGTCGAATCTCCTGTTCGCAGTCGACATCCGCCTGCGTAACCGGTGTCAGGTCGTCCTTGATCGTGACCTCGAGATTACCGCGGTAATATCCACGGCTGATTTCCGCAGCCGCTCGCGCCGCTTCGATGGCGACGGCCAGTTCCTCGGACTGGGTTGTGTTGGCTGGCATGCTTGCCCCCGGCAATTCGCTGCGCGCCAACTATGGCCGCAGATCCGCGGTGACACAAGTCGCCGTCTTGACAGTGTATAGACTCGCTCCTATTGTGTAGCGCCTTTTCACGGGCCCCCACATGGGAAACAGACTCAGCAAGATATATACGCGCACCGGCGATGACGGCACGACCGGCCTCGGTGACGGGAGTCGTACCGACAAGGACGGCCCGCGCGTCGAAGCCTATGGCACCGTCGACGAGGCGAATAGCGCGATCGGCATCGTCCTCGCCGTCGATACCGTACCGGATGACGTACGCGCGTGCCTGACCGCGGTACAGCACGACCTTTTCGAACTGGGTGGCGAGCTGTGCATCCCGGGACACGAGGCCATTACTGCCGCCTTCGTCAAACGTCTAGAGCAGGAGCTCGATCGGCTCAACGAAGACCTGCCGCCACTCAAGGACTTTATTCTCCCGGGCGGCGGACAGGCAGCAGCAGCCTGTCACCTGGCGCGCACCATCGTCAGGCGCGCAGAGCGACGTGTTCTGAGCCTGCGGAAAGCGGAGCCGGTTCGCGATGAAGTGATCTGCTACCTCAATCGCCTGTCCGACCTGCTGTTCGTGGTCGCCAGGGTGCTCGCGCGGTCCGAGTCCGGTCAGGAAGTCATCTGGGACAGGGAGCGGGGCTGAGCCCTTAAGGCTCGGCCCGGGCGTCCAGGCGCTTGACCATCAGGTAAGCGCTGTCTGGACACAGTCCGCTGAATTCGTCTGTCCGGCGGATACTGTCCGGAACGACGCTGCGCTCGACGATGGAGAATCCCTGGCGCTCGAAGAAACGCTCGGCGTCGATCGTCAGTAACCAGAGTTCCTCGATCCCGGCTGCCTCGGCAGCCGACTCCAGTGCGCCGACCAGCTTGCCGCCGAGACCCGCGCGACGCGCTCGGCTCGCCACGACCAGGGACCTCAGTAACCCTGTCCGGCCAAACACCTCGAGTCCGATCAGCCCGACGACCACGTCGTCGTCGACAGCGACCAGGAAGCCCTCGAGCTGCGCCTGATCGAGGTCGGCGACGGGCAGACCGGCGTCCAGCAAGAGCGCGCGAATCGTGCCCCAATCGTCGGGCCGCGCCTTTCTCAAGGCGGGCATGTGCAGGTCAGTCATTGTCGGCCCTGTTCTGCCGGCCGCGGTCCAGCGCATCGCACACTGCTCGGGCGCCGTGCAGGAGTCGCGGGGTCGGCCGGCCGATATCGTTTGCCGGCATCAGGAAGCGATTGCCGTATCGATTCGCCGCAAGATCCGGCCAGCGGTCCCATTCGTCGAATGCCTGGTCGCCGGCGTCCGTACTCGCCAGCATGACCTCCGGGTTGCGCTCGAGCACCGCCTCGACCGACACGAGGGGCGCCAGGCCGTCGAGGTCGGCGAAGATATTGCTGCCGCCGCACAGCGCGATCAGCTGGCCGACGAAATGACTGCCATTGATCGTGTACAGCGGTCGGGCGTCGACCTGGTAGAACACGCTGACCCGCGATGCGTCGCTGCTGCTCGCGGCGATGGATTCGATACCCGCGGTGAATTGCGCGGCGGCAGCGGCCGCAAGATCCGGCTTGCCGGTCAGAGCGCCTATCTTCCTCAGCGCGCCGGCAATGTCGGCAAGCGCGGTCGTCGTCACGACTTCAACCCGGTAACCGCGGGATCGCAACTCGTCGATAACATGCACCGGCGTGCCGGTATCCCAGGCCAGCAACAGGTCGGGTTGCAGCAGTGCGAGCCGTTCCTGGTCGAGGTTGAAAGCATCGCCGACAACCGGCAGGTGAGCGGCTTCCGCGGGGAAATCCGTGTAGGCGCTGACACCGACCAGCTGCTCGCCGGCGCCGACCGCAAAGACCAGTTCCGCCAGGTGCGGAGACAATGTCACGATACGCAGCGCTGCGGCCGACGAGTCGGAACTTGCGGTAGAGGATGTCTCCGCGGGGCTGCAGGCAACCACGCTCGCCCCGATCCAGAAAAGCAGGACCAGGCGCCTTGCGAAGCCGGTCACACGGACCAGCCGTACAGCGTCATTGCTCCGATGACCACCGCCCAGATCAGAAACAAGCGATAGACCAGCGCGTTGGCTGCGTTTGCGCCGCGCACGCCGCGCTCTGCAGGGGTCTCGCCCTCGACATCGCGCATCGCGAGCGCGCCGGTGCCGACACGCGCCAGCAGGCGTTCGCTCTGCTCGTGGGAATTGGCAGGGGGCGTCTCGCCCGGGCGCCGCCAGGCATGGAGCGCGCCATCGAAGCTGCCCGCCATTGCGTAGCCGATCGCGGTCAGCCGGGCGGGGATCCATGCCAGCCAGCCGTGCAGCATCTCCGACGCAGCGACCATGCGCGACGCGCGGGTCTCCTCGCGGAGCATATTGAAAACCGCCCGCCGACGGATCAGGTCGGTGACCCGATAGGCCCACGCGCCAACCGGACCGAGCAGCACGAACCAGAAAACGACGGCGAACAGACGGTTGTTCGCCTGTATCCAAACCGACTCCTCGACAATCCGAATACGCTCGGCGTCGTCTTGCGGCACGTCGGTCTCCGCAAGCGCTTTGGCCGTCGCCTGGATCCTCTCGGCGTCG
>JABAHR010018078.1_pt2 | contig 11785 bp, 14 predicted proteins | sample 7062101 | NCBI WGS metagenome assembly JABAHR01 (sample SAMN14534553, study PRJNA622989) | marine sediment metagenome | biome: marine biome [ENVO:00000428]; feature: marine pelagic biome [ENVO:01000023]; material: deep marine sediment [ENVO:00002113] | place: India: Gulf of Kutch | collected...
CGGCCGGCGGCGTAATCACCGTGCGCGGCTGCGGTTTGGTGCTATCCCAGACCTCTACGTTGACGATCGTCCACACGACCATGCGTGCGCCGTCGGGCAGCTTCGGCACGGGGCGGTCGATGATGGCGGAATACTCGAGCCGTTCGTCTGGGCGCATCGTTATTGGTCTCCTTATTGCTGGATCGCCAGCGCGAAGTGTACAGAGTCCCCGCCTGGCGGGAAAACGGGCGCGCCGCAGACCGCGAAAACGCGCGGGCCGCAAGGCTTCGGTTGACAGCCCTGCGGCACAGGGCTACCGTCAACCAGCGCCCGTCAGCGATTGGCGGGTCGCAGAAACCTAATAAGATCGCAGGGGAACTCACCATGAACCGTTTTGCGCTCGCGCTCGTATCGGCGCTGCTCTTTTCCTCGCCGCTGCTCGCCCAGCAGCCCTTCAAGCTCGGCACGTTCGAAGATGCCGGCGAAACCTATCTCGGGCTCGTGCTCGATGATACGCAGGTCGTGCATATCAGCCAGGCAAACAACGCGCTGGCCGGCGTCAAGCCGCCGATCCCGACAGATATGACCGATCTGATCGTTCGATACGGCGAGCTTCAGCCACGGCTGTATGCGATTGCCGAGGCGGCTGCCGCAGGTACGCTTGCCGGGCAGACGAAGGACGTCAGTGATGTCAACACGCGCCCGCCGCTGACACCGAACATCATCTACAACGCTGCCTCGAACTACTCACTGCACGCGGCAGAGATGGCCCGACGGACGGCTGCCGGTCGTGGTGGAGCGACGCCACCGGTCGACGAAACGCCCGTCCCCGACCCGATTCCGGGTATCTGGGAGCGTGAATCTGGCGATACGCGTCAGAACCCTTACATCTTCCTGAAGCAGGCCAGCACAGTCGTTGCCGATGGCGAGGCGATCCAAGTGCCGCCACAGCGCCACGAGCTCGATTGGGAGTGTGAGCTTGCTGCGGTGATCGGACGACCAGCGCATCGCGTCATGGCCGCCGACGCCGAAGACTACATCTTCGGCTACACGCTCGAGAATGACGTGTCCGACCGGGGTGGTCGCGGCGACGGACGCATGGGCACGGACTGGTTCTTGCAGAAGAATCACGATACGTTCGCACCGCTTGGACCGTTTATCGTACCGAAGGAATTCGTGGCAGACCCGCACAATCTCACGCAGACGCTGACGCTCAGCGGCACGGTCATGCAGGATTCGAACACGGGCTTCATGACGCACAACACGTTCGACATGCTGCAGTACGTATCTCACATCACGACGATGCAGCCCGGCGACGTCTTCGCGATGGGTAGCCCGTCGGGTGTCGGCACGGCACGTGAAACGCCGATCTACATGAAGCACGGTGATACGGCCGTGTGCTCCATCGATACGATCGGGACGCTGACGAATCCCGTCGTCGATCCGAGCATGTAGTCTCAGAGATCTCCTAAAGAGCCGGCCTGTCGCAAGACAGGCCGGTTTTTTTTTATTCGTTGTTTCTTTCGAGCTCGAGATAGGCCTGGCATTCGTACTCGAGCAGTCGCGCGTCGTCCTCTACGCGTCTATAGAGCGGCATGCTCATTTCCCAGCTTTCTGTGAAAACCTCGGGATCGTCGATCGTGACCTCATAGAGTAAGTGATCCGGGCTCGTGCGGGTCAGACGTTCGACGACGTGCAGCGCGTCGCTGTGGAAGTTGCCCGACCGATCGAGCCACGTTTGATCCGTGAAGTTGTTGGTGTCGATGACGAGGGTTTCGCCCTCCCAATGTCCTCGCGAATCCCCCATCCAAAGTTGCTGGACCGGATTCTCGGGATGCGCGCTATCGATATAGACCTTGCGTACCGAATGCACGTACTCCGACAGGATCGTGACCTGTCCGGGTGTCTGAAAGATCTGAAACGGATATGGCATATACATCGTGCGCGGCACGCCGACCATCTTGCAGCTCGCCTCGGGGTCGTCGGTTGCGCGATTACGGTGGTTCTCCTCGCGTTGTGCGAGCGCGTCGGCGCGATAGGGAATCTCGTTGCCGACGACGACGCCTTGACCGGCCGGAACGCCAAGCTCGGCCGGGTGATCCTGAATGTTCCAGACGGCCGTGTTCATCGTCTGCCAAATACCCTGAAGGTCCGGGTCGCCATAAATCGTACGCGGGGCCGTGTAGCCGTCTTCGGCCTGTTGAGCGAGGCCTGCAGTGGCGACGATCAGGCCTGCGAAGGTGGGGATAAGGCGTCGTGCCGAGAGTTTCATTGTGCTGCCTCCGCTGCTGCGCGCGCCTCGGCCGGTGTCATGCCCGGATAGACGCTGAACCCACTCATACGCGAGATACTCATGAGGGCTTCGTTGTTTTCGTAACACGCCAACTCCTGGAGCTCGTAGTTCTCGTCCGCGGCGCGCCGGTACGGAAGCACGATCGTGAATGGGCGTGTGTAGACGTTGGGATCCTCGATCGTTGCCTCGTAGTGAAGCGTATTGGCGTCGATGAGCGTGAGGCGTTCGACGACATGGATCTCTTCCGTGTAGAAACGACCGAACTGATCTAACCACGGCAGGCCGTTCTGATTCGTCGTCTCGATGACGAGCGTATCACCGTCCCAGGTGCCGCTCGAGGCGCCGTTCCAGAGCTTCACCTCTTCACCGAGCGGTGCGTGGTCGTCGAGCGGAATGATGCGATACCCATGCGAGTTGTAAGTCAGCATGGCAAGGTGATCGGGCGTCTGTAGAAACTGGCGCGGCCCGCCGTGATACATCGTGTTCGGCACGCCGGCAAGCATGCACGCGGCGTTGTGGTGAAAATAGCGTTGCGTATTCTCTGGTAAGAGCGCAGCTGCCCAGGCTTGTATCGGCACTCTGTTGCTCTGTGGGTCCACGACCGTGGCGGGTCCGCCAAGATTATCGCGGGATCTGGGGTGCGCCTCGAGGTCCTCATACGCACCGCCGGCTTGGCCGTTCGGTAGGATCCAGATTCCATTGAAATCCGGCCGGCCGATCGGTGTGCGCGGTGGCTCGAACGACTGTGCCGCCTCGAGTGCGCAAGCGTGGAATGTCACGGGTGCGTTGTCGGGACAGACAGAATCCTCGACGTGCGGCTGAGCGTTTACGGTCGTCGAGAGCATTGTCGATGCGCCCACGAGCGCAGCGAGCGCGAGGTTCCTGGCGACGAACGGTTCATTCACGTGAGATGCCCTCCCGATTAGTCGCGTATCTAAACTAACGACGGCTGCGATTCGGCTTGATTCTTCGTGCTGCTAGTCATTATCTTAGCCGTTAGATACCGATAATACGGGAATGCGCCTGGCCCCACTACGGTCGTCGCTGACAGGAGAATTCGAATGAGCCCTAGACTCATCGCCATTGCCTCACTCGCCGTCGGCTTGCTGTTTTCGAGCGCTTCATCGCTCGCCCACCACGGCTCGAATGTCGTCTACGATTTGACGCAATCGGTGGAGGTGACCGGCACCGTCGCGCGTTTTCAATTCGTCAACCCGCATGCCCTCATCTTTGTCGAGGTGACTGGAGACGACGGTGAGGTCGTCGAGTGGCTCGTGGGACTGCCGAGTGCAAGCGGGCTCGGCTCCAGTGAAGGCTGGACGCGGGACACACTCCAACCGGGCGATGAGATTACGATTCTCGGTGCGCCGGCCAGAAGTGGCGCTCCGTCGCTGTGGACTGAACAGATCACGCGCGATGGCGAGCCGTTGCTTGGTTCGCGATACACGGGATAGGACCCGCCTTAGAGCGGGCGCTAGCGTAGAGCTGGCGTCACCGTGAGATGAAGTCCCGTCGCTGATCGCAGAGCGGCGCGGAGGGGGGAGACTCATGCGAATCGGTTTCCGGTGCGCCCTGACGTCGAGTTTCGCGGTGGCGGTATTCGTAGTGCTGTCGCTCGGCGCGACATCCGCTCGAGCGCAGCTCGGCGATTACACGGCGCCGCGTGGAGCAGACGGGCATCCCGACCTCAACGGTATCTGGCAGGCGCTCAACACAGCCCATTACGATCTCGAGGCGCATGCCGCGCGACCTGCACTTGCGCTCACACCTGGGCCGCCGCGCGCCGAGCAGCCGGGATTGGGTCGTGCGACGCCCGCCGATATGCCGGCCCCCGCGATTCGTGCGTTGGGCGCAGCCGGTGGTGTGCCAGGCGGAGAGAGTGTCGTCGTCGACGGGGAGATTCCGTATCAACCCTGGGCGGCGGTGCAACGAGACGAAAACGCTACGCGTTGGCTCGAGCGTGATCCCGAGATCAACTGCTATATGCCCGGTGTTCCGCGTGCGACCTATATGCCGTACCCGTTTCAAATTCTCCAGGGAACGAACGAGATCCTGATCGCTTACGAGTTCGCGGATACGACTCGTACGATCTTCATGAATGATGTCGGGGACAGCCCGGAGCCGACCTGGATGGGTTGGTCCCGCGGTCGTTGGGAGGATGACACGCTCGTCGTCGAGGTCACCGATCTCAACGATCGAACGTGGTTCGACCGAGCGGGTAATTTTCACAGCGATGCGTTGCGGGTCGTCGAGCGATACACGCCGATGAGCCCGTATCACCTCATGTATGAGGCAACGATCGAGGACGCAAACGTGTTCACGCGACCGTGGACAATCAGGATGCCACTCTACCGTCGTTTGGAAACGAACAAGCGGCTGTTCGAGTACAAATGCGTCGAATACGTCGAGCAGCTCATGTACGGTGATCTCGGCGTCATCGATCCGGAAACGGGCGATCGCAACGAGTGACGAGGAGAGTGCAGTGACAGGCAAAGAGCAATACGTTGCTAAGCGCGCCGTTGCGGCTGCTGCCGCGTTCGCGGTGCTCGCTGCTGGACAGACATTTGCGCAGGAAGCCGATGACTGGACACAGCCGCGCACAGCGTGGGGTGCCCCGAACTTGCAAGGCGTCTGGCGCTACGAGGGCACGACGCCGCTCGAACGCCCGGACAATCTAGAAGGTCGAGCAACGTTGACAGCGGACGAGCTCGCTGAGATTGCGCGCATCGAGGACGAGCGAGCAGCCAATCGCGAGGCGGGCCTCGACGGCGTGGCCGTTGGTCGGCGCACGCTCGAGGAGTCGCCGATTCGCGGTAATGAGTACAACATCTTCTGGCAGGATCACGGTCGTGCGCGTCAGGCTTATTCACAAACGTCACTGATCGTCGATCCGGCGAACGGCAAGCTGCCGTACACGGACGATGCGCGCGTTGCCGCGCAGCGATCGGATGCGCGCTATGGCGTCGGCCCGTACGAGTCCTATCTCGATCCGGATACGGGAGAGCGCTGCCTGACGGATGGTATGACCGCGCACATGTGGCAGGGTCCCAATGGCGGGCACAACCGCATCGTGCAGAGCCCGGGTTACGTCACGATTCTGCACGAGGAGTACCGCGACCGGCGCATTATTCCGGTCGATGGGCGTGAGCCCGGCTCGACGCCCCAGTGGCTCGGAAACGCGACAGGCCATTGGGACGGAGACACACTCGTCGTCGAGACGACGGGTTTCCTCGACCGGACGAATTACGAGTGGGCCAGCATCTGGACGCGCACGTCGGAATCCCTGCAGATCACCGAGCGATTCAGGCGTGTGAGCGAGACGGAGATGCAGTACACGATCACGGTCGAGGATCCGACGACGTTTACGCGGCCGTGGACTGCTGCCGTGCCCATTACGCGACTTGCGGATGGCATACAGATTTACGAATACGCCTGTCACGAGGGTAACCGTGCGATGCCGAACCTCTTGAGTGCCGGGCGCGCCGAAGCGGGCCTGGAGCCGTCGGCGAACTGACATAGGGAGAATCTCATGCGTATCGATCTGATCGCATTCGTTGCCGGATTGGGTCTTGCCGTCGGTGCCGTGCAGGTCTCGGCGCATCATGCATTCGCTGCAGAGTTCGACGTCAATCGGCCGATTACACTCGAAGGAACAGTCGTAGAGCTCGAGCTCATCAATCCGCATTCGTGGATTCACCTCGACGTCACGAACGCCGACGGCACCGTCGAGCGATGGATGATCGAAGGCGGTCCGCCGAACGCGCTATTCCGACGCGGTTTCACGCGTGCCGCGCTGCCGATCGGCTCGGAGATCATCGTCGAGGGCTTCCAGGCGAAAGACGGATCCTTCCGTGCGAACGGTAGAGACATCGTCTTCACGGACGGTCGCACGCCGTTCACGGGCGCGTTCGGTGTCGGGCCGGAGGGCCGCTGAAATGACCCAGCATTACTGCCTCGGGATACGTAGCGCGCTCGTATCCACGTCCCGCGTCTGGCTCGTGCTCCTCGGCGCGCTTACTGCGCCGTTCGCGCTCGGTCAGGGACTACCGACAGCCGATCCGGAAACCGTAGGGCTGTCGTCCGAGCGGCTCGAGCGCATCGAGACGTTGATCGAGAGCGCGATCGATGCCGAGGATATCGCAGGCGCCGTGGCGCTCGTCGCGCGACGCGGCCGGGTCGCCTACCTCGAGTCCGTGGGCATGGCCGACATCGATGACGGTGAGCCGATGACGACCGACACGATCTTCCGCATTGCCTCGATGACCAAGCCCATCACGAGCCTCGCGGTCATGATGCTGCACGAGGAAGGACATTTCCTGTTGAGCGACCCGATCTCGCGGTTCATTCCAGAGCTCGGCGGGCTCGACGTCCTGGCGGCGATGGACGGTAGTTCCGAAACCGTGAAGGCCAAGGGAGAGATCACGATCCAGCACCTGCTCACGCATACGTCCGGTATCAGCTATCGGTTTGCGACAGGCACACCGGCAAGAGACACCATTGCGCGTTTCTACGTTGACGCGGGAGTCTCCGATGGGCTCACGCAGACGGACGGCGTGATCGCGGATCTGAGCGCGCAGCTCGGCACGGTCCCGCTGATGTTCGAGCCCGGCACGCAGTTTCAGTACAGCTTGTCGATCGACGTGCTAGGTCACCTCGTCGAGATCGTCTCCGGCATGACGCTCGCAGATTTTTTCGATCAGCGGATATTCGAGCCGCTCGGCATGCTCGATACGCGTTTGTTTCTCGATTCCGACGAGCGGTTGGCATCGGTCTACGAGCCCGATGGTCGCGGAGGGATTCGAGAGCTCGGCGATGAACCTGTCGAAAAAGGCGCGCTCGTGTTCTCGACCTCGTTCCACTACAAGGGTCCGAGCACGTACTACTCCGGCGGCGCCGGGCTCGTCTCGACGGCCTCCGATTACGTGCGTCTGCTACAGATGTTCTTGAACGGTGGGGAGCTCGACGGCGTACGGTTGTTGAGCCCGACGACGGTCGAGCTCATGACGCGCAACGGTATCGGCGATCTCAATGTCAGCCCAGGGCGCAGTTTCGGCCTCGGATTCGCCATTATCGAAGATCCGGGCCGCGCCGGCGTGCCGCATTCCGCCGGCACCTACTACTGGGGTGGCTTCTTCAACACGCGCTTTTTCGTCGATCCTACTGAGGAGCTCATCGGTGTCTTCATGTCGCAGCGCCAGCCGCGCGATGCCGGTAGCGTTCGTGACAGGTTCATGAGCGTCGTCTACAACGCCGTTATCGACTGACGACGATGAAGGGCGGTTGACCCGAGTGATACAAACTATCTTTCGGGTGGGGCTGCGTACCGTCGAAGCAGTGCGCGAACATTCTCCGGCGCGCTCGTCATTTCACGAATGACGCGGCTGCCTTCCGTGTGCTCAATCAGCGGCATGCGTACGCCGAAGAGCTCGAGTTCTTCCGCCCGGAATGCCGGATCGTTCGTAGTCGCAACGAAACTCTCCCTAAGCAGTCGTACCGCTTCGTCCGGAGAGCCGGGTGGGAGGAAGGCCGCATGCCCAAATGTATTGATCGTCGGCTGCACCCATTTGTAGATTTCGTACATTTCTCCGCTGGGCGGCGCGCCCTTTAACTGGGTATAGACTTCGACGAACGTAGGAACGCCTTCCGCAGCGGCTTCCGGAAAAATATTGCCCTCGGCATCCACTCTCGGGTTATGCCATAGAGGAATGGCCTCGCCGGCTTCGACCAGCGTGCCCTCAATCGAGAACCGATACAGCGTGAGACCCGCGGTTTGCATGTCGACCTCACGCCGGCGAACGGCGTTAAAGACGTCGTTTGCACCCTGAAATCCAGTGACGTAGTCGTAGTCCACACCCAACATGTCCAGTGCCATGCGGCCCATGATGTCGTAATGGTGGGCCGGGTTTTGACCTGCGTACTTGAGTCCCTGGGCCGTCAGCAGGTCATCCAAACTCTGAACCTTTTCGGTTCGAACGTAGACCAGGTTCGGGCTCTTCAATCCGCCGATCAGTGGCATTAACGTGAAGTCCGCTCTGAGCCCAGGTAGATCGAGAATCTCGGCAGCACCGGAGAATGGGGAGAAGAAGATCGACAGGCCATCGGCGTCAGCACGCTCGTATCCGAAATTCCATACGCGAGTGCCGCCTCCGCCAGGTATGTTGCGGATGACCACCGTCGGTCGACCCGGGATGTGCTCCTGCCAGAAGCGAGTGAAAGTTCGCAGAGCTAGATCCGTGCCGGATCCGGGGCCGCGCCCAACGTATACGGTCAGAGTCTTTCCCGCGTAGAAATCTTCATCTGCGCTCCAGGCGGTGGGCAGGGACGCCAAGAAACTCGCGCAGATCACGCCAGCAAGAAGTACCGGTTTCACGTCTGTCAAAGGCCAATATAGAAGTCGATGTGGTATCTGACCGATAATACGTCGCGTACCGTTCATTGCAAGACAGTCATGGCCGAGCTATTCAATCAGAAATCCGTTCCTGAAACTCCGCTGCCGGGCGGCGCGCGCCAGCAGCGACTCATCGACGAGCAACGCATCGAGGGCTCGCAATGCCGGTTCGATCTGTTGACGCTCGATGCGGGCACGTCGCTGCAGATTGACGTTGCTCGAACGACTCTTGTCTGGGGACAATTGCTGACGGGATCGGCGGTGTTGGAGCGCGATAACGAACAGACCGCTCTCGGCGAGCTACACGTGTTCTTTCTCCCGCCCGGTTTCAAGGGGCAACTGAAGTCGAGTGACGGGGCTCAGCTCATTCGCCTGGAAATCCTCGATGCGGTCGGGCTCGACTCCAACTTGATGTCCATTGGCTCGGAAGCGCAGTTTTTCGACTTGGCGGCCGAGCCCGTGCTGCAATCCCAACACGATGAACGCACGAGAATCTACGTAGCGACGAAGAAACTGTTCGCTACGACGGCTTTGGCCGGAGAGCTCGTTATCTTTCCTGCCGGTGCCGTCAGTGCCAATCATCATCATGTCGGCGCCGAGCACTTCCAATACATCTTGCGCGGCACAGGGACTGTCTTTCTAAACGAGACTCCCCACCGAATAGAACCTGGCGATCTCGTTTACAAGTACGACGAGGAACGACATTACTGCCAGAATGACGACGAAGAAGAGCTGGCCTTTGTTGAATTTTTCGTACCCGGGAAGTGGGAAACGGTTTGGGTCGATCCCGGCCGAAGCTGTACCTGGGCACCTACTGGCGAGAATCTTAGCGGCGGCGCGGCGAGCCGCCAAATCGGTGCACACACGAGTGACGGTACCGTCTACGAAGACGTCTAGAGGCGGCCCATGCTGGGGAATCAGCATGTCTGACGTTGGCTGCAGAACGACGCGAATTATGCCGTAGAGTGTCGTCGTCGACTTGGGCCGCTACAACACCTCTTCGATGAGCGCGCGCAGCTCGTCTGCGGAGAGGTCGCCGCGCGCGAGCGGCTGGCCGAGGTCGAAGTGACGTGCGACTTCGAGCGGTCCGACAACGACACCGTCGAAACCGGCATCGTCGACGAGACGCTGAGCAACCGCGAGCGCTTCGGCATCGTCACCTGCGAGCGGAATCGCGATTCTCTCGGGCTCACGATTCGGCTGGTTCGCGAGTGACGCAGCCGGGATGCAGTTGAATGCCCGTACGATTCGCGTTCCAGGGAAGAACTGTGACGTTGCGACGCCGCTGCCGAGCTCTAGCGCCATCGGCACGATACCACCGTCGCGCCGAGCAACGGGGTTACTCGTATCGAGCACGATTTTTCCGGCCATGGCTGCAGCATGCTCGGCACCGACCTGTGGAATCGCCGAATACGGAACGGAAATGAGCATGACGTCGCCGAACGCGGCGGCCTCTGCGGGCGTCCCGGCACGTGCTCGCGGGCCGAGCTCATCGGCCAGCGCCTGAAGCTCGTCGGGATTACGAGACGAGAAGAGCACTTCGTGCCCGGCGTTGACCCAATAACGCGCCAACGCGCCGCCGATGTTGCCGGTGCCGATGATGCCGATCCTCAGAGGCTCGGATTGCGCGTGCGCTTGCTGGCTGCCTGTAAAAGCAGCGAGCGCCAAGAAGATGACTGTCGCGAAGCCGCGCGTTCTCTTTGTCATGTCTACTACCTTGGTTTTGGGCTAGCGGTTGCGCTGCTGGCGGTGTTCGGCAAGGCGACGGTTGAGGATTGCCGAGCGCTCTGCGAGACGGCCGTCGCCGCCACCGATGTCGGTTCCACCCAAGGAAATCGTGTACCAGCTCATCGTGTTCGTGCCGTTACGCGCTGGGCTACCTACGACGTGGATCTGATCGCCGGCCTTGATGCGGTCCGGCGTCCAGCCGGAGCGCCTGAGCGCGACGGACGCGTCTCCCTCGGCCATCCATACTTCGTTCGAGCCGTCAGGGTTCGTGATCTCGAAGTAAACACGCGCGTGCGGATTCACAAATCGAAACTCCGTGACGACGCCCGTGTGCTCGATGATTTGCTCTTCGATGTAATGGGCCGCGAAATTGTGGTGGGCCAAGCCTGGCGCAGCGACCGTCAGTGCGCCGCAGACGAAGAGCAGGTTTCTGGCTGTCATCATGGGTCTCCTCTCAGAACTGCCCGGCAATTGCTTCGCAGGGAGCACGGTCGAGTTCCACATCCGGCGTAAGCACGCGCGGGCGGTGAATCGTCAGCGGTGATCCCAGCATCACTGGATCATGGATCGTGACCTGCGTCTGCAGCTGCCGGCCCTCGTTGCTGAGCCAATAACGCTCGACGCTATAGGCCTGGTCGCTGCTCAGCAACGTGAGCTGATCGTCCACGAGACTGGGCGTTATGCCGACGGTCTCTACAATGAAGACACCGTCCTCGTACCAGCCGATAGCGTGCCCGGCAGAGCTCGGCTCGAGGTTCTCCGGATGACCACGACCATCGATGTAGACCGTCCGATCCACGGTCAGGTCCTCGCCTTTGATGAGAATGTGATCGTCGTATTTCTCGAAAATGATCGGATCGGAGTGCAACGCTGTCCGAAACGTCGGGAAACGCTCGCATTGAATCGCCGGATCGTCGGCGAGATCGAACGCATCCCAGGCCGAACGTCCCTGGTCCGTCAGCCGATCGGCGATCACCCCAGCCGTATGTTCCTCCATGGCCTTGAGAATGTCCTCTGCATTCATGTGATCGTTGGACCGGTCGTTCAGGAGCGAATTCAGAAGCTCGTAGGATTCGAGCGCGCAACGACAGGAAAAGAGCCCGACGATATCCCACCCGGGATTGTCGAGCGTATCGAAGCTATTCGCGCTCCAGACACCCGATAGGTCTATCGGCGTGTTGTCTTGCGCAGTCGAAGGATTCGACAGCAGCAGTGTAACGCTGGTAAGCGCTGCGCCGACAAGCTTAAGTACCTTGAATCTCATGAAAATCTCCGCAGTCCGGTCTCTTTGTCAACCTGAAATCTTACCCGAACTCGGTTGCGAGTTGGGGTCGCTCGAAGAAGTGCCGATAGGACAGAAAACAGCCCAGAAACGCCGGAATGGCCATGCTCAGGTG
>JABAHR010002923.1_pt2 | contig 11783 bp, 16 predicted proteins | sample 7062101 | NCBI WGS metagenome assembly JABAHR01 (sample SAMN14534553, study PRJNA622989) | marine sediment metagenome | biome: marine biome [ENVO:00000428]; feature: marine pelagic biome [ENVO:01000023]; material: deep marine sediment [ENVO:00002113] | place: India: Gulf of Kutch | collected...
GTTTGGGGGGAACTGCAGCGCAAGGCCTACTAGAGAAGAGGTGCTAGCTGAAATAGTGGATTTCGCCCGCATTGTTAAGCCCATATACGGTAAAACTCCCATCATTTATGCAACAAACCAGTCCTATAGGGCGTTTTTATCTGATCAGCAGATCGACTATCCCATATGGATACGCAACATATACCATAAGCCTGTGCTTCCGGACGGAAGGGAGTGGACCTTCTGGCAGTACGCAAATAGAGGCCGCCTCTATGGAATTAAAGGCTTTGTAGACTTCAATGTCTTTAACGGTAGCGCTGAGGAATTTGAGACCTTTGTCTCGAATAACTAGTTATAGTTAAGCTGCGTTTTTATTGGGCTTCTTAATGGTGCAAACGTTATCCTCAAGCTTAGTGACCCTTTTGTAAAGCCCTGTTTTGGTAAACACTTTACAAATATAGTAGTCAGTCTCCAAGGAGCCGCGCTTGTTCTTTTTCTCAAAAGCCATAGAGCACACAAGCTGCTCCCCGTTGTGCCTTGTGCGTCTTAGCTCTGTGATCCAAACCTTTGAGTAAGGGTGCTCGCTGTCCAGCTGGCCTGCTTTTAGCACCTCTGCTACCTCACCCGTATTGGTGTCGATCATTTGCAGAGAGTGCCAGTCATAACCGACGTATTTATTCTGTTTTTTCTTTACTTTAAATACGTTTACGAATATCTTTTTGCTCTCAGGGCAAAGTATCACGTCTTCGTATGTAAGCTGCTTGTTATTAGGTGTGATCTTGTGGTATTCATTTTCGCTGAAGTGCCTTGCATATAGGCTCTTTACGCTGACTCCGTCTCCAAGCTGCTCGTAGAAGTGTGCTAGAAATTGTTCGCTTTCAGGCTCAAAATAAAGCTCCAAAAAGCGTTCTTGAGGTGAAATCCCAATTGATTGCCATTGATTTGTCATTTTCTTCCGACCTTAATTGTATTTTTTTTTCAGCAAACGACCCATGTTTGTCTGAAAATTGCTTAATACTTGTTTTGAAATACTTACGGTTTTGGAGCCGTCGTATTTTAGACCCACTAGCTATTATAATATAAAAAGGGACTGTTTGTGAAGAGGCGATTTTTAGAAACAATAAATATTGTGTGACTTCAGTGAGTTATGTGCTACAATTATATACATATCGTTCATAGGAGGCGGTGAGTGATCAAACTATTTGTTTTTACCACGGTTCTAGCTCTTATATTTATTCTCCCATTATCATCTAAGGCTCAAACATGGGAAACTATAAAAGAACAAATTGTTCCTGAAGACGTTGCGGAAAGGCCTCCAGAGGTGCCACATGTTGATGATTATGAAAGAGATACTTTCAACAGAGAAAATTTTTATAATAAAAGTGCTGGCACCAGGCAATACCGAAGCACTATGATGTCCCCAACCAAGAGCATGGACTTTGAAGTGGTAAACCCAGCCGACCTTGAGCCTAAAGTAGAAGGTCCTACTCCAAAAGCTCAAATTATCGAAAAAGAGGGTAAAGCGGTAACTGTGATTTCGATCGGCGAAGAGAGCAAATCTGCAGAATAAAGCTAAAATAGTCCAGACGTAACAATACGTCACCTCTTATCCTCAAGGTAACGAATCTCCCATTAAATTGTAAAGTGTTTCAAAAGCTCAACCGGTTGTCGAGTAAAAAGTAAGTATAAAATATTAAATATTAATCCTGACGAGCCCCACCTTATATCTAATTACTGCAAACAGAATTAGTATCCGGTTACATGGGGCTCGGGTTGTAACATCCGGTTGCTTTTATTATAACTAAAAATTGATTTTTATGTAACCCCTAATTGTAAATATTTGAAAAAAAAGTGGAAATTTTGTGGACAGCCTGTGAAATTAGTGTTGACGAGTTTGCAGTATGGCTTGATATATTCAATAACAGCAGGGAGTTAAGAGCATGTCAGTGCTTGCCTCATATTATAGTGATATCTTAGTTTAAAACAGGAGTTGCACCTAAAACTTGTAGATCAACAGCGTTCATGAAGGTGGATGCTGCCCCTAAAGTGTGGCCTGAAGGCAGGTATGTTGCTTTGCTTCTAGGTGGAAGAGTTACTGGAAGCACGCCAACTTCCTGGCTAACTATCTGCCCCGCCCCACCTGCAGTCATTGAGCTGTAGCATACCCTCACTTTTACATCTTTGTACTCTATATCGCTATTGTTTTCGATTGTAACATGGTGAATTATGGCAACTGCGCTCCAAGTGGCATATACACTCCAGTCAGTAACCTTTATATACCATTCTGGATGAGCGGCCATTGTATTTGAGCTGTAGTCCTTAGCATGCAAAGGAAACACTAAGGCAATAAGTACGGCCAGAGTAAAAAATAAAGTTAGAGTTTTCTTCATACTTTTATAGTATAAGGTCACAACGCCATTTAGCAATTACCAATATTTACTTGCCAGTTTAATATAGATCCATATTTCAGGTAACATAACGCTTTGTTATTAATATAAAGGAGAACCATAAATGGCTGAAAAAGAAAAAACAGACAGAGAGAAAGAATGGGAACTTCTGGGTATTGGAATAGAAGAGCTTGAGACAATGGTAAAACAGAAAGCCAAGCAAAGAGGGGTTCCTATGACTGAAGTTATGATTGATTGGCTCGAATTTGCTCAATCTCAGCTCGATGATAAGTATGTATCAGTTCATCACACAATAAACAGAGTCATCTTACTAATGCATAAAGGGTATGTTGTAGATAACCCTGACATGAAGGACTAATCACTCGGATTTAATTGATCACATAAGTCCATCGTAATTCTAATTATTTTTAATAATTATGAACTGCTATTCTTAAATTGCATAGTTTTTGGTATAATGGGATTTAGGATGGATAGAGGGTACCAAAAGTTCTTACCTATAACTGGAGTTATTCTACTAACTCTATTTCTTCTTATGTCTTGCGGCTCAAAGGTTGACCCCGAGCCTATACTAGTGCAAGATTCCCAAGCAAGCGAGCAAGAGAAGCTATATCAAGAGTACAACGTAGAGCGCGGTAAAAGGTTAGTGGAGCTAGGAGGATGTTCTCAGTGCCATACCCCTAAAATTAAAACAACACTGGGCTATAAACCCGATGAAGACAGGTTTCTGTCCGGATATCCTGCTGATAAGCCGCTCCCAGATCTGCCATATGCTGAAATTATTGCCGGAGAGGCGGAAAAGAGCTTCTATACCACAGATGCTACCATTTGGGTAGGCAGATGGGGTGTTACATTTGCACCCAATCTTACCCCGGATGCTGAAACAGGCATAGGCGCTATGAGTGAGGAGGATTTCATCGAAATATTTCGAAACAAAGAGCATTTTAGCCAGGAAAACCCGCTTATTACCCCAATGCCTGTTAATGTTTACTCAAAGCTAAGCTTTTTTGAGCTAAGGTCTATTTATATCTACCTCCAGACACTTGAGCCTATCTCAAACGAAGTCCCAAAACGAATTCCTCCTCAGAGCGATCTGTTTGAAGGGCAGGACACATAGTATTACACAAGTTGCAAAAATTAATTATGTCAGCATACTAAGTAATTAAATTCTAGTTTTGAGGATCTCAAATGATAAACAGTGTAGATGAATTTATGGAAGAGTTTGCAAAGCATAAGGACAAGGTAGACTGGTACTTACATGCACCCACTCCTTTTGCTGATCACACACAGATTCGCGGTCGAGATGTGCTTTGCAGCCCGATGACTGTTATGTGTACTCCTCCTGTTCATGCATATCTAGATTTTATTGATCTTGAGGCCGAAATTCACCACACATTTGTCCGTGTGATCTCATCAGCTGCTGACCACAGCCTACATGGGCTTCGTGAGGCTGTTGAAAAGTACCCTATAGAACAATTTCCTATGAGCCGGGCACCAGAGGCTCTTGAGCTAAGAATACGCATGCTAGAAGTGCTAGGCATAGAAGATAACATCACTGCAAAGGGCGGAAGTTCCGAAGAAGGCGCATTCTAGGCGCAGAATCTGCGCTGGTAGGCTAGTTCTGAGTACCGCTTATATTAATTGAATCTCTACATTTCAATTTATAACATTAATATCAAATATAGTTTGAGAGAGCAAACTATGCCCACTAGCGTGGGTTCCCCGCAAGGTGCCGCCATCACTCGATTAAGAGTGATGACGTCCAGTTCTCCCACACATCAGTTTGGATTCCTTTATTTATGTGATTATCCACCTGTTCGTGTGGTGCGACATTTTATAATTTTATTTAAGCAATTGTATTTACTAGGGAAATTGCACTCCAAGCAACTACAACTATTGCAGTTAATATTATTGGTTTTAGTAATGACCACTGACTGTTTAAGGTTTCTTTTGATTCTCTACTCATGTTGTTTCCTCCTGCATTTATTACGTAAGTAACAGTTGGAATCATAAAGGTTCAAATTTCTAAAAAAATATTTAAATGTGGTCTTAGAGTGGATTCTCTCTGCGATATAGTTTGTTGTATAAACTTCCAGTATCTATTAATATTGAACTATAGATCCAAAGTGGCGGATACCTATATAACTTCATAATTTTAGTCTTCTGAATGCTCTAGTGAGGGGGTGTGTATGGATTATCACAAGGTAAGAAAAGCTGAGATTGAGCTAAAGAATCGTAATCAGGCCCAAAGACTGGCCAATAAGTACGACCCTGATCATAAAACTATAATACTTCTACCCGGTGGCGGTGGCTCTTTACTAAAGAGAAGTACCAAGCCTTATAATAAAACTACTGCTACATCGTTTGAATATGATGATGTGTGGATAGATATTGGCATTTTGCCTCCTACTTGTGATGCGATTGATATGAAAATTAGCAACAAGGGACGTGATAAGGGCAGTCACATAATAAGAGCATCCGGGGCTCTTGATTTCTTAATAGTAGTTTATGACGGCACAAAGGAATATTTCAAACTCCGTGATTACAACTATTTCGAATATGGATTTGACTGGAGACGACCTCTTGATGAATGTGCAGGTCTACTCGAGAAGTTCCTAACTGAATTTAAAGACCGGGTTAAGGCCCGAGGGATGGATAATCCTCTTAAAAACACGACACTTATATGCCACAGCCATGGAGGGCTGATAGCAAGTCTGTTCTTGCAAAACATATTCCAGGGAATTTCGCCTACTCCTGGAGCCGTTAGCCAATGGATAGACAAGGTTATAACCGTTGGAACGCCTTTTTATGCAAATTCGGGTCATATCAAGCGATATTACTATGGGGAAGAAAAACTGCATCTGTTGGATTACGATAAAAAAGAGCTTGCAGAAACTATGAGCTCTATGCCGGGGCCATATATCTTTCTATATCTGGATAAAGAGACATATGACAAAGACGGCACAAAGCTTGGACTTACTGAATATCCGATAGTTGATGCTAGTGATGAGACAATTGAGATAGATCTATACAATCCGGTAAATAAGAATAGATTTCCATCATGGGTAAAGTCTCAGTTTATAGAGGATGCAAAACTAGTTCGGCACAAATTTACTAGAACACTATCAAAAAACGTAAGGGACCGCATTTATCATATTCGTGGGGTTGAGAAAAAGACTCCTGTTAAGCTTAGGCTTTATCATATTCCAAATCCTTTCAACCCAGACAATCATAATTTACCGATATACGTTAAGAATAAAGATAAAGGCCCAGGGGACGGCACAGTTCCTGCATGGGGAGCGCGTTTGGCTCAGATACCAGATGAGCAGGTTTACGACCTAAGAGTTGCAAAGAACCATATGGATTTGATGGAGCATGAAGAGACTTTGAACGTAATGCGTTTTGTTGTTGAGAACGATAGACTTCCAAAGACTATGGCTGCAAACGATACAAAATATGTTGGTGTTAAGTCAGCAAGTGATAACACACTTGCAAAACTGACAGTTGATCTAAAGAATGGAACTATAAAACAAACTGATAGTAGGGCTACAGACCCCAAAGTATGGCGTGCAATTATAAATGGGATGAGTACTTAGTAAGCTATTTCCCGTGCCAGCGGGTGGATATATATTCAACTGCTTCTTGCACGTTTAACTCGCGTGTGCTGACTCCAGTGCGCAGGTAGAACTTTGTAGATTTTCCTTCCTCAATATATATAGGTCTGTGGGATTTTGCTGTAATTATTCTGCATACTTCTTTGCCCTGAATATTGTGAAATACAAGTTGCAAGTACTGACATGCATCGGTCCCAAGATTTCTGGCGATTGTTGTCATTACCGCTTGTTCAAATCCGTCACGATCTTTCTTCCTTTGTATATGATAGTCATTTTCAAGCCCTAGAATTTCTCCATCATCCGCAACTCCGATTATGAGTGTGCCCCCGTCACCATTCATAAACCCCGCTAATGTTTTTAAAATAACATCTTCGAGCGCTTTGTTTGGTCTTTGCTCTTTTAGGTCCCACTTGAAAGTGGATTTTAGCTCCAGGTGTGCGCTCTCACCATGAGATATGAGAGCAAGAAGGTCTTTTTCAAGTTCATCGCTTAGCTGTTTAATCTGGGCAGTGCTTTTGTAGAGGGAATTGAAGAAAAATGCTGCTAGCAGTCCAAGAAATGCTCCCACTCCTGCATAAAACGGTACTTTAATTGGATAGTGCCCTGTAATCCCTAGCCAAAGCTGCTCCCATGTGTAGCTCCACCCGGTGCCAAGTGAGGAGTCATGCTCATGGAAATATACAAATTCGTTTACAGGATAGAGGAAAAATACTCCTATTAAGGCGCCCGCAAGAATTGGAATAACAAACAGTAGAATGTAGTGTTTACTAGTCATATCGTTGGAAATTATTATATAGTAGAATACTAAAGACTCTAGTCTCTTGTGTAAACTTTTGTCCGCGACCTCTTGTATAAAAGATCCTCTAATATGTGGTAATATAAATTTTTATAAAAGGAGAGATAGTTATGGACATGAATGCGCTTGAGCTGCTGATACCGCTTACATACATACCTGGAGTAGCATTGCTTCTTGTATCAACTACACAAAGGTATTCTCAGGTCAATAATACTATTCACGGGTTCTCTGAAGAAGAGTGCAGGGTTAAATCAGACAGAGTAAAGCAAGAGATAAGACGCGCTCACCTTTTCAGAAACAGCCTGCTCGGGCTCTATCTAAGCGTAGTATTATTCTCCCTAGGATCTCTAATAGCTTTTCTAGTTAACAACTGGGGTATAGAGACATCTAAGACCGTTCTAGAAGTGGCGATCATTCTGGGTGTTGCATGCATTGTCTTTTCTGTGTCAAAGTTAGCTCTTGAGTCCATACTTACTTTTGACATTCTAAAGCGTCATGCAAAGCACCACATGAATGAAGACGAAGATTAATCTATGAATGACTTAGATCCGCTTTTTGAAAAACTTTCCAAATCTAGTTTTAGATCCAGTTTTATATTAAAGGACAAAGAGCTTGATTATCTACATTCAAAAGGTCTAAACGTTATACTAGAACATGGCAGAGACTTCATAGATACTAGGCTTGCCCCTGCTAACCCACCTAATGACGGTAAACAAACCCCTATGCGTAACCATCCGATTTTTATTGCCCAACACGCAACTGCCACTTGCTGTAGGGGATGTCTTCAGAAATGGCACTCAATTGCCAAAGATAACCATGAGCTCTCTGAGGAAGAGAGAGAATATGTGCTCAGCGTTTTAACTAAGTGGCTTGAGCAATATATTGATGGTTGATCTCTTAAATTGACCTATACAAACCATGTGGTCCGATAAAAGTCTTATATCGCGTGGGGATAAATACGACTATAATTAAACTTTACAAACATTCGTAAGTTCCTAAGGATACTAACTAATTATCACAAATTATTAACTAATTATTTATTCGCGCAAGCACGACATAAAGATACAACCACCCTTGACAAAGATATGGATTAGCACACTCCACAGCATTTCGACGGATTCTAAAGAAATTTATTGCTCTATTGCCCATCAGGGGAAGATAGATTTGGATGAAATAATTAAAACTGAGTATTATTTATCTAGATTTGTTTTAGAAGAGGGCAAATATCATTGTCTTACAAAGCTGGATGCTACAATTCTTTAGCGGTAAGTCTAAGTAACTTCTAATTCTGCAAATTTTCTAACATAAAATCTTGTAACTCAATAGAAATAAAAAAAATAGGCTAAAAAAATTGAATCTTCGGTTAAAATATTATCCAATTAAACCAGGAGGTTTATACATATGAGATCAGTACTATTAGTATTAATCATTCTCACCCTAGCAGTAAGCACAAGTGTTGCAGAGAAACAAGAAAAGAACTACTAAACCTTCCAGTGGTTTTAAAAAAGAAAAAGTTATTAAAATGAGGAGTGGTAAATTTAGTAGGATTTTCTTGCAGACTATACATAATGCAAGAAGCTTAGATATCACCCAAGAGCAACAGACAGAGCTAAACTTAATCAGGAAAAAATATTTTGATTCAATATCCGCTCAAGAGAAAATCTCATTGAGGCTTCAAGTAAAGTTTATGAAGGAGCTTGAAGATAAAGAATTCGACCCCTCAGAGTTAGAAGCACTTAACAAGAATATACAAGAAGCTAATTTCCAAGCAACAAATGATTTCATAGAGGGTATGACCAAATTAAATAAGCTTGTAGGGTCTGAGCAATTTGCAAAATTGTATCCACTCTCAAAACTCAATAGAAGAACTCTTGTTCAATTAAGGGAACAAGATTCTAAGGAGCCAGCTGATATTCAGCGAACTTCGGATAAAGAATCTAAGAGCAAAGCTGATAACAAATAGTTTTGTTTGAAAGCTTGAATATGAGACATAACAAATATTTAGATTACGCAACTGTTCTATTAATCACATTTGTATTTATCTCCTGCGCACAGAAGGAAGCAATAGAACCAACACCGCCAACTGATACAAATCCTGTGTCAGAAAATGAAAACCAAACAGATTCAACTTCAGTTCTAGAGCAGATTACGACTAAAGATTCAAAATCTGATTCTATTGAAGAAGAGTCAAAAGAAATAACCGCAAGAACATTTCCAGCTCCGGAGACAATTAAAACATATGAGCCTGATAGTAAAGAAGACACCTGGTTTTTGGTAGGAGGAGTTACCGGCGAGAGGGCATATTCAGTTTTTGTAGATCCTGAAACTATTATCAATAAAGATGGCCTAATTAATTCCTGGAGCAAGCTTGAGTTTGAAGAGACCCAGCGCGATGAGGATGGGCTTTCATATAACGAGGTACTTATAGCATCTGATGTAGATTGTGAGAATAGAACATATTCATATACTGATTCAAAGTTCTATGATGCTCTTGGCAGACTTGTCGAGAGCCAGCGTACTCCTTATGAGCCAGCCCCCATAGTTGACGGCACGGTGAGCGCTAAGATAGCTGATTTTGTGTGCGGCTACGATCTAAACCGTCCTAAATAATTTTACGATATCCCAATTTCCATCAAAACGTGTATATTTGTGTGCCTATAAGAATTAGGAGGATTTAATTTATTATGGCTGATGCTAAACCAATACTTGTAACTGGAGATAGACCTACTGGAAGACTCCATTTGGGTCACCTGGTGGGCTCACTCTATAACCGTATCACATTCCAGAACGACTATGACTGCTACTTTCTAGTAGCAGATCTTCATATGCTCACTACACACTACGACAAAGTTGCCGAGGTTGAGCAAAACACTCTCGAGATGGTTATGGACTGGCTAAGTGTTGGTATGGATCCAAATAAATCCACATTTTATGTTCAATCACAGATTCCATATATCACGGAGCTCTATGCAGTGCTTGCAATGATATGCGGCGTGCCAAGGGCAGAGCGTATTCCTACTTTAAAAGAGAAAATACAAGACATGGGGGTAGGGGATAACTACTCTGTTGGGCTTCTTGGATATCCAGTGCTGATGGCAGCAGACATTCTTATGTTTAAAGCAACTAAGGTCCCCGTGGGTGAGGATCAACTTAGCCATATCGAGCTTACTAGAGAGCTTGCACGCAGGTTTAATTTCTTATATGGTGAGTTTTTTGAAGAGCCTGATCCTGTCATAAGTAAAACCTCTCGTCTTGTTGGTACAGATGGTGACCGCAAGATGAGTAAGAGCCTTGATAACTGCATATATCTCTCAGATGACGAGAAACAGGTTGGAAAACGGGTAATGAGTATGTTCACCGATCCAAACAGGGTACGCGCAGATATTCCTGGCAAGGTAGAAGGTAATCCTGTGTTTATCTATCATGACGCATTTAACAAAAATATCCCTGAGATAGATGATCTAAAAGAACGCTATAGAACTGGTAATGTTGGGGATGTTGAGGTTAAAAAGAAATTAGCAGCTGCTATAAACGAGCTTCTAGAGCCAATCAGAGAAAAACGTGCCGAGTATGAAAAACGCCCGGATGATGTGCGGGATATTCTGAGGGAAGGCACCAACCGTGCGAGAGAAGTTGCTTATGAAAACATGGATCAAATCATAAGCGCCATGGGGCTATACAAGCCCTAGTAGCATTACTCCAATATTATTCTATTGGCTTCTATTTGTTCTTCTTTAATCGTTAGCACATATTCTTCGGGAGCGGTATTCTCAAACGTCAAAATCCCTGGCTCAGTATGCCATTTGACAGACCCTTCAATGATTGATTCATTTTGTTCAGGTTGCCCGTATTGTTTACATACTGTGCTAAATAAAAGGTCTATATCTTTTTTGTTTACTCTAGATAAACGAATTTCAGCCTTATTAACTTTGCCGTATCTATCATTAGGAAAGCTGAACGTGGTAATGATTTCCTGACCTTCAATATTTTCTTTGTGACTTAACATACTTCTCTTATTAAGTATTGTAGGCAGGGTTTTACTGAACTCTGAAAATGTGCTTTTGATATCCTCCTCACGCATTTCCCAATGCAGATTCCGAAGCACATCAAAAAGATGGACGATTGCAGGTGTAGGCTCTGGACCTTGTCTGCGGTCGAGCCAGAACATTATGGCGAATGCGATGATTATTCCTGCTGATAAAAGAAGAGTGGTCACAAAAAGTATTATCTCTTGGCAACTGGGCTTCCGTCAAGGTTCTCGCCAATTCTCTCGAGCAACAGCGACTCAATAAAACCGTTTGACTCTATCTCATACCCAATTTTTCCAGAGAAAGTATATGGTCTAATAGTGTAGTCAATTTCTACTTTGGTTTGAGTATTTGACACTTTGATAATGTTCATTGTCAGATTCTCTTGAGTGAACACAGTGTTTGAGTGTCCTTGGTTATATAGCCCAACCTTTTGAAGGTAATCATTTATACTTGAAGCCTGAATATCCTCTTTCCTGGGCCAGCTATATTTTCTAAGAAGTTTTCCGTCTTTTCTATATGCATAGGCTTCTTTTAATCGGATTATTCCCTGCCGTTCATCTAGAAAAGCTATATTCCATTTTATCATCCAGTTAACGCTTTCAATTGCAGCTATCCAAACATCAATATAAGGTGCATCAAAAACATTGTTTGAAGATGTTGTAGCCTTAACTGGTTTTTTGGTTGGCTTTTTCTCCACTTTATGAGCAGGTGTTGGGGCTGGGTTTTTTACTTTCTTGGCCTTACTTGGATAGTATATTCCTCCGCTGCCACAGCCAACAGCAAAGAATATTAATGTTAAGAAAATTAGAGCCTTCATCCCGGATAGTTTCATATAATACACCTTTAACATTGATAAACTTAACACATATTTATTAGATTGTTTACAAAAATTTATTGTTAATTAATTTTCGGTGAGATATTCTGTACCGCTTAGGATATTTTGAACTAATATTGCGTG
>JABAHR010006916.1_pt2 | contig 11776 bp, 14 predicted proteins | sample 7062101 | NCBI WGS metagenome assembly JABAHR01 (sample SAMN14534553, study PRJNA622989) | marine sediment metagenome | biome: marine biome [ENVO:00000428]; feature: marine pelagic biome [ENVO:01000023]; material: deep marine sediment [ENVO:00002113] | place: India: Gulf of Kutch | collected...
GCCCCTCCGCTGACGTCGTTAGCGGTTCACCGATGCGGGGCGACTCAATTTGAATTGGCCTGGGCATCAGTCGCCTCATTCCGAATGTCTGTCGACCGGCGTTACGCGCTCGTTGAACCGTGTGGATCGATCCATCCATGTGTTTGCCACCAGAATCATCGTCAACCACACCGCAATTCCGATGACCCATAGCAATGGAGTCGCATAAGGAAAATACAGGCAACAGCCGAGCAGGGCATACCCCACGAGGAGCAACATGACCGGTACGAGCAGAAGCACGATGGCCGCAATGCCAAGCACGCTTCCCGGAACTTCGACGAGAATCCGGTCGCCGACATTACATTCCGGATGCCGACGAATACGGAATGTCCGATAGGCGCGTTTGGGCCCGCTGAAGGTGCACTGAGTTTTTCGCGGGCATGCTTGGCAGCCTGATCCAACAGNNAGCCATCTTCGAGACGGGTAACAAGGCCCGGATCTGTGGGTGGCTCCCTCATAGCCGAATACCGGACAGCCCCATGAAACTCATCGCCATGAGGCCCAATATGACGAATGTAATTCCTGTACCTTGCAGTCCCTCTGGAATATTGCTGTAGCGCAGCTTTTCCCGTACACCGGCGAGCGCGACGATCGCGACTGCCCAGCCGACGCCGCTGCCGAGCGCATAGACGAGGCTTTGCGGTATCGAGTAGGCTCGCTCCACGGTAAATAACGTTCCGCCGAGAATCGCGCAATTCACTGTTATCAGCGGAAGGAATACGCCAAGCGCGGTATAGAGTCTCGGAAAATGCTTGTCCAATACCATTTCGAGAATCTGGACTGCCGATGCGNNGATGACAGCGATGTAGGCGATCAAGCCGATAAAGCCCAGGCTGACATTGGGCAATCCCATCCAGCTCAGCGCGCCGTTGTCGAAAATAGTCAGAAACAGCAGATTATTGATCGGTACCGTGATCGTCTGAACGAGAATGATTGCCAGGCCGACGCCGACTGCAGTCTTGATCGACTTTGACGTCGCTATCGCCGCGGTGCAGATACCCAGGAAAAACATCAGCATGATGTTTTCCATGAGCGCCGCCCGAAGAAACAGATTGACGTACTCCGCCATCACACCGCCCCGCGGAGATTTCGCCGGATGATCGGAAAGTCGCTGCCTTCCTTAAGCCCCGGTCGCCAGGATCGGATACCCCAGATCAGCAGGCCGATGATGATGAACGCACTAGGAGGGGAAAGAAGAAAGCTGTTGGCAATGTACCAACCACCGTCCGTAGCCGTCCTGAGAACCCCAAGATCGAGCAGGGTACCGGCACCAAATAACTCGCGGATGCTTCCAACAACCACCAGGACCAGGCCATAACCAAGACCGTTGCCAATACCATCCGCGAGGCTTGCCAGCGGGCCGTGGTTCATTGCAAAAGATTCGACCCGACCCAGGATTATGCAGTTGGTGACGATCAGAAATACGTAGACCGAAAGGGCTCGACTGGTCTCGAAGGTGTATGCCTTTAACACCTGGTCAACGACGACGACAAAGGATGCAATAATCGTTATCTGGATGATGAGGCGTATTCGCATGGGCATCGCGTGTCGCAGCAGGCTGATCGAGGCGCCAGCAAATCCGCACACGGCAATAACGGCGACCGCCATCAGCACGGCGGGTAGTAACGCTGACGTGACGGCCAATGCCGAGCAAATGCCAAGTGCGAGCGCCGTGACCGGGTTCTCGTCGACCAGCGGGCGTCTCAGGACGGATCGGAGCTCTACGGACACACGTCATTCCTTCTTTACGGGACGCGTTGAGTTGTGCGTGTGCACGACCTTCCAGTCGGGTCCCACGCGGCGAAAGATATACGTTGAATAGCCATTCCTATGAATTTGCTCACCGGTCCGATTCACCGTGGCCTGCAGTTCAACGTCGAACACAACCCATGCAAGTCCGGATTCCACGTGCGATTCGATGTTGGAGAATCGAAGTTCGAAACTTGAGAGCGCGTCGCCTTCCGGCTCGACATGATTCTCGATCAGGTCGGCCAACCCTTTGTTCTGACCGCCACTTTCGATGTATCGAGCGCCTTCGAAATCGAGGAAGTGTGCGCGAAATGGCGCGCCATCGGCTTGCTGCCAGCCTCGTTCAACGGATTGAATGATCTCCGCTAATGCTTGCCTGTCGGCATCGTCTACTTCCTGGGCCTCTGCGACTTTCAGGCTCAATAGCGCAACAGCAAACGGTAATGCGATGCGCGCGATCAGTGTGTATGACATTTGGCACTCCTCGAGGTTGTTCAGTTCATACAGTACCTGCCAGCACTCTTGCGTGAGTAACGGCACCAGGTACAGTTGCAGCTTCCGCGGACCGGCTCGGTATTTCCGAACGGGCGTTTCGGGACGCATCGTGACAGCGCCAGCTTCCAACGTGTCGGAGCGTAGATGCGCTGTAGCAGGCGTCGCGGATCGTGCCCGGCCACGCAGTGGCGAAGGATAGCCGCGCGACCCAAGTCGCCCATGAGGTCAAAGATTCGTCGATTGAGCATGCTCGTGCGATTCAGATCGCGCAGTCGGCTCCGCCACGCCCTATCGTAAGATCTCGGCCTGCCATGCGCTTTGCCTGCCAGAAGACCACTAATCAGGGCGTAGCGCAGTCCAAATCCGAACAGGGCGTCCTGAAATCCGGCAGATTCACCGACCAGACATTGACTGCCCCGGTCGGCACGCTCCACATACTGGTAATTACCAGTTCCGCCAAATCGTCTTTCCTCGCGCCAGCGCAGTCCTACCTGGCGATCGAAAAACTCGAGCGTCGCCTCGACGTAACGCCGCTCGTCGTGAAATCCGCGGTACAGGCAGGATGCCACGGTACCGGTGCCATTGTGGACTAACAGGTAGCTATAGCCACCCGGTGCCAATTTGGCGTTTAGTGCCACATAGCATCCATCCGCCGCCTCGGTCTTGAAGACGTAACCGATCGCAATTACGTCGGCGCGATGTGGGCCCTCTGCGACGACCACGGGTCCTTTGCAGTGATGAAGGGGCTGCCCGAATCGAATCGTTATGCCGGCATTCAACACCTGATCTTTCAAAGCCTGATCAAGCGCCCCATGAGCGCTACCGCGCCGCACAAGATAGAAGATCGGTGTCCCGGAGGAGGTCGGGTAGTCTGTGCCTTTGTGATCGAAGCAAACTATCCCGTATACCGGCACCGCCTCAAAGCCCGGCTCAATTCCGAGGCATTCGAGTTCATCCAGCACATCGACATCGGTCGTCCAGTTCTCCAGCCCCTGGTAGTCCCCATAAAATCGGCAACCCACATCGTTGTTCTTTTCAAATACGATGACGGCCATGCCGACTGATCGTGCAGCCAGGGCCGCGGCGAGGCCCGCGGGGCCTGCGCCAACAACTACGAGATCGGACCTGGGCATGAGCGCATTACCGGTATGCCCACGTCAATCGAGCGTTTCGCCCCAGCGTCGCGAGAAGTAATTGTAGATCGGTACATAAACCAGTCCGCTGTAGACGCCGAAGAGAAAACTCTCGATCAAACCAAGAGCGAAGCTGCTCCAGCTGATCCAGGTGAATGCTGGCAGCGCGTGCTCCAGGAACTCATGCATGTGCAGTGAGTCCGGCGTGACGAGACCCCACGACACGCAAAGTACAAAAGATATGGCCGCCCAGATTCCGAGCGTCAGACAAACAATTTTCAGTTTCAGCATGGCGTATCCTCCACCAATGTCGTTGCTTCACAGAGCAACTCAGTCCTGCAGCGATGCAGGTGGCACATCGGACCCATCGGCCAGGCTTACCAGTCGATCGATGTCCTCNNTCCACCGCAACAATGCCGCCATCGATTCCACACTCACGGGCGCAAGCGGCAATCGCCTCGATGATGTCATCCACATTGCTCTGCAGTGCGTACAAAATGAGCCGAGAGTTCTCCTGCATCAAATCCTTGCGAAAGTAGTTCGGGTGCTCACCGTAACCACTCACTTTTTCCACCGTAATGCCGGGTATTCCACAGCGGCGCAGGTGTTTTTCAAGCGTGGTCAGGATCTCAATAGGTACGATTGCAGTGATACGCTTAATGCTCATGCGTTTACCTCCAGATAGCCGGTTGCTCATCTGCCCCTTAAGGACGGATCACCGGCGCCGCGTTCGGGCGCTTCAACCACGGGATAAAGGCCGGCGTCCGCTCCATGTAACGTCGGTAGCGATCACCGAATTCCTCAAGCGCTGCGGTTTCCTCTTGCCGTGCCAGTCGCCAGTAGATATAGACCAGAATCGGGAACATTACGACGGTCGGTAATGTCGGCCACTGCAAAAGGAAGCCGAACATTATGAGCATGAAGGCCGCATACTGAGGGTGGCGCACGCGCGCATACATGCCGTCAACCGCGAGTTCGTGTTGTTGCTGAGCCGCGTGCAGTGCTCGCCATGCGGACGCCAGTATCATGAAACCCGCAACAATAACGACGGTGCTCAGAATGTGCAGGGGGTCGAAATGCGGGTTGATATCCCATCCGAAAAGCGTGTTCCACAAGTGGCCCGACTCATGACTGAAGATGTTTGTTTCCGGAAACCTGGATTGCAGCCACCCTGACAGCAAGTAAATGGTAAGCGGGAAGCCGTACATTTCGGTAAATAACGCGACTATGAAAGCCGAAAATACGCCCAGGCTTCGCCAGTCTCGCGTCGTTCTCGGTTTCGCAAAACTGAACGCGAAATAGATGAATATCGCCGAGTTGATGACCACGAGCGACCACATTCCGTAATCACCTGCATTGTTCATCGCTTGTCCTCCGAGTCGCTGCGTGGTGCATGATCCGCACCATGACCCCTGTGCATGAATATGTGCATCAACGGGCACAGCAGAAGAATCAGGAACGGCAATACGGCGATGAAGTGTGCGCGGTGTTCCGCCAGCAGGAAGTAGATAACAGCCGCGATCAGTACAATTGCCGCAATCCCGTTAGGTGTAAGCCAAAAGAACCGTCTATCTTTCGCCATTTCTATTTCCGATCATCCATCAAAGTCCTGCGGTAGGACGACAGGTCGTTGGGGTCGCAGGATCCGCCCGCCGGCCGACGTGCAAGGGAGTCGAGCGGGATCCGTCCGGATTGTCGAACAGAGTCCCGCCGATCCCATTGCGGTTTACCGTCGTGCCCTGAACGCTCACCTCCTGGCCTGGGATTGGACCATCGATTCGATCATGATCTGCATCATGTCAATCCTGTTTTCCAGGTCGGCCAGTCGGACGTCGTCAGCGCTCTCGTCGTATTCACCGGATTTCACATTTCCAGGATGATGAGTCGCGTGACCGGCGCCAACGTTCGAAACGCGCGCGGGGCCCAGGTGCTCGGCGGAAATGTCTTCCCACGGGGCATTGTGTGTAGCACGCATCAACTGCAATGCTTCTTGCAGGCTAAGGCGATGCTCGGCGAGCAATGTGCGGCGCTCGTCGTCACTCGTTGCGCGGCGGATCGCATCCATTTGTGAGGACAGCACGGATTCCAACTCGTCAATACGTGTACGGCGTTGCTCCGCCGCCACGCGCTCCGCGCGCCATTCTTCCTCGATCACACGAACAGGATCAATTTCACCGGCCCACGCTGCACCGGTTGCGATCAGTAATGTGGTTAGCAATGTCGTGATTTCTTTTCTCATGTCTCTTCTCCTTGTGTAGTGAGTCAATCCACCTCAAGGGCGGTTCAACTGGTTGAAGCAATGGTCGTCATCTCGTCACGCTGATCATCAACACCAATAATGAGAGACCCTCTCTTCGTGTACTGATGTGGCGGAACGACAAGATTTCGGGGCGCCGGGACCCGCTTGGCAACTCTTCCGGCGAGGTCGAAACGGGAGCCGTGGCAGGGACAGAAAAACCCACCCATCCAGTCGTCGGCAAAAGGCATATTCCCTGGCGTGGGTTGATAGAGTGGTATGCAACCGAGGTGCGTACACAACCCGATCGCAACAAATAAATCGGGACGTCGGGAACGGAACGGATTCCGGGCGTACGGCGGCTGCTGCGACACAACCGATGAATCCGGGTCGGCAAGGCCGTCAATGAGGTGCTTGTGAAGCATCCGCTCCAGCATCTGCGGCGTTCTGCGCAGAACCCACACGGGGCTGCCTCGCCAAATCACCGTGATCAGTTCGCCGGGATCGAGCTGATCGACATTGACTGTGACGGGTGCGCCGAGTTCCTGGGCTCTCGTGCTCGGTGCGAGCGACGACAGAAAAGGTAGCGTCGCAAGGCCGATGCCGACGGCGCCTGTGGTTGCCGTTGCGGCGAACAAAATTTGCCTTCGCGTTTGGCATACCCCCGGACGGTCGGCAGCGCCCCGACCCGGTCTGGCCGTTAAGTTCTGCTGGTTTTTGGAGCCTCTGCTGCGGCTCATCGAAGTATCCTCGTCGTGGTCCCAGTGCAATTCGGGTCGAGCGGGATACTGTCTAGATCAGATAAACGCAATACGAGATTGTCAGGGACTCGGTTTTCGGCCCTGCATTCGCAGTCCTGGTAGTGAAACAAGTTGTCGCGGCGATTAGGCGAATATCCCGCAATCTTGCATCGTAATGATGCATCGGGTTATCGAGCCCGGAAACCTCGACACTCGACAACTGGCTCGGTTTGGCCAGACGAACTTTCTCGCAGCCGTTCGTATCGTCAGCGCAGCCGTGGTCTCCACAATGCGGGCACGGCGGTATTGGTTGGGATTGCGAAGCTTCGTCGTAACTCTGACCGAGGGCGTGAACCGCGTGGTCCGCGTGGCTACCATCGGCTACCGCCGCAACCATAATGCACGGCTGAGCGACGGCGCCGGTCCAGGCAAGAACCAGACCGGCGAACACGAGCCGGGCTCGTGACCGTTGCATGCCTCGGAACTTGCGTATCAAATTCATGCTGCTCGGGACGCCTCGCTATCGGCGTCGACACTCCAGGCCATCATGCCTGCCATCTTTGAAAGTATGCTCCGCCGGAATCATTCCGCCTACCCGGAATTCCTCGATCCCGGTTGCGGGTGTCCCGTAGTGCTGCACGGGGCAGCCGCAGCCGCTGCTGATCGACTATTTTCTTATTTGTCACCCTCTTGACGCTCGAAATCGATTTTAAGACGCACGAGTTGCGCCAGCGTCCGGGCATCCAGCTTTTTCATCACCTGGGCACGGTGCAGTTCGACGGTTCTTTCGCTAATGCCCAATTCCTGAGCCACCGCCTTGTTCATCAGCCCCTCGGTGACAAGTTCAAATACATCTTGCTCCCGCTCCGTCAGGCTGGAGATCTGTTCACCTAGCTGTCGCCGGTCCAGTTCCTCCTTGCGGCGGACGGATTCGAGATTCAGGGCTTCGTTGATACGCTCAAGGAGATCCTGCTCCCGGAAGGGCTTGCGAATGAAATCAAGCGCTCCGCGCCGCATCGCGTCGACGGCCATCGGAACATCGCCGTGGCCGGTAATGAAGATGATCGGCAGCAATGAACCCATTTCATTCAGCCGGTCCTGCAACTCGAGGCCGGTCATTCTCGGCATGCGGATATCGAGCAGCAGGCAACCGTCCATGTCGCGGTCGTAAGCCTCAAGGAAGGCCAGCGCCGAATCGTAAGATTGGTAGGCCTGGCCGACGGTATCCATCAACAGCCCGAGTCCGTCCCTGACGCCTTCATCGTCGTCTACGATATAAACGACCTGTTCATTCTTCATCTGAATCATCCTCCGCTGCAGGTGGCAGCGTAAAGAAAAAGGTGGCGCCGCCCGACCGGTTGTTCCGGAAGTCCAGGTGGCCGCCGTGCGCCGTGATGATTGCCCGGCTGATGGAGAGCCCCATGCCCATGCCCGACTTCTTGGTCGTCGAGAAAGGCGCGAACAGGATTTCCGCTACCTCGTCGGGCACACCGGTGCCTCTGTCAACAACGGAGATTTCGATATTGCCGTCCCGGTCCAGCTGTGCGCACAGCCCGATTGTATTGCCGCGAATACAATCGATGGATTGCATTGATTCCATGCCGTTGCGCAAAAGATTCAGCGCAACTTGCTGGATTTGTACGGCATCGACTTCGACGTCTGGCAGGTCGCCTTTCGTTTCGACTTCGATCGTCATGTCTCGAATGCGTGCTTCTGCTTCGGCGAGCCTCGCGACCTCGTGCATGAGTTTGTCGCAGTCGATGATCTCTTTCACGCTATCCTGGCGCCGGGCCATCATTTGCATGCGCTCGATGACGGCACTCGCGCGGTGCGCGTGGACGACCAGCTTGTCGAAAATTTCCGGCAGCTTTTCTGGTGTCCGGTTCTCCAGCATTCGTGATCCCGCCTGAACGAACAGGGATATGGCCGTCAGAGGCTGGTTNNGCTGGTTGATCTCGTGAGCGATACCGGTCGCCATCTCGCCGAGCATGTTCAGCCGATCCACGTGTGCGAGGTGCTCACGATGCTGGCGTGCCTCGATCTCTGCGCGTTTGCCGTCGCTTATGTCGCTAACGATTCCCTCGACATGGGGCGTTTCGTCAATTTCTGATTCAACCAGCCGACCACGCTCCCAGACCCAGTGCTCAATTCCGTCCCTGTCGATAATGCGGTACTCGACTTCGAACGGCAGTCGAGATCGCAGCGCTTTTTCTATTTCTCCGGCAACACGCTGTCGGTCGTCTGTGTGTACCAGTTCATCCCAGGCGACCAATCCCTGGTTCAGGTCGTGTCTCGAATAGCCCGTCAGCGCCCGGCAGCCTTCGCTGACGAACTTGATGGTTCGCTCGCCATCGTTTGCCCTGCGGTACGCCATGCCCGGCAGGTTCTGTACCAGGGCCTCGAAATGCCTCGCCGTTTCGCGAGACTCCCTGGACTGGTCTCGCGCAACAAGCGCAAGATAGACCGCTATCGATACCAGTCCGCTGAAAAGCAGGCCGACGATCAGTACCAGGGTCGACGAATCGGCATGACCGGCAGAGAGAAAACCGCTTGCCGGAGTGACATCGATGGTCCATTGGAGCCCTCGCGTTTCGAAGCTGGCCCGTTCGGTATGTGCGTCCCCGGTCGACTCCAGGTCGGCGTCGTATCGATAGACCTCGGTGTCGTTCAGGCGGACGAGCACATGGTGTTCTTCCGTCTGCACCTCGTCGAGGATAACGCGGAGCCACGGGCTTAACTGCAATACGCCCGCGATGATTCCATCGTGTATTCCATGCTCCGGTACCGGCATGACCACGGCAACGCAGGTTCCCGCATCCCCGAGCCCGAATACATCCGAGATCGTTGATTCTCCGGTCGCGAACGCAGTATCCGTTGCCTGCCTGACCGCCTCGAACTTCGAGATATCAGGATCGTGTAAGAGTGGCACGCTGGGGTCTCGTACTGACCATCGCTCACCGCTTTGTGCGCCAACCCGGTCAATGGACGCGAATCCGGGCATGTCGGCGATGTAACTTCTTGCATCGGCCTCCCATACGTCCCGGGCTTTCCCACCTGTCGCCGCCCAGCGCTCTGCGAGCCGGTCCAGGGCCAGGAAGCGGTGTTCCACGTCCTGCCGGATCAACAGTTGCATCAGGTGTGCCGCCTGCCTTGCTGAGCTGTCGACGTGCTCGTGTGCCCGTTGGTCGATCTCGTGCCACAAGGCGATGACGCCCGTCGCGATGACGACACCGGCCAGCAGGGCACTCAAGGCAGCACGGCGGTTCGCCCCTGGTGGCCTTATACGTCCCGTGTCAACGATTGATGCAGACAATTCACTCATCGCTTTGAACCTATTGTGGGACCTCGGCGAGGCCTTCGCGTGACGCGTAAACCGACGTCGAGCCATCATCGGCGTAGGTGACGACGTCGTAGGTCACCGGATTCGGGCCCTCCATACCGGGCGAACCCATCGGCATGCCGGGGACGGCGATACCGACGACACCAGCGGGTTTTTCGTCGAGCACGCGCTGAATGAGATCTGCGGGGACATGGCCCTCCACCCAGATATCGCCCGCGATTGCCGTGTGGCAGGAGGCCATACTGTTGGGCACGCCAACCGAATTGCGCACCCGTGCGGTCGAATCGACGTTGTTAACGGCGACGGTAAGGCCATGCGCCTCGAGGTGCTCGATCCACTTGTGACAACAACCACAGTACTTGTTCTTGTAAACGGTAATGTCTGCCGTGGTATTCGCGGCGGGGCCATGGTCTGGCGCGTCAAGCCAGAGCGCACCACCGAAAATGGCGGCGACGACTATGCCGACCGCGAGCGTCCAGACCGTGTTCGCTGTAACAGCGCCGGTGCTGTTTCGACTGTTTTTCATCATCTGTCTCCATTCAATCTCTCGTGTTTCAATTTCAGATGCTCACGCGTCGGCGAGTTCGGCCGTCGGTTGCCCTTTGGTGGCCCGACTGCGCCAGATCAGGAACAGTGCCGGAATCACGATGAGCGTGAGTATCGTCGCGCTCACCATGCCGCCGACCATTGGCGCCGCGATGCGCCGCATGACCTCCGAGCCGGTGCCGCCGCCGAGCATGATCGGCAGCAGGCCGGCGATGATCGCCGCAACCGTCATCATGATGGGGCGCACGCGCATGACGGCTCCGTCGATCACGGCCTGTTGCACGTCGTCGAGGGAGAGGTCACGACCTTCGCTTTCGGCTTCTGCCATGCGTCTGCGGATGGCCATGTTCAGATAGACGAGCATGACGACGCCGATCTCCACGGCGACGCCAGCAAGTGCTATGAAGCCAACGCCGACAGCCACCGACATGTCATAGCCGAGCAGGAACAGCAGCCACAGCCCGCCGATAAGAGCCATCGGCAATGTGCCCATGATGATGGCGACCTCCGCGAAACGGCGGAAGTTGATGTAAAGCAGTAGGACGATGATCGCCAGCGTCACCGGCCCGACGACGGACAGCCGCTCCTGTGCACGGACCATGTACTCGTACTGCCCGGACCAGTTCAGCGAATAACCGGCAGGCAGGTCGAGTCCGTTGGCGACAATCGTCTGCGCTTCCGCGACGTAGGAGCCGAGGTCGCGACCGCTGATGTCCACGTAGGTCCAGCCGTTGAGCCGCGCGTTCTCGCTCTTGATGACGGGCGGGCCGTCGACGACCTTGACCTCGGCCACGTCGGCGAGCGCGATGCGGGCGCCCTGCGGCGTCACGATAGGCAGCAGCTTCAGTTGCTCCACCGAGTTGCGGACCCGCTGCGGATAACGGACGTTGACCGGGTAGCGCTCCAGTCCCTCGACGGTCTGGGTGACATTCATGCCGCCGACGGCCGAGCGGACGATGTCCTGAACGTCCGCGATATTGAGGCCGAACCGGGAAGCGCGGGCGCGATCGATGTCGACGTCCACGTAACGGCCGCCGGCAACCCGCTCCGAGTAGACCGATGCCGTGCCGTCGACGTCGGCGAGCAGGCGCTCCAGGTCCTGGCCGATGCCCTCGATCACCTCGAGATCGGGCCCGGCCACCTTGATGCCGACCGGCGTCTTGATGCCGGTCGCGAGCATGTCGATGCGCGTCTTGATCGGCATGACCCAGGCGTTCGTGAGGCCCGTGTACTGCACGACACGGTCGAGTTCCGCGCGCAGGCCCTCCGGCGTCATGCCAGGGCGCCACTCTTCGCGCGGCTTCAACTGGATGACCGTTTCGATCATCGTCAGGGGCGCCGGGTCGGTCGCCGTCTCGGCGCGGCCGATCTTGCCGAATACCTGCTTCACCTCGGGCACGGCGAGGATCATCTTGTCGGTCTGCTGCAGGATTTCACGCGCCTTGTCGACCGACACGCCCGGGTAGGTCGTGGGCATGTACATCAGGTCGCCCTCGTC
>JABAHR010006442.1_pt2 | contig 11770 bp, 10 predicted proteins | sample 7062101 | NCBI WGS metagenome assembly JABAHR01 (sample SAMN14534553, study PRJNA622989) | marine sediment metagenome | biome: marine biome [ENVO:00000428]; feature: marine pelagic biome [ENVO:01000023]; material: deep marine sediment [ENVO:00002113] | place: India: Gulf of Kutch | collected...
TCGAGCGCCGAGAACGGCTCGTCCATCAGCAGGATCGGCGCCTCGGTCGCGAAGGCGCGGGCAAGGCCGACGCGCTGCTGCATGCCGCCCGAAAGTTCGCCCACCTTGCGCTCGGCCCAGTCGGACAGGCCGACCAGCGCCAGTTGCTCGTCGATGCGCTCGTTACGCTCGTTGCGCGGCAGGCCGGCCAGTTCAAGGCCCAGCCCGACATTGTCGCGCACGCTGCGCCAGGGCAGCAGGCCGAATTGCTGGAACACCATCGCGATATGGTGCATCCGCAGCCGCCGCAGCGTCGCCGGGTCGGCTTGCGTGACATTGACCATGGACTTGCCGTCGTTGACCTCGACGGCGCCGCGCACGACCGGGTTCAGCCCGTTCACCGCGCGCAGCAGCGTCGACTTGCCCGAACCGGACAGGCCCATGAGGACGAGGATCTCGCCTTCCTCGACCGTCAGCGAGCAGTCGTGCACCCCCAGCACCTGGTCGGTGGCGGCCTGGATCTCGCCGCGCTCCTTGCCTTCGTCCATCAGCGGCAGCGCGGTCTTCGGCTTGTCGCCGAATACGATCGAGACGTTGTCGATATTGACAGCGGTGCTCATTTGCGGCTCCCGATATTGAGAATGCGGTCAAGCATGATGGCGACGACGACGATGACGAAGCCCGACTCGAAGCCCAGCGACGTGTTCACCTGGTTGAGCGCCCGGATGACCGGCACGCCCAGCCCGTCGGCGCCCACCAGCGCGGCGATCACGACCATCGACAGCGACAGCATGATGGTCTGGTTCAGCCCCGCCATGATCTGCGGGAAGGCGTAGGGCAGCTCGACCTTGTAGAGCGTCTGGGACGACGTCGCGCCGAAGGCGCGCGCTGCCTCGAGCAGCGCCTGCGGCGTCGAGTGCACGCCCAGATGGGTCAGCCGGATCGGCGCCGGCAGCACGAAGATCACCGTGGCGATCAGGCCCGGCACCATGCCGATGCCGAAGAACACGATGGCCGGGATCAGGTAGACGAAGGTCGGCAGCGTCTGCATCAGGTCCAGCACCGGTCGCATTCCGGCGTAGAGCTTGGGCCGGTGCGCCGCGGCGATGCCGATCGGCACGCCCAGCCCCATGCAGACGAAGCACGACGCCAGCACAAGGGTGAGGCTTTCGGTCGTCTCCTCCCAATAGTCCTGGTTGAGGATGAACAGGAAGCCGAGGAACACGAACAGGCAGATCTTCCAGCTGCGCTGCAGCACCCAGGTCAGGGCGACGAAGATCGCCACGATGATCAGCGGATTCGGCGTCTGCAAAATCCACAGGATGCCGTCGATCATCGCTTCCATCGTGTCCGACAGGAAGTCGAAGAAGAAGGCGCCCTTGCTCTCGAGCCAGTCGAACACCTCTCCGGCGACCTTCCCGACCGGGATCTTGTTCTCGGTCAGCCACTCCATCAGCTCGTCCTCGTTCGTTGTCCGGTCATTCTACCCGCATCACATGCGACGGGCGGGCCCTAAGGTCCGCCCGTCTGTCTGTATGGTCACTCGGCCAGCGCCGCCTCGACCGCGGCGACGGCGTCGCCACCATCCTTGGTCGTCACGCCTTCCAGCCAGGGCTTGTAGGCATCGGGGTTCGCGGACAGCCACGCCCGGGCGGCGTCCTGCGGATCCTCGCCCTCGTCCAGGATCGCGCCCATGATCTGGTTTTCCATGGCCAGCGAGAACTTCAGGTTCTGCAGCAGCGCGCCCACGTTCGGGCACTCCTCGACATAGCCAGCGGCGGTGTTGGTGTAGACCGTCGCGCCGCCGAGGTTCGGGCCGAACCAGTCGTCGCCGCCGGTCAGGTAGGTCAGGTCGAAATTCGCGTTCATCGGGTGCGGCTCCCAGCCGAGGAAGACGATCGGCTCGTCCCGGCCGCTGGCCCGGCCGACCTGCGCCAGCATGCCCTGCTCCGAGCTTTCGACGACCTCGAAGCCCGACAGGCCGAAGGCGTCGTCCGCGATCATGTCCATGATCAGGCGGTTGCCGTCATTGCCCGGCTCGATGCCGTAGATCTTGCCGTCCAGCGCTTCGCGATGCTTGGCGATGTCGGCGAAATCCTTGATGCCCAGATCGGCGCCGGCCTTGTTGGTCGCCAGAGTGTATTTCGCGCCCTCGAGGTTCGCGCCCAGGATGTCCACGGTGCCGGCCTCGCGATAGGGCGCGATGTCGGCCTCCATCGTCGGCATCCAGTTGCCGAGGAAAACGTCGACGTCCCCTTCGGCGAGCGAGGTGTAGGTCACCGGCACCGACAGCACCTTGACGTCGGTCTCGTAGCCCAGCGCGTTCAGGATGACGCTGGTGGTGGCGGTGGTGGCGGTGATGTCGGTCCAGCCGACATCGGACATCACGACCTCGTCGCATTGTGCATTCGCAATGCTCGCCGTCAGCACGACGGCCGCGGAAACGGTCGAAAGCAGTTTCATTCGCATCTCCTCTGTCTGGTCCGGCCGGATCGGCCGGCATCTCATTCGGCCCGATCGGCCAGCGTTCTTGATTGACTGGTCAATCAATTCATGTTTAGACCGATATTGCAACCGTTTTTTCCGAAGGAGCGCGGGATGAGTGTCGAGACCCGGCGAAAGACGGAGTTGATCGACGCGACCATCGAGGAGATCGGCGCAACCGGCTCGCTGTCCGTTTCGGTCGGCCAGATCGCCAAGCGCGCCGGCGTGTCCTCCGCGCTCGCCTTCCACTATTTCGGCGACAAGGACCGGCTGTTCCTGGCCGCCATGCGCCACGTGCTGGCGATCTATGGCGACGAGGTAAGCGCCAAGCAGCAGGCGGCCGGCAGTCCGCGCGCCCGGCTGGAGGCGGTGATCCGGGCCAGCTTCAGCCCGACCAATTTCCGCCGCGAGATCATCGCGGCCTGGCTGAACTTCTACGTGCTGGCTCAGCGGTCGCCGCAGGCGCGGCGCCTGCTGGCGCTCTACCAGCAGCGGCTCCACTCGAACCTGGTGCACGACCTGCGGCCGCTGGCAGGGGACCGGGCGCCCGACATCGCATTGCGGATCGGCGGGCTGATCGACGGCCTCTACCTGCGCTATGCGCTCGATTCCTCTTCCGAGACGGGGGAAATGGCCGCCAGGCATGTGCTGGCGGCACTGGAGAACGAAATCGGAGCTGGCAGATGATCTGCCCATGCATCCGGCTCCCGGCGGCAGCGGCCGCACGAATTTGAACAAAATCGAGGACGGCCCGCGCTCGGCGCGCGCCGAATGATCGAGGAGAACACGAGAGAATGGCGTATCCCACCCAGCCCGAAGCGAGCCACTTCATCGACGGCGCCTATGTCGAGGACACCGCCGGTGAACGGATCGACGTTATCTACCCTGCAACCGGCGAAGTCGTCGCCACGGTCCACGCCGCCACCCCGGCGGTGATCGAGCAGGCCATCGAGAGCGCCCGCGCCGCCCAGGCCGCCTGGGCCGCCATGCCCGGCCGCGCGCGGGGCCGCATCCTGACCGACGCCGCACGCCTGATCCGCGAGCGCAACCACGAGCTGTCGGTGCTCGAGACCATGGACACGGGCAAGCCGCTGCAGGAAACGCTCGTCGCCGACGCCACCAGCGGCGCCGACGCGCTGGAATATTTCGGCGGCCTCGCCGCCAGCCTGACCGGCGAGCACATCCCGCTGGGCGAGGACTGGGTCTATACCCGGCGCGAACCGCTGGGCATCTGCGCAGGGATCGGCGCCTGGAACTACCCCACCCAGATTGTCTGCTGGAAGAGCGCCCCGGCGCTGGCCTGCGGCAACGCGATGATCTTCAAGCCCTCCGAAACGACGCCGCTCTGCGCGCTGAAGATCGCCGAGATACTGGTCGAGGCCGGGCTGCCGGCCGGCCTGATGAACGTCGTGCAGGGCGCGGGCGCCGTTGGCAGCGCCCTGGTCGATGATCCGCGGATCGACAAGGTCTCGCTCACGGGCTCGGTCCCGACGGGGCGCAAGGTCTATGCCGCCGCCGCCGCCGGCATCAAGCACGTGACGATGGAGCTTGGCGGGAAATCCCCGATGCTTGTCTTCGAGGACGCCGATATCGAGAATGCCATCGGCGGCGCGATCCTGGGCAATTTCTATTCCTCCGGCCAGATCTGCTCGAACGGCACCCGCGTCTTCGTGCACCGGTCGATCAAGGAGCGGTTCCTTGAGCGGCTGGCCGAACGGCTCGGGGATGCCGTGATCGGCGACCCGCTGGACGAGGCCACCAGCTTCGGCCCGATGGTCAGCGAGCGCCAGATGCAGATCGTGCAGGGCTATATCGCCAAGGGCATCGAGGAAGGCGCCCGGCTTGTCACCGGCGGCGAGCGCTTGAGCCGCGACGGCTTCTACCTGCAGCCGACCGTCTTCGCCGACGTCACCGACGAGATGACCATCGCCCGCGAAGAGATCTTCGGCCCCGTCATGGCGGTACTCGATTTCGAAACAGAAGAAGAGGCGATCGCCCGCGCCAACGACACCGAATTCGGGCTGTCGGCGGGGGTCTTTACCCGCGATCTCTCCCGCGCGCACCGCGTCATCGGGCGGCTGGAAGCGGGCACCTGCTTCATCAACTCCTACAACGACGCGCCGGTCGAGGCGCCCTTCGGCGGCGTGAAACAGTCCGGCGTGGGCCGCGAGAACGCCAAGGCCGCGATCGAGCATTACAGCCAGCTCAAGACGGTCTATGTGCGGATGGGCGACGTCGAGGCGCCGTACTGATGCGCGCAGACTACGTCATCGTCGGCGCCGGCTCGGCCGGCTGCGCCATGGCCTACCGGCTTGCCGAGGCCGGCAAGCAGGTGCTGGTCATCGAGCATGGCGGCACCGACTGGGGGCCGTTCATCCAGATGCCCGGGGCGCTGAGCTACCCGATGAACATGGCCCGCTACGACTGGGGCTACCAGACCGAGCCCGAGCCGCATCTGGGCGGGCGCCGGCTGGCCTCGCCGCGCGGCAAGGTGATCGGCGGCTCGTCCTCGATCAACGGCATGGTCTATGTGCGCGGCCACGCGATGGATTACGACCATTGGCGCGACAGCGGCGCCGATGGCTGGGGCTATGCCGACGTGGTGCCCTATTTCAAGCGAATGGAGCACTGGCACGACTGCGGCCACGGGGGCGACCCGGCCTGGCGCGGCACCGACGGGCCGCTGCACGTCTCTCGCGGGCGCCGCGACAACCCGTTGACGCGGGCCTTCGTCGAGGCCGGGCAACAGGCCGGCTACCCGGTGACCGGCGATTACAACGGCTATCAGCAGGAGGGATTCGGCCCCTTCGAAATGACCGTGTGGAAGGGCCGCCGCTGGTCCGCCGCCAACGCCTATCTGAGGCCCGCACTCAGGCGCCCCAACTGCAACCTCGTCCGCGCCCTGGCCCGCCGCGTGGTGATCGAGAACGGCCGCGCCACCGGTGTCGAGGTCGAGCGTGGCGGCAAGATCGAGGTCATCGGCGCCGACGCCGAGGTGATCCTCGCCGCCTCCTCTCTGAACTCGCCCAAGCTCCTGATGCTCTCGGGCATCGGGCCCGGCGCGCACCTGGCCGAGCACGGCATCGAGGTGGTGGCAGACCGGCCGGGCGTGGGCCAGAACCTGCAGGACCACCTGGAGCTCTATATCCAGATGGCCGCTTCGCAGCCGGTGAGCCTCTACAAGTACTGGAACCTGCTGGGCAAGGCCTATGTCGGCGCGCGCTGGCTGCTGACCCGCAGCGGCCCGGGCGCCTCGAACCAGTTCGAGAGCACGGCCTTCATCCGCTCGGCTCCCGGGGTCCCCTATCCGGACATCCAGTATCATTTCCTGCCGATCGCGGTGCGCTATGACGGGCAGGCGGCGGCCGAGGGGCACGGCTTCCAGGCACATGTCGGCCCCATGCGCAGCCCCTCGCGCGGCGAGGTCACGCTGCGCTCGGCCGACCCGGCCGATCCGCCGCGCATCCTGTTCAACTACATGGCGGACGAGAAGGACTGGCAGGATTTCCGCACCAGCATCCGGCTGACCCGCGAGATCTTCGCGCAGGAGGCCTTCGCGCCCTATGCCCGGCACGAAATCCAGCCGGGCGCCGAGGTGCAGAGTGACGACGAACTGGACGACTTCATCCGCCAGCATGTCGAAAGCGCCTATCACCCCTGCGGCACTGCACGGATGGGGCGGGCCGACGATCCGATGGCCGTGGTCGACCCGCAGGCGCGGGTGATCGGGGTCGAGCGGCTGCGGCTGGCCGACAGCTCGGTCTTCCCGCAGATCACCAACGGCAACCTGAACGCGCCGTCGATCCTGGTGGGCGAGAAAGTGTCCGATCACGTTCTCGGCCGCGATCCGCTGCCGCCGCAGAACGACGAGGTCTGGATCAACCCGAACTGGCGCGAAAGCCAGCGCTGAACGTCTCTCGCCCGGCGCTGCCCCAAGAATCCCAAGCAGGGTCGCCGGTCACCGGAACCGACAGGCGACCCTGCGCGTTTTCCCGAGTGGATGCCTTGGAAACCAACCCCGGCAGCAGCCGGAGAACCGGGATGATGAGACGCCGCAAGAACACATTGGGACGGATCGCCGACGATCTGCGGGCGGAAGCCTCGCGCGAACAGGTGTCGGTCGAAGATGCCATCACCGCGCTCGGGCGGGGCAGCATGCTGCCGCTGATGCTGGTGATCTCGATGATCGCGGCCAGCCCGGCCTCGGGGATCCCCGGGCTCTCGGCGGTCAGCGGCGTCCTGATCGCGATAATCGCGGCCGAGCGGATGCTGAACTTCGACGAGGTTCAGCTGCCGGCAGCTCTCAAGCATCGCCGGGTGCAGGGCGATACGCTGCACCGGGCGCTCGACAGCGTGCAGCCGGTGATCGACTGGCTCGACCGGCACACGCGCGATCGGCTTACGCCCCTGTTTCGCCGGCCGCTGATCTTTCTGCCGCAGGCGCTGTGCCTGCTGACCGGGCTCACCATGCCGTTTCTCGAGGTGATCCCGTTCTCTGCGTCGATCGCGGCCAGCGGGGTGTTCCTGCTGACCCTGTCGCTGCTGACGCGCGACGGGCTGTTCTTCCTGCTGGCCATGATTCCGTATGCTGGCTTTGCCCTTTTGATTGGCGGGGGCGTTCTGGCGTGATGCCCCGCAAGCAACACTTCCGGCCGCCTTCCAAGCTGACAATGCTAGATTAACCTTCTTTGTGATAGGCTGGAAACAACAGGGAGACGAGCCAGGAAAGGACAGGCCATGGCCTATCTCTCTGTTTCCCTGCGCGCGTCCAAGTCAGCGGCAGGAAGTCTATTTCGCGGAATTGCAGCTCCGATGTTCGGGCTGGCGGTTTTCGCCGGCACGGCGGCTTGGGCCGCACCACCTGAAACGCTGGCGTCGCAGGCGCCCCCTGCGACGGTGCAGACCGACGTCATCCTGATGTTCGCGGTCGACATGAGCGCCTCGGTCGACGAGGAGGAGGCGCTGTTCCAGCGCGAGGCCTATGCCCAGGCGCTGGAAAACCCCACCATCATCGCCATTGCCACTTCGGGGCAGCGGCGCAGCACGGCGCTGGGATACATGGAATGGTCGGGGCCGTTCGCCCAGGTGATGCACGTTCCCGTCCACCTGCTGCGCGAGCCGGCCGACTTCCACGCGATGGCCGCGCGGATCCGCGCGCTGGGCAGCGCGCGGGGCGAGGTGGCGCTGTTGGGCAGTCGCACCGCCATCGGCGACGCGCTGGTCGCCGCGCAACATGCGATCGAGCAGAGCGGCATCTCGGCCCCGAGCCGCATCATCGACATCTCGGGCGACGGCCAGAACAATGCCGGCCTCACCCCCACGCTCGCACGCGACCGGGTCGTTGCGGCGGGGATAACGATCAATGCCCTGCCGATCGGCACCAGTCCGCGACACACCGAAGATCTCGAGGCGTTCTACCGCCAACACGTGATCGGCGGGACCGGCTCCTTCGCGATGGTCGCCGCGGGCTTTGCAGATGTGGCCGACACGCTGTTGATGAAGATGCAGCTGGAATTCGTGCGCGGACTCACGGCGGGCAGCCGTCATGCGGCGACCGCTCGGGGGGCACCCCGCACCGGCCTCAGGATCGCATCGGATCCGCGGGACCGGCGTCTCCCCTGAGCAGGCGGCGGAAGCGCGCATTGCCGAATTTCACCCGGTGTTCGGCCGGGGTTACGCCGGTGCGGCGCCGGAACAGCCTCGCGAAATAGGACGGGTCCTCATAACCCACCTGTTCGGCGATCTCGGGCACCGTCTGCGCCGTCGTCTCGAGCAGCTGCTTGGCCTCCTCCATCCGGATCGTCTGGACGTAATCGATGGGCTGGAAGCCGGTGGCGGCCTGGAACCGGCGGCGAAAGGTCGATTTCGACAGCCCCGATATCGACATCATCCGGGACACGGGATCTTCGGTCGCATAATTGTCGGCGATCCAGGCCTGGCAGGCGGATATCGCCGCGTCCTGATGCGGTATGCCATGCGGCATCGCCGTGTACGGCGCCTGCATCTGGTGATCGTTTGGCAGAAGCCAGAACTTCGCTGTACGGGTGGCCTGTTCGACACTGTCGAACCGCGCGATCAGGTAGAGCGCCAGTTCCTGCCACATCGTCGTGCCGCCCGCGGTGACGATCCGATGGTCGGGGGCGACGCAGCACAGATTACGCTCCAGCCGCAGATGCACCTCGGGATAGACCTTGCGGAAGAGGTCGCGGAAAGCCCAGTGGGTCGTGGCCTCGACACCGTCGAGCAGGCCCGCCTCGGCCAGCAGGATGGCGCCGGTACAGGAAGAGACGACCGTGGCCCCGCGCGCGTGCTGCGCGGCGATCCATTCGATCAGCCCGCGATCGATCCCCGACATCCGCTCGGTGGCCGAGGCGAACATCCCCGAGGTGATGACGACATCGGGGGCGGGCGCGGACCCGTAGTCGAAATCCGGCGAGATCTGCGCGCCGCTGCCGCAGATGAACGGAGCCTTCTCTGCCCCCACCATGAAGACCTCGAATGCCGGCGAGACCTTGCCACCTGTCACATAGGTCTCCCACCCGATGCCCACGGAATTCAACACATCGCGCATTCCGAATATACCCGAGGCGGAGTTGGGCGGCACCGTGACCATGGCGATACGCACTGCATTTTCGCGTTCCCGGCCGATATCCTCGGGCATGATCGTCGCTCCGGTTGAACCATTTGCCTTGGGAGTGGACCATACACCACTTTCGCGATTTGCAAGTCCCCGGCACAGTTCTCCGAGTCAAAGTGGAGAAGTATTGTGTTTGATCTGGTTTCGCTCGACAACGCCCCCGTTCAACTGGCCGCCGAAGATATCGACGGCCTCAGGGCCGCAACCGCCGGCAGCGTGATCCTGCCCGGAGATGATGGCTACGACGCCGCGCGGCGCGTCTGGAACGGTCTGATCGACCGCCGTCCGGGGCTCATCGTGCAGTGCGACGGCCTCGCCGATGTCGTGGCGGCGGTGAATTTCGCCCGCGAGCACGGCCTGCTGCTGTGCGTGCGTGGCGGCGGGCACAACGTCGCCGGCAGCGCCGTGTGCGATGGCGGCATGGTCATCGACCTGCGCCGGATGCGGGCGGTGCGCGTGGATCGCGGAACTATGACGGTGCACGTCCAGGGCGGCGCCCGGCTGGCGGATATCGACCGCGAGACCCAGGTCTTCGGCCTCGTGACCCCCACCGGCAACGTGTCCGACACCGGGATCGGAGGGCTGGCCCTGGGCGGCGGGATGGGGAACCTGCGACGCAAGTTCGGCCTGTCGGTGGACAACCTCGTCTCGGCCGAGATCGTCACTGCCGACGGCCAGGTCAGGACCGCCAGCGCCTCGGAAAACCCCGACCTCTTCTGGGCCCTGCGCGGCGGCGGCGGCAATTTCGGCGTGGTCACCGGCTTCGAGTTCCGCCTGCACGAATTGGGCCCCGAGGTGATGTTCGCAGCGCAGATGTTCGACATCGAGGATGCGCCCGAGGTGATGCCGCGCTGGCGCGACTTCGTCGAGTCCGCACCCGACGAGATAAGTTCGCTCGCCTTCTTCTGGACCATCCCTGACATGGATGGCTTTCCGCCAGAGACCCGAGGCAAGCGCGTGTTTCTCTACGCGGCCCTTTACGCGGGCCCGGCCGAGGAAGGCGAGGCCGCGCTGGCGCCGCTGATGCGGATCGGCTCGCCGATCCTCGACCTGTCGGGCCGCGGGCCGTTCACCGCCTGGCAGCAGGCCTTCGACCCGTTCTTCGTCGACGGCCAGGCCTACGAGACCATCTACGCGTACTGGAAGTCGATCTACCTGAGCGGGCTCGACGACGCGCTTATCGACGACCTGATCGGGCGGGCGCGCCAGATGCCCAGCGACCAGTGCCTGATCGCGCTGTGGCACCTGGGCGGCGCGGTCGCGCGGGTGCCGGCCGAGGACACCGCCTTCGGCCGGCGCAGCGCGCCCTACCTGTTGAGCTATGACAGCTGCTGGCTGGATCCCGCGCTCGGCGACAGCGTGATCGACTGGACCCGCGCGCAGATCGCGGCGGCCGCGCCGCACTCGCCCGGAGGAAGCTATCTCAACTTCCCGGGCCTCGGCGGAGACGCCGAGGCGGTGCGGGCTGCCTATGGCGACAACTTTGCCCGGCTCGCGGCGGTCAAGGCAGCGGTCGATCCCCAGAACCTCTTCCGGATGAACCAGAACATCCCGCCGCAGCCCGCCGGCTGAGGCGACCTGAAGTCACACGGCGCGCTTCGCCCGTTCGGGCGGGGCGCGCTTTCAATCCGGGATCTGATGGGCAAGCTCGACCACCCGCCGGCGGCAGTCCTCCGGCAGGTGGGCGTTGCCCTCGGCCAGCTCCGCCTGCGTGCGCTCGACATAGGCGATCGACTCGGGCGAGCGGGTCTCGGCATAGCCGAACCAGGTCACGATCGTCGGGATCGCCAGCGCCACGGCGATCTGCTCCTCGGTGCAATGGCCCACCAGGCCCGAACTGTAGAGCGCGATGATCTCCTCGACGCCCGCGCGATCCGAGCCGGACATGTCGGTCAGGATCGTCGGCGGGAAATCGCCCGGCAGCCCGCCCATACGCGGCTGCGGGCCGGTCGGCTGCTCGCAGGCGCCCAGCCCCAGCAGCAGTGCCAGCGCGGCGGTCATGGGCCATCGCATCGGATCCTCCTCCATCGGCTCACACCTGCCCGGCAGGCTTGATGCACGTCAAGGCCGGGCTGGGCCATCCGGGCCAGTCTGCGCGCAGCATGCCGGTCGCCGCGACAGAAGGTGCCACGCATGGCAGTATAGATCACGAGGACTTCCGAGAACACGGATGGCCAGCAACATGTCGACCACCAGCGCCGAAAAGCAGCACAGCGCCCCGCCCGGCATCGCCTTTTCCACGCGCGGCCTGACCAAGGTCTATGGCGAGGGACACTCGGCCGTGCACGCGCTGCGTGGCGTCGACCTGGACATCCCGGACGGCGAGGTGGTGGTGCTGCTGGGCCCCTCGGGTTCGGGCAAGTCGACGCTGCTGAACGTGATCGGGGGGCTGGACCGGGCGACCTCGGGCAGCGTCTGGTTCCGCGACCACAACCTCACCGAGATGAGCGACGCGCAGCTGACCCGCTATCGCCGCGATCATGTCGGCTTCGTCTTCCAGGTCTACAACCTGATGCCCAGCCTGACCGCGCGCGAGAACGTCGAGCTGGTGACCGAGATCGCCGAGCACCCGATGGACCCGGGCGAGGCGCTGTCGCTGGTCGGCCTCGGCACACGCGGCGACCACTTCCCGGCGCAGCTGTCGGGCGGCGAGCAGCAGCGCGTCGCCAT
>JABAHR010000495.1_pt2 | contig 11769 bp, 11 predicted proteins | sample 7062101 | NCBI WGS metagenome assembly JABAHR01 (sample SAMN14534553, study PRJNA622989) | marine sediment metagenome | biome: marine biome [ENVO:00000428]; feature: marine pelagic biome [ENVO:01000023]; material: deep marine sediment [ENVO:00002113] | place: India: Gulf of Kutch | collected...
CGCGACTGGGCGGCGAAGGGTCCGCGTCTGCTGGGGGTGCAGGCCGTCATCGTCGAGAGCTTCGAACGCATCCATCGCTCCAATCTCATCGGTATGGGCATACTGCCGCTCGAGTTCCCCGCGGGTGCGTCGCGCAAGAGCCTGGGGCTCGACGGCAGCGAGCGCTACATCGTTGAGGGGCTGGAGGTGGGCGCCGAGCGCGTGCGCGTGGTGGTCACCGGCGAGGGCGGCGATGAACGGATGTTCGAAGCCGTCGTCCGCATCGACACACCGAAGGAGTGGGAATACTATCGCCATGGCGGCATTCTGCACTACGTGTTGCGCCAGCTCGCCGCCGGGGGTGAGCGCGCCGCCTCCTGACATGCGCGCGCCGTGAGGCGCGCCGCGCTCAGGGCAGCACTTTCTTGAAAGGTCTCACCTCGACTTCGGCGTAGACGCCCGCGGCGACGTACGGGTCGGCGTCGGCCCATGCGCGCGCGGCGTCGACGGACTCGAACTCGGCAACGATGAGGCTACCGCTGAAGCCGGCGGGACCGGGGTCGTCGGCGTCGATCGCCGGGAAGGGGCCGGCCAGGAGCAGTCGGCCCTCGTCGCGCAGCGCCTGCAGTCGCGCCAGGTGCTGTGGGCGAGCCTGCTTGCGGCGTTCGAGGCTGGCTTCGACGTCCCGGCCGGTGATGGCGTAGAGCATTACGATCCCCCCNNACCTTAATGTGGCGGGACACCAGAGCCATCTGCGCAATCGTGAACGCGAGCGTCAGCCCCATGAGCCCGAAGACCTTGAAGTTGACCCAGATGTCCGTGCGCGTCTTTTCATCGAGATCGGCGCCGTAGTAGAACGCCACATAAAGGTTAAGTGCCCCCGCCGCGATAAAGAAGATCACCCAGCTCAGGTTCATGTTTCGCCATATGTGAGCGGGCAGGCGAATCTGTGTCCCGAGCAGGTGCTCGATGGCGGTCCTGTGGCCGACGAGCTGGGTCGCCAGCATGATGACGGCGAACAGCCAGTTGACGATGGTGGGCTTCCATTTGATGAAAATGTCGTCGCGCAGCAGCAGCGTCAGGCCGCCGAACACGACGATGACGGCCAGGGTGACGAGGTGCGTGGTCTCGAAGCGCCGCCGCTGCAGCCAGACCCAGCCGACCTGCGCTATCGATGCCACGATGGCCACCGCCGTCGCGACGAAAATGCCGTAAATCTTGTACGCGGCGAAGAACAGGATGAGGGGAAAGAAATCGAAGAGGAACTTCATGATGTGGCTCTGCGTGAATTGGCTGTTGCGCGTCGGCGCGACGCCGCGCCCTAAGGTCGAATGTTAGCGGAATCCGCCGGTCACGGGAACGTCGGTGCCGCGCCGCGCGGCCGGCCGTCGGTTGCGCCGCAGCGACGATGCAATAATACTGAGTGCCGCGACCCCCCTTGCGGGATCTCACTGCGGCGTACACGACGGAGGAGCGGTGGGCGCAGTCTTGGGCACCGGCACGACACGCTCTACAGCGCAGGGCTATATCGCCATAGAGGGTCCGATCGGCGTGGGCAAGACCAGCCTCGCGCGACGGATCGCGCACTCCTTCGGAGGTGCGCTGGTGCTCGAGGAGCCGGAGCAGAACCCGTTTCTCGAGCGCTTCTATCGGGCGCCCCGGCAGTTTGCCTTGGCGACCCAGCTGTCGTTTCTCTTCGAGCGCGCCCGCAAGCTCGCTGAGCTCAGACAGGCCGACATGTTCGCGCCGCTGCGCGTGGCGGATTTCTTGCTGGACAAGGATCCGCTGTTTGCCCGCCTCAATCTCGACGACGACGAGTTTCGTCTGTACCAGCGTATATACAACGAATTGGAGCTGGAGGTCGCGGCGCCTCGTCTGGTCGTCTACCTGCAGGCGCCCGTGGACATCTTGCTACAGCGGATACGTCGGCGGGGTGTCGCTGCCGAGCAGCATATCGATCCCGGCTATCTGGCCGGCGTCGTCGAAGCCTACGCGCGGCTGTTCCTGAACTACGCCGCATCACCGCTGCTGATCGTCAACGCCGCGCAGATCAATCTCGTGGACGAGGGTACCGACTACGCCGAGCTCATCGAGTACATCGAGCGCATGCCGCCCGGACGTCATTTCTTCAATCCCCTGAGTCAGTCGGCGTCGCCGGCCCGTTGAGTGCGCCGCTGGGGTCAGCCCAGCGAGCGGCGGATGGGCTCGGAGGTCGTGCCGTGCTCCTTCCCGCCCGACGGTGCGCCCGCGAGATCCTGGACCGTCGCCCCGCTCAGGGCGTCGCGTCTGGCCTCGGTGAGCCGCGTGATGACATCGGTGACCGTGCCGCTCGGGGTGTCGAGCGTCTGCGCGCCGCGAACCGCCAGCAACAGTTCGTCGATGGCGATGGTATCCGGCGCAAGGGCGGGAACGTAGGCGCCGCTGTCTCCGACGCGGCACAGCAGCCCGGCCTCCTCGATGCGTGAGAGGATGGGTGCGAGGACCGCGCTAGGTACGTGCAGTGCCGCAGCGAGCGCCTGCGCAGGCAGGGGCGGAGAGCGACCTTGGAAGCGCCGGACGATCAGCGCCATGGCACAGAGCGCCAGCGCTTCCGTGGCGGCGATGCTGAACGGCTGGAGGCCGTCGGCGAGGCGTCGCTCGGGGTGCTGATAATAGAAGGCGATCGCCGCGCCGGTGAGCAGGATCGCCCAGCACACGTAAACCCAGATCATGGCTACGATGACGATGGCGAAGCCCGCATAGATCGCGGTGTAGCGGGTGGATCCGGCGACGAGCCACGCGAAGGCCCAGCCGGCGCCCTGCCAGAGAAGCCCCGCGACGATGCCGCCGACGAGGGCGGACGTGACGTACACGCGGGTGTTGGGCAGCGCCAGATAGATGGCCGTGAAGGCGGCGACGATCAGCGTGAACGGCAGCAGCTCGGTTGTGATCTCGAGCAGTGTGCCGAAGGGTTCGATAGCGCTGAGCTGCTGCATCACCCAGGTGTTCATGAGCGAAGCGCTAAGACCAAGCACCGTCACCACCAGCACCGGGCCGACGAGCGTGACGCTCACGTAATGGCTGAAGCGCTGCAGGAACGGGCGATGCTGCTCGACTTGCCAGATCAGATTGAAGCTGACCTCGATCTTGTGGATCAGCGAAACCACGGTATAGATGAATACGATCAGACCGATCGATCCCAGCACGCCGACGTTGACGTTCTCGACGAAGCCGATGACCTGTCCGGTGAGCTCCTGTCCTTTCGGCCCCAGCGGTGCCAGGAAATCCAGCAGCAGCGGCTCGATTTGAAAGTGAACCCCGAATGCCTTGAGAACCGAAAAGCTGACCGCGAGCAGCGGCACCAGCGAAAGCAGCGTCGTGTAGACGAGGCTCATGGCGCGCAGGGTGAGCTCGCCGTCTATCAGGTCGCGCACCACCACGAAGGTGATCTGCAGCGCGCCGATGATGCGGCGTGCCCACTGTGGGCGTCGACGGGTGTCGGCCCATAGCCAGTCGACCAGCTTGGAACGCAGGGAGCCTATGTCGATCATCGGAAAGCGGACGGCGCTTCGTCCAATGCCACGAGTGGTGTCACCGTCTGATCAGTATAGGACAACGGGGGTGCATTGCGGACGCCTGAGCATATCCCCGCGCGAGTCGCACACCTGGTCAGAGAGGTCACTTACAATAGAGGAGGATCGGTGAATGGCGTGAAGACACTGCGAGCGACGCGATGCGGTACTTGCCCGAGCGGTGCGGCACCCCGGGGCCGCCTCCGCGCGGTACCTTCTGGTGCCGGGAGAGAGACTCGAACTCTCACTCTGTTGCCAGAACCGGATTTTGAGTCCGGCGCGTCTACCAATTCCGCCATCCCGGCTGCGGCAGGAGGCGGATTGTCCCCAATTCCGCGGCGGCGAGTCAAAGAAAGCGGGCGTCGCCGCTCGCGGCCGGCGACGAGGGCGCTGCGTGCGCTTGCGTCGCGGCGCGCGGATGGCGTAGAAGCTCGAGCCGCGCTTCGCCGCCGCCCACTGCCATGGACGTCTCCGACTTCGACTATCACTTGCCCGAGGAGCTGATCGCACAGCAGCCGCCCCCCGAACGCACGCGCAGCCGGCTGCTGCGGGTCTACCCCGAGGCGGAGCGCTACGACGAGTGCGCCTTCGGCGAGCTCGACCGCTGGCTGCGCCGCGGCGACATTCTCGTCGTCAACGACACGCGCGTGATGCCGGCGCGGCTGCTGGCGACGAAGCCGACCGGCGGTCGTGTCGAGGTGCTCGTCGAGCGCGTGCTGGACGCGGGCACCGTGCTGGCGCAGCTCGGCGCGAGCAAGCCGGTGCGTCCGGGACAGGTGCTGCACTTCGCCGGCGGCGCGACGGCGACGGTGCTTGACCGGGAGGACGGCTTCTTCCGCCTCGCCTTCGGCGGATCGGAGCCGGCGGCGGCGCTCATCGAGCGGCTCGGGCGCGTGCCGCTGCCGCCCTACATCCGTCGCGAGGACGACGCGCACGACCGCGAGCGCTACCAGACCGTGTTCGCGCGCCGCCCGGGTGCGGTGGCGGCGCCCACGGCGGGCCTGCACTTCGACGAAGCGCTCATGGAGCGAGTGCGTCGCCACGGCGTCGACGTCGGCGCACTGACGCTGCACGTCGGCGCCGGCACTTTTCAGCCCGTGCGCGTCGCCGACGTGCGCTCGCACCGCATGCACGCCGAGGCGGTGACGGTGTCGCCGTCGTTGTGCGAGCGCATCGAGCGGGTTCGCCGCGGCGGTGGCCGCGTGGTCGCCGTCGGCACCACCACCGTGCGCGCGCTGGAGACCGCCGCCGCCGCAGGCACGCTCGCGCCCTTCGCGGGCGACACGGAGCTGTTCATCTATCCGGGCTACCGCTTCCGCGTCGTCGACGTGCTGATCACCAACTTCCACCTGCCGCGCTCGACGCTGCTGATGCTGGTGTGTGCCTTCGGTGGCCGCGAGCGCGTGCTCGCCGCCTACCGCCACGCCGTGCGCACACGGCTGCGTTTCTTCAGTTACGGCGACGCCATGATGCTCGAGCGCGCGGCCTGATGCCCGCCGACGTGGCGGCGATTGTCGTGCGCGGTCAATCGTGCAACACTCGTGTGCTGCGCCGTCCCCGCCTGCGGCTCGCCCCGCGCGGTGACGGCTGCCGCCGTTTCGTATCACCTACGAGGCCGGAACATGCGCACCGATTCCGACTGCATCTTCTGCAAGATCGTCGCCGGCGAGATTCCCTGCTTCAAGCTGCACGAGGACGCCGCGACGCTGGCCTTCATGGACATCAATCCCGCCAGCAGCGGCCACGCCCTGGCCATCCCCCGCGAGCACTGGGAGGACATTCATGCCGTGCCCGACGAGCTGCTCGCGGCCACGGCGAGTACGGCCAAGAGGGTCGCGGCGGCCATCGCCGCGAGCCTTGCGCCGGAGGGCATCAACCTGGTGCAGGCCAACGGTCCCGGCGCCGCGCAGTCGGTGTTCCACTTTCACGTGCACGTCCTGCCGCGGCGCCACGGCGACGAGCTCAAGATCAACTGGGGTCCCCGGCCCGGCGACCTGGAGGAGATCAAGGCGGTGTACGAGCGTATCCGGGCGTGCCTGTGAGCGAGCGCGGTTGTTGCCCCGTGAGTAAGCCGCTAGCATATCCCGCTGCTCTCCGGCCGGTTTCCGCGCCCCCGCTTCGACCCGGATCGGCCCGCTGAGCCCGCTGACGCCATGACCGACGCCACAGCTCTCGACACCTTCCCCAAGCTGCTGCTCGATCGCGCCCGCCGCTACGCCGACAAGCCGGCCATGCGGGAGAAGGAGTACGGCATCTGGCAGACCTCGACCTGGAGCGAGGCCGCGGCCGTGGTGCGCGCGCTCGCCTGCGGGCTCGCCGCACGGGGCTTCGTGCGCGGCGACAAGCTCGCCATCATCGGTGACAACCGCCCGCGCCTGTACTGGGCCATCGCGGCCGCCCAGAGNNCCGGCGAGATGCGCTATGTGCTCGAGCACGCCGGCGTGCGTTTCGCGCTCGCCGAGGATCAGGAGCAGGTCGACAAGCTCGTGGAGATCCGTGACAGCGTGCCGACGCTCGAGGAGATCTTCTTCGACGATTCGCGCGGGCTGCGCAACTACGACCGCACGCATCTGCACAGCTACGACGAGCTCCAGGCGCAGGGTCGGCAGTTCGACGCCCAGAACCCGCAGTTCTTTCTCGACGAGGTGGCCCGGGGCGCGGGCGATGACGTCGCCATCATCCTCTACACCTCGGGCACCACGGGCAACCCCAAAGGCGTGGTGTTGAGCCACGACAACGTGCTGATCACGGCCCGTAACAGCGTCGAGCGCGACGGCCTGCGCCAGGACGACGAGACGCTCGCCTATCTGCCCCTGGCGTGGGTGGGCGATCACATCTTCTCCTACGGACAGTCCTACGTCGCCGGTTTCTGCGTAAGCTGCCCCGAGAGCAGTGCCACCGTGCTGCACGACCTGCGCGAGATCGGGCCCACCTATTTCTTCGCCCCGCCGCGCATCTTCGAGAACCTGCTGACCACGGTGATGATCCGCATGGAGGACGCGGGATGGCTCAAGCGCACTTTGTTCCACCACTTCATGGACGTGGCGCGGCGCTGCGGAACCCGGATTCTGGAGGGCAGGGCGGTGCCGTTGCGCGAGCGACTCGCGTACGCGCTCGGGCGGATACTGGTCTACGGCCCGCTCAAGAACACGCTGGGTTTCTCGCGCATACGCCTTGCCTACACGGCGGGTGAGGCGATCGGGCCGGACATCTTCGACTTCTATCGCTCCCTCGGCATCAACGTCAAGCAGCTCTACGGCCAGACGGAGGCGTCGGTGTTCATCACCATGCAGCCGGACGGCGAGGTGAAGTCGGACACCGTGGGTACGCCGGCGCCCGCCGTCGAGGTCCGCGTTGCCGACAACGGTGAGGTGCTCTATCGCGGTCCCGGCGTATTCCAGTGCTACTACAACAACCCCGAGGCCACGCACGAGACCAAGACCGAGGAAGGCTGGGTGCACACGGGCGATGCGGGGTACTTCGACGACGACGGGCACCTCAAGATCATCGATCGTGCCAAGGATGTCGGCCGGCTGAACGACGGCTCGCTGTTCGCGCCGAAGTATCTGGAGAACAAGCTCAAGTTCTTTCCTCACATCAAGGAGGCCGTCGCCTTCGGCAGCGCCCGCGACTACGTGGTCGCTTTCATCAACATCGATCTCGAAGCCGTCGGCAGCTGGGCCGAGCGCCACGCCGTGGTGTACGCGAGCTACCAGGAGCTGGCCGCGCGCAGCGAGGTCTACGACCTGGTGCAGGAGTGCGTGGAAAAGGTCAACCGCGATCTCGCCCGGGATCCGCAGCTCGCGGCATCCCAGATCCGCCGCTTCCTGGTGCTGCACAAGGAGCTCGACGCCGACGACGGCGAGCTCACGCGCACGCGCAAGGTGCGCCGCGGCACCGTCACCGACAGATACGCCACACTCCTGGAAGCGCTCTACTCCGATCGAGAGCAATGCAGCATCGAGACCGAGCTCACCTTCGAGGACGGGCGCAAGGGCTCGATCAGGGCCGATCTTGCGATTCGCAACGCACGCATCTTCGAGCCGCTGGCAAAGGCGAGCTGACGGACAGGGCCTTGAGCGCTCACGACGCCGCAGTCACCGAGACCCTGTTGAACGTCGACGACGTCAGCCTCGCTTTCGGCGGCGTGCGGGCGCTCGAGAACGTCTCCTTCGACGTGCGCAAGGGCGAGATCCGCGCCATCATCGGGCCGAACGGGGCCGGCAAGAGCTCGATGCTCAACGTCGTCAACGGCTTCTACCACCCCCAGTCCGGAACCATCACCTACAAAGGCAAGACCCGCAGCCAGATGCGCCCGCACGAGGCCGCCGCGCAGGGGATCGCCCGCACGTTTCAGAACATCGCCCTGTTCCGGGGCATGACCACGCTCGACAACATCATGACCGGGCGAGTGCATCACATTCGCTCCAATTTTCTCTTCGACGCGCTGTACGTGGGGCGCACCCGCCGTGAGGAGACGCGCAATCGCGAGGTCGTGGAGCACATCGTCGACTTTCTCGAGATTCAATCGATCCGCAAGACGGTGGTGGGCAAGCTGCCCTACGGCCTGCAGAAGCGGGTCGAGCTGGGCCGTGCTCTCGCGGCGGAGCCGGATCTGCTGCTGCTCGACGAGCCCATGGCCGGCATGAACGTCGAGGAGAAGGAGGACATGTGCCGCTTCATCCTCGACGTGAACGAGGAGTTCGGCACGACCATCGCGCTGATCGAGCACGACATGGGCGTGGTGATGGACATCTCCGACCGTGTGGTGGTGCTGGATTACGGCCGCAAGATCGCCGACGGCAGTCCCGACGAGGTCCGCAACGACCGCGGCGTCATCGACGCCTACCTCGGCGTCGTGCACGACTGAGACGGGTGGGCACACACAGAGATTCCAGGCCCTGTAAGCGATGGACATACTGAGCGCCTTGTTCGTGCAGCCGTTCGTGGAGATATGGAGCGGCCCGGCCTTCTTCTTCGAGGTGCTCATCGGCGGGCTGATGTCGGGCGTCATGTATTCGCTGGTGGCGCTCGGTTTCGTCCTGATCTTCAAGGCCTCCGGAGTGTTCAATTTCGCGCAGGGCGTCATGGTGCTGTTCGCGGCGCTGAACTTCGTGGGGCTGCTGGACCTGGGGGTGCCGATCTGGCTGGCGCTGCCGCTCACCGTCGCGATCATGGTGGTGCTTGCCGTCGTGGTGGAGCGCGTCGTGCTGCGCCCGCTGGTCAACCAGGCGCACATCATCCTGTTCATGGCGACGATCGGCATCGCCTTCTTCCTCGAAGGCTTCGGCGAGCTTCTCTGGGGCGGCGACGTGCGCAAGCTCGACGTCGGCATTCCCCAGGACGTGTGGTTCGTCGGCGAGGTCATGATCCAGCAGAGCGACGTCGTCGCTGCGGTCATCGCGTCGATACTCGTCCTCGTCCTCGCGCTGTTTTTCCAGTACACGCGCGTGGGGCGGGCGTTGCGGGCGGTGGCGGACGATCATCAGGCCGCGCTCACCGTCGGCATTCCGCTGCATCACATCTGGATCATCGTCTGGGCCGTGGCCGGCTTCGTGGCGCTGGTGGCGGGCATCATGTGGGGGGCGCGGCTCGGGGTGCAGTTCAGCCTGTCCATCATCGCGCTGAAGGCGCTGCCGGTGCTGATACTGGGCGGGTTCACGTCGGTGCCCGGCGCGATCGTCGGCGGCCTTATCATCGGCGCCGGCGAGAAGATCGCGGAGATCTACTGGGGTCCCATCGTCGGCGGTGCCGTGGAGGAGTGGTTCGCCTACGTGCTGGCGATGGTGTTCCTGTTCTTCCGCCCGCAGGGGCTTTTCGGCGAACGCATCATCGAGAGAGTCTGAGGCATGTTCTACCGCGAAGCGGGCGAGTTCAAGACGAGCTACGCGGCCGATCAGGCGTTGTTTCCCAATGCGCTCGACCGCTGGTTCGTCGTCGGCGTGTTCGCTTTCGCGCTGTTCGTGGTTCCGCTGATCGCGAGCGACTACTGGCTCGGGTCGATCCTCGTGCCGGTGCTGATCCTGGCGATTGCCGCCATCGGCCTCAATATCCTCACCGGTTACGCCGGGCAACTGTCTCTGGGCACCGGCGGATTCATGGCGTGCGGGGCATACATGGCCTACAAGATCGCAACCTCGTACCCCGATCTGAATCTGGTGTTCGTGTTCGCCCTGGCGGGCCTGTCGGCCGCCGGCGTCGGGCTGGTATTCGGCGTACCGAGCCTGCGCATCAAGGGGTTCTATCTGGCCGTCACCACCCTGGCCGCCCAGTTCTTCCTGCTCTGGCTGTTCACCCGGGTGCCCTGGTTCGTGAACTACAGCATCTCCGGCGTGCCCACGGCACCGCCGCGCGAGGTGCTCGGCTTTCTCGTCACCGGCGCCGAATCCGCGCCCACCACCCGCTACGTCTTCGTGCTGCTGCTCACGGCCGGCCTGGCGCTCCTCGCCAAGAACCTGGTGCGCAGCAACACCGGGCGCTGCTGGATGGCGATCCGGGACATGGACATCGCCGCGGAAATCATGGGCATCAGGCCGCTCACCACCAAGCTGACGGCGTTCGCCATCAGCTCCTTTTTCTGCGGCGTCGCCGGGGCCCTGTGGGCTTTCTGCTACATCAACACGGTCGAGCCCACGGCCTTCGACATCAATCGCTCGTTTTCCGTGCTGTTCATGATTATCATCGGGGGGCTGGGCAGCATTCTCGGCTCGTTTCTCGGCGCGGCGTTCATCTTTCTGCTGCCGATCTTTCTGAACAACGTGCCGACGTACTTCGGCCTGCCCATTTCGACGGAGCTCGTCAGCCACATCGAGTTCATGACGTTCGGCGCGCTGATTGTGGTTTTTCTCATCGTCGAGCCCCACGGGCTCGCACGACTGTGGCAGATTGCCAAGGAAAAGCTCAGACTCTGGCCTTTTCCGTATTGAGCAAATATTGCTCCGCAGGGCACTCGGCCCTGCGAAGCAATGTTTTCGAGTCCGCTGGCGGACATTACAGCTGAGGAGGAAAAACGCATGAGAAGGCAATTGTTGACCACTTTGGGAGCGTGCGCGGTTGCGCTGGGCGGCGTCTCGGCGGCCGTGCCGGCGGCCGCCCAGGACGCGCAGGTGCTGCCGAATCTCGCCTACCGGACCGGGCCCTACGCCCCCGGCGGCATCCCCCTGTCTGCGGGTCTCAACGACTACTGGACGCTGATCAACGAGCGTGATGGCGGCGTGAATGGCGTCAAGCTCGCCGTCGAGGAGTGCGAGACGGGCTACAAGACCGACCGCGGCGTGGAGTGCTACGACCGCACCAAGGCCACCGCGGGCAGCGTCTACAACCCCTACTCCACGGGCATCACCTACGCCATCATCGAGAAGGCCACGGCAGACAAGATCCCGGTGCTCTCGATGGGTTACGGGCGCACCTCGGCCGCGGACGGGCGCGTCTTTCCCTACATATTCAACTTTCCGGCCACGTACTGGAGCCAGGCCACGGCGGTGGTGAGCTACATCGGCTCCGAGTCGGGCGGCATGGACAAGCTCAAGGGCCAGAACTTCGCCTTCATCTATCTCGATCACCCCTACGGCAAGGAGCCGATCCCCTTTCTCGACATCATGTCGGAGAAGTACGGCTTCACCTACGACAAGTACCCCGTGCCGCCCGCGTCGATGACCGAGCAGAAGTCCATCTGGCTGCAGATCCGCAAGTCCAAGCCGGACTACGCCATCATGTGGGGCTGGGGCGCGATGAACGCCACCGCCATCAAGGAGGCCGCGGCGGTGCGCTTCCCCATGGACCGCTTCATCGGCAACTGGTGGTCGGGTGCGGAGCCTGACGTGCTGCCCGCGGGCGACGGCGCCATCGGCTACAAGTCCGCCAACATGACGGGCGCCGGCAAGGGCTACAAGATATACGACGATCTGAAGAAGCACGTCTACGACACCGGCAAGGCCGACAACATGGACAAGGTCGGTGAGGTGCTCTACAACCGCGCGCTGATCAACGCGGCCTACGTCGTCGAGGCGATGCGGGTGGCACAGGGCAAGTACGGCAACCGCAAGCTCACGGGCGAGGAGATCCGCTGGGGTCTCGAGAATCTCGACATCACGCCCGAGCGGATCGAGGATCTTGGCATGACCGGGCTGATGGTTCCCGTGAAGGTGACGTGCGAGAACCACGAGGGCCTAAACCCCGGCATCAAGATGCAGCAGTGGGACGGCAAGCAGTGGAACGTCATCGTCGACTTCGTGCCGGC
>JABAHR010004065.1_pt1 | contig 11768 bp, 11 predicted proteins | sample 7062101 | NCBI WGS metagenome assembly JABAHR01 (sample SAMN14534553, study PRJNA622989) | marine sediment metagenome | biome: marine biome [ENVO:00000428]; feature: marine pelagic biome [ENVO:01000023]; material: deep marine sediment [ENVO:00002113] | place: India: Gulf of Kutch | collected...
CACGACATCGGCATGATCGTGGTGGACTACCTGCAGTTGATGTCCGTACCGGATACCCGTGAGAACCGCGCTACGGAGATTGCGGAAATATCCAGGTCGCTGAAAGCGGTCGCCAAGGAACTGGACGTGCCCGTATTGGCAATCTCGCAGCTCAACCGATCGTTGGAACAGAGGCCCAACAAGCGCCCCGTCATGGCGGACCTGAGGGAGTCCGGATCCATCGAGCAGGACGCGGACCTGATCATCTTTATCTACCGCGACGAGCAGTACAACCCGGATACGCCGGACAAGGGCAAGGCCGAGATCATCATCGGCAAGCACCGCAACGGCGCCACGGGAACGGTGAACCTGGCCTTCCAGGGACAATGGCTGCGCTTCGTGAATTTCGCTCCGGATTACTATTCCGCCGACGAATCCTGAACATCCGCGTCGGCCGGATCAATCCTCCCTGTCGGTCAATCCGTATTTGCGCAGGTAGCCGCGCAACTGGTGGTAGGTCATGCCGAGGTGTTCGGCGGTCTTTTTCTGGTTGAAACGGCAGTGTTCCAGCGCATCTTTCAGAAGGGCGACCTCGGTGTCGTGCACGTGCTGCTTGAAATCGTACGGCCCGGTCGGATGGCTCCTTTTCGCCGGCTGATCCAGCAGGCCACCTGCAGCGCGGTCCGACGGCCGCCAGGGTGAGTCGAACGGATCGAAGACGATCTCCGAAATGCCGTTCTCGGCCTCCGGTGCGGAGTACACTGCCCGTTCCACCACGTTCTTGAGTTCGCGGACATTTCCGGGCCAGGGGTAGCCCATCAGCGCTTCGCGTGCTCCCTCGGTGAATCCCGGGAACAGTTCCATGCCCAGTTCACCGGCCATTTTCACGGCGAAGTGCTCGGCCAGTTGCAGGATATCCTCGGTGCGCTCGCGCAGCGGCGGCAGCGTGATGACGTCGAATGCGAGGCGGTCCAGCAGGTCGGCGCGGAATTTACCCTCTTCGGCCAGCCGGGGCAGGTCTTCGTGCGTTGCGCCGATGATGCGCACGTCGGTGCGGATCGTCTCGTTGCCCCCTACTCGCTCCAGTTCGCCATACTCGATGACGCGAAGTACCTTTTCCTGGACGCGCGAGGAGGTATTGGCGAGTTCATCCAGGAACAGGCTGCCCATGTTCGCCAATTCGAACCGGCCGAGGCGTCGCTTGGTGGCGCCGGTGAATGAGCCGGCCTCGTGTCCGAACAGTTCCGTTTCCAGCAGGGATTCGGCCAGCGCCGCGCAATTCATCTTGACGAAGGGATTGTCCCAGCGCCCAGACAGGTAGTGAATCCGGGCGGCGATCAGTTCCTTGCCGGTTCCGCGCTCGCCGATCACGAGAACCGGCCTGTTGAGCGGCGCCACGCGGGAAACGTGTTCGAGTACTTCGAGGAATCCGGGTGATTCCCCGATCAGTGGTTGTTCCTGTTGTGTTCTCAAGCCTGTTTCGTTGTTCGTCCGACCGTGAGTCATTGTAGGAAAATGACACCTTCGTGTCTTGGGCTGGAGGTCATGTTCCGAATCTGCTACAAGACAGCAAACCGGGGATCAACAGTGGCGAAAACCAAAACTTCTTTCCTGTGCAATGCCTGCGGTAACACGCAAACGAAGTGGGCCGGGCAATGCCCGGACTGCAAGGCGTGGAATACCATCGAGGAATTCCGTCCAGCCGGACCGGGCCGGACCCGTGTTGCGCACTACGCGGGCGCCGCGGGCAACGAGGTGACCAACCTCGCTTCGGTAAAGACGGGGCAGACCGAGCGCATACCTACCGGCCTGGCAGAATTCGACCGGGTACTCGGTGGCGGTCTGGTGCCGGGGTCGGTCGTCCTTATCGGCGGGGATCCGGGCATTGGCAAATCGACCCTGTTATTGCAGGCGGTGGAGCGACTGACGGGCGCCACGCGATGCTTGTACGTGACCGGCGAGGAGTCGCTGCAACAGATCGGCATGCGCGCCACGCGACTCGGACTCGCCGCAGAGAAATTCGAGTGCCTGACGGAAACAGGCGTGGAGCAGATCCTGGCCGTGCTGGCGGAGACCAGGCCCGGTCTGGTGGTCATCGATTCGATCCAGACCCTTTATTCCGAGGAGGTGGATTCCTCGCCAGGCTCGGTCGCTCAGGTCAGGCAGGCCGCCTCGATGCTGGTCCGTTACGCCAAGGAGAATGGCTGTGCAATGATCCTGGTCGGGCACGTCACCAAGGAAGGTGCACTGGCCGGGCCGCGCATTCTCGAACATATGGTTGACTCCGTGCTGTATTTCGAAAGCGACAGCGGTAGCAGGTACCGCATCATCCGGTCATTCAAGAACCGCTTCGGCACCGTCAACGAGATCGGCGTGTTCGCCATGACCGGCAAGGGTCTGCGGCAGGTTCGCAATCCATCCGCGATATTCCTGTCCGGCAAGTCCGAGCCGGCGCCCGGCAGCATCATCACGGTCATGCGTGAGGGCACACGCCCCATGCTGCTGGAGTTGCAGGCACTGGTCGATGAAAGCCACCTGGCCAATCCCAGGCGGGTCGCGTTGGGACTGGAGCAGAATCGGCTGGCGATGCTGTTGGCGGTATTGCATCGCCACGGGGGCGTCAGCCTCACGGGGCAGGATGTGTTCGTCAACGCGGTCGGCGGTTTGCGGGTTGCGGAAACAGCCACTGACCTGCCCGTGCTGTTGGCAGTGCTGTCGAGCTTTCGCAGCAGGGAGATGCCGGAAAAGATGGTGGCCTTCGGTGAGGTCGGCCTTTCAGGGGAGGTGCGGCCGGTGTTTAACGGGGAGGAACGGCTGAAGGAAGCGGCCGGTCATGGCTTCACGCGGGCGATCATTCCCGCGGCCAACAAACCGCGCCATGACACCGGCGCGCTGAAGGTTACCCCCGTGCAGACGCTGGAGGAGGCCATCGCGGCGGCGTTCGCTTAGCGAAGGGCTTTATGCAGCAGGAGCCCTGCGGACCCCGAGCCACCGCTTGAACAGGCGATGCAGCGGCCGCTCCAGTCTGTTGTAGTGCAGCACGCTCAGGGCCAGGATCAGGCCCATGAGCCCCATGTAGATGATAGAGACCGCCGTGGAGGGCAGGGTGGCGGCCCAGGCGGGCAGGCCCAGGTGAGCCGCCAGCATTAACAGGGGGATGTGGCTAAGGTAGACCGCATACGAGGCGCCGCCCGTCTGGATGCTGAAGCTGCGCGGGGCAACGACTCCCCGCTTTTCCAGGCGAACCAGTCCGGTGACGATGAGTACGGATGCGGTGCCGAACAGCATCACCCTGGGCACGACGAAATAACCCTGCTCCAGGTTTCCCCCGAATCCGAACTGGTTCACCAGGCTGCCACCCACGAACAGCAGCACCCCGGGCAGGAGCCAGGGCAGGGCAGGTCCATCGTTTCTCCTGACCAGGTAGTAGGCAATGCAGGTTCCGGCGAAAAACTCCAGAAGAAATGGCGACCCCAGGAAGTCCACGGCGAACGGGATGAGGTACAGATTGTCGCCTGTGAAAGTCTGGATCACGAAATGCCGGTACAGGCTGGCAAGGCCAATGGCTGCCGTAAGGGCCAGGCACAACCCGGGGCGAACCCTGCGCGGCACCAGCAGGATCAGCAGTGCAAACAAAAGGTAGAAATAGAGTTCGTAGGAAAGCGTCCAGGTGATTTCAAGCAAAACCCGGTTCAGCCGTTGCGGCCAGAGAAAGAACGATGCGAGGAGGTTCGATTCAGCCACGTGGGCCGGCCGAGCGAACCAGAACACACCCAGGGCCAGGAAGAAGAACGGCCAATACCCCGAGAAGATGCGCCCCAGCCTGCGCTTGATGAAATCCGCGCTGGCCTCCCGCCCGCCTTCGTTCAGCGTCGTCCAGGCCATGATGAATCCGCTGATGACGAAGAAGATATCAACCCCGGCATAGCCCACCGCGTGGCCGAACCAGAACAGGCCATGTGCGCCTTCTGATCCGGGAGGCAGGTGAGCCGCGGTGTGGTATATCACGACCAGCATCGCGGCGATGCACCGAAGTAACTGGATATTGACGAGCATGATTCCCTTTTGCTCCTTCAGTCAGCCACCCGGCGTGGCCTGACCGGCACCCTTTGCACCATGACGAGCGCCAGCAGTGCAAGGTGCAGGCTGCCTGTGAAGGTGTCGTCCAATGGTGGTACGGCTGTGTCGTCAGGCACTCAGTTCTGCCAGCCGCTGCCCAGCAGGACCTCCAGGACGAGCTTGCTGCCGAAATAGGCCAGCAGCAACAGCATGATCCCGGACAGCGTCATGCGCACGGCCACCCGGCCGCGCCAGCCCCAGGCCCGGCGCCCCCAGAGCAGGATGCCGAACACGATCCAGGCCGAGATCGAGAGGAAGGATTTGTGCGCCAGGTGCTGTTCAAACAGGTTTTCAATGAACAGCAGGCCGGATGCCAGTGAGATCGTCAGCAGGGCGAAACCCACTGCGATGAGCTGGAAGAGCAGGCTTTCGAGGACTTCGAGCGCCGGCATGTTCCGGACCAGCTTGTTGAGATGGTGTCGCCGCAGGAACCGGTCGATAATCGCCACGAATATCGCGTAAACGGATGCGATGCTCAATACGCCGAAGGCCATCACGGAACTCAGGATGTGAAACGTGACGTGGGCTTCGCCCTCGGACACCAGCCTGCCCGGCGGGTGGATGCTCCATTCGGCAATCAGCACTATCGTGGCGATCGGCAGGGCGACCAGGCCCGCTTCGAACAGCGGTTTGCGAAGTGGCACCGAGACCACCAGCAGGAACACGACCACGAACGCGCACATGGACATCACGTTCAAAACATTGGCTTCGGTTCCCCGGGGCGCCCAGTGCTGGTACTGCGCGGCCATGTGGAGCAACAGGCCTATGCAGGTGATCGCGTAAGCCAGGCGGTGCTTGGCAGGCTGGGACTGGAGAACGGAAAGAAACAATAGCGTGACAGCGGTCAGGTAACTCAGGGCCGTGGTCAGCAGCAGGACGTCATGCATCGTGATTCTTCATCATAGTGTTGTTCACGCATCGCTATAATACCCGACTGCCACGCTCGGAGTAGCCCATGTTCGACAACCTGACTCAACGCCTGACGGCGACCATGCAGAAACTGCGCGGCAAGGGCCGGCTGACGGAAGACGCCATCGGGGAAGCCCTGCGCGAAGTCCGGATCGCGCTGCTCGAGGCTGACGTCGCGTTGCCGGTGGTGCAGGCATTCATCGCACAGGTCAGGGAGCGGGCGCTGGGGCAGGAAGTGCTCGGCAGCCTGACGCCCGGCCAGGCGCTGGTGCGTATCGTGCACCAGGAACTGGTGCAGGTCATGGGCAAGGAAAACGAATCCCTGGACCTGCACGCAGCCCCGCCCGTGGTCGTGCTCGTGGCGGGGCTCCAGGGCTCTGGCAAGACCACCACCTGCGCCAAGCTGGCGCGCCACCTGGTCAAGGAACAGGCCAAAAAGGTCATGCTGGTGAGCTGTGACGTCTATCGCCCGGCGGCGATCGATCAACTCGAGACGCTTTCTGGCCAGGTCGGTGCCGAATTTTTCCCGTCCAGCCCGTCGGATCGCCCCGTGGACATCGCCCGGGAGGCGGTGGCCGCGGCCCGCCGGCAGTTCATGGACGTGCTGCTGGTGGACACCGCCGGACGCCTGCACATCGACGAACAGATGATGGACGAGATCCGGTCCATCCACGCCGCCATCGAACCGCCTGAAACGCTGTTCGTGGTGGACAGCATGACCGGGCAGGACGCGGCGATCACGGCAAAGGCCTTCAACGAGGCGCTGGACCTGACCGGCGTCGTGCTGACCAAGACCGACGGCGACGCACGTGGCGGGGCCGCGCTGTCGGTGCGGGAGATCACGGGCAAACCGATCAAGTTCCTGGGCTCGGGCGAGAAGACGGACGCCTTGCAGCCGTTCCACCCGGAGCGCATTGCCTCGCGCATCCTCGGCATGGGCGACGTGTTGTCACTGGTGGAGGAAGTCGAGCGAACCGTCGACCGGGGCCAGGCGGAGAAACTCGCCCGGAAGCTCAAGCGCGGCCGGGGGTTCAGCCTCGCGGATTTCCGCAGCCAACTGGAGCAGATGCAGAACATGGGCGGAATGGGCAGTCTCATGGAGAAACTGCCCGGCATGAGCCAGGTCCCGGAACAGTTACGCAACCGCGTGGACGGCGGGCATACGCGGCGGTTGATCGCAATTATCAACTCGATGACGCCCCAGGAACGTCGCTTTCCCGACGTGATCCGGGGCTCGCGCAAGAAACGCATCGCAGCGGGATCGGGCACCAGCATCCAGGACGTCAACCGATTGCTGAAACAGTTCGCCCAGATGCAGAAAATGATGAAAAAATTCGGCAAGGGCGGCATGGCGAAAATGATGAAGCGCATGGGGCAGTTGCAGGGACAGGTGCCGCCGGGCGGATTCGGCCGCTAGCCCGGGCTGGCGGCACCGGGTCGCCACCGTGGTCCGCACGACGCGTTACCGGCAAGTTATTGTTTTATTTTGAGCCGATTGGAGTTAAAATGCCCGGCTTCCTGAGCCCGGCCCAATGCGGCGATCGAGGATGCGCGCCGAGACGGGACGGAATACCGATCGTGGCCGAGAGCCATGAAAAACATATGGAATCATCACCCGTGGCAGGGTGGTGGCGAACGCGAGCCAGAAAGGTTTTCAGTAATGGTTAAAATTCGATTGTCCCGCGGCGGCGCCAAGAAGCGCCCTTTTTACCACATCGTGGTAACCGACAGCCGCAACAAGCGCGACGGCCGGCGCATTGAGAAAATAGGCTTTTTCAACCCGGTCGCGCGTGGCCAGGAAGAGCGCCTGCGGGTGAATCTGGAACGCGTGGACTACTGGGCCGGAGAAGGCGCCCAGCTCAGCGAGCGGGTCAGGCACCTGGTGGCGGAAGCCCGGGGAGCCGCGTCCTGACGGAACCGGTCGGGCGCTGTGGACACACGGGATCGGCGGGACCGGAAGATCGTTCCGCTGGGATACATATCCGGAGTGCACGGCGTCGACGGCTGGGTAAAGATCCATTCGTGGACCCGGCCGAGAAAAGCGATATTCGGTTACCAGCCGTGGCTGCTGGGGCCCGAGCGCAACCGGGTGAGTATCGAGGCGGGGCGCGAGCAGGGTAAGACCCTGATCGCGCGGCTGCCGGGGCTGGCGGACCGGGATACGGCCCGCAGCCTGATCGACACCGAGATCGCGGTATACCGGGATCAGTTGCCCGAGGCGACAAACGGTGAGTACTACTGGTCCGACCTGGTCGGGCTGAGGGTCGCGACGGTCCGGGGCGAAGACCTGGGAACGGTCGAAAGGCTGATCGAAACCGGGGCGAACGACGTGCTGGTCGTGGCCGGAGACCGTGAGCGGTTGGTTCCGTTCGTGATGGGATCGTACGTGAAGAACGTCGATCTCGAAGCCGGCCGGATCGAGGTGGACTGGGACCCGGATTTCTGACGGGAGCAAAGATGCGTATCGACGTGATCACGCTCTTCCCGGAGGTCCTGCAGGCACTGAGTGGCCTGGGGGTAACCGGACGGGCCATCGACTCGGGCCGGATTGGCCTGAAGGCGTGGGACCCTCGCGCTTTCGCCGGGGACCGGCACCGGTCGGTGGACGACCGGCCCTACGGCGGCGGACCCGGCATGGTGATGACCGTCGAGCCGTTGCGCAGCGCCATACGGGCTGCCAAGGCGGAGCACGGCAGAGGCGCGTGCGTGAGCCTGTTGAGCCCGCAGGGCCGGCGCCTGAACCAGGAGACGCTGGGTGAATTGGCCGGGCGGCCCGGATTGATTCTGGTCTGTGGTCGTTACGAAGGCATCGATGAACGGCTGATCGAGCTGGAAGTCGATGAGGAATGGTCGATCGGTGACTATGTCATCAGTGGCGGCGAACTGGCCGCAGCGGTCGTGATCGACGGGGTTGCAAGGCTGCAGCCGGGCGTGCTCGGTGACGACCAGTCGGCGGAGCAGGACTCGTTCATGGACGGCCTGCTGGATCATCCGCACTATTCGCGGCCGGACCGCGTCGAGGGCCTGGGTGTGCCGGAGGTGCTGTTGTCGGGGGATCACGCCGCGATCCGTCGCTGGCGCAGGAAGCAGGCGCTGGGCCGCACCGCCGAAAGGCGGCCCGACCTGCTGGCGGGCCTGGAGTTGACGGAAGACGACGAGAACCTGCTGGAGGAATACCAGCAGGATCGCAAGAAACATGAAACAGATGCCGGCGAACTGGCGCCGGAGCGAGAAAGGAAAGAGCAATGAACAGGATCATTGACGAACTGAACCAAGAGCAGATGGCCCGGGATATTCCCGAGTTTGCGCCCGGAGACACCGTGATCGTGAACGTCAAGGTGAAAGAGGGCAACCGGGAACGGCTGCAGGCTTTCGAGGGCGTGGTGATCGCCATCCGGAACCGGGGCCTCAACTCGGCCTTCACAGTGCGCAAGATTTCGCACGGCACGGGCGTGGAGCGCGTGTTCCAGACCTACAGCCCGATGATCGACTCCGTCAAGGTCAAACGCAGGGGCGCCGTTCGGCGTGCCAAGCTGTATTACCTGCGCGGCCGCGAAGGCAAGTCGGCACGTATCCGCGAGAAGCTCAACTGACGGAATCCGAAAGGACAGGAAAAGCCCGCCCAGCGCGGGCTTTTTTTCGTCCGGATCAGGTGAGCGCACCGCTTGAATCCTGCCTGAATGGCCCTAGTTAGGGTTCTGTCCCAGCGAGGTGAGACCACCATGACCGAACAAGCCAACACCCGGACCCATGAATTCCAGGCGGAGGTGCAGGAAGTGCTGCACCTGATGATCCATTCCCTGTACTCGAACAAGGAGATATTCCTGCGGGAACTCATATCCAACGCCTCCGATGCCTGCGACAAGCTGCGATTCGAGGCACTGGGCGACGATACGCTGCTGGGCGGAGATGCGGAGTTGCGCATCGAGATCGAGGTGGACAGGGATGCGCGCGAATTGACCGTGCGGGATAACGGCATTGGCATGAACCGGGCCGAGGTCGCGGAGAACATCGGCACCATCGCCCGGTCCGGCACCCGGCGGTTCCTGGAGCAGGCGTCCGGCGAGGGCAAGCTGGATCTCGAGTTGATCGGTCAATTCGGCGTCGGGTTCTACTCCTCGTTCATCGTCGCCGATCGCGTAACCCTGTTGAGCCGCCGCGCCGGCGATCCCGTCGAGGCCGGCGTGCGCTGGGAATCGGACGGCACCGGTGAATACGCCATCGGCGACGTGAGCCTGGAGCGCCACGGAACCCAGGTGACCCTGCACCTCAAGGAGGAAGAAAAAGAGTTCCTGGAATCCTGGACCCTGCGCTCGCTGATCGGCCGCTATTCGGACCACATCGGGTTCCCGATCATGCTGCGGGACGAGGGATCGGAACCGGAAGCCCCGGAAGACGGGGAAGAAGCGGAACCCGGCTGGACCAAGGTCAACCAGGCATCGGCCCTCTGGACATTGCCCAAGGCGGATATCGGGGACGAGGAATACAAGGCTTTTTACAAGCACCTGAGCCACGATCTCGAGGATCCGCTGGCCTGGAGTCATAACAAGGTCGAGGGCAACCAGAACTACACCAACCTGCTGTACCTGCCGAAGAGGGCTCCCCTGGACATCATGCTGCAACGAGACGAGCGGCGCGGACTGCGCCTTTACGTCAAGCGCGTGTTCATCATGGACGCGGCCGAGCAACTGCTGCCGCATTACCTGCGCTTCGTGCGCGGCGTGGTCGACTCCGACGACCTGCCGCTCAACGTTTCGCGCGAGTTGCTGCAGGAGAACGACCTGGTCCGCAAGATCCGCGCGGCCGTCATCAAGCGCAGCCTGGACCTGGTAAGCCGCCTGGCGGACAAGGAACCGGAGCGCTACCAGGATTTCTGGGAGCAATTCGGCGCCGTGTTGAAGGAGGGCATCGTTGAGGACCTGGGCAACCAGGAGAAGATCGCCGGGCTGCTGCGCTTCGCCTCGACGGCGAATGACGGCGCGAAACAGGCCACGAGTCTTTCTGACTACATGTCGCGCATGCAGGTGGGACAGGAAGCCATCTGGTACGTGACGGCGGAGAACCACCAGGCGGCCGCCAGCAGCCCTCACCTCGAGGTCTTTCGCAAGAAGGGCATCGAGGTGCTACTGATGTCGGATCGTATCGATGAATGGATGATGGGCTACCTTACCGAGTTCGACGGCAAACCGTTCCGCTCGGTGGCCAAGGGCGAGGTCAGGTTCGATGAGGTGGATTCATCGGGCGACGAACATGCGGACGGGGCGGACCACGCGGACCTGCTTGCACGCATCGGGAATGTGCTGGGAGATGCCGTGGCGGAGGTCCGGGTCAGCGCACGTCTCACCGAATCGGCCTCATGCCTCGTGACCGGCGAACACGAACTGGCCCTGCACATGCGGCACATGCTGGAGCAGGCCGGGCAGGAGCTGCCCGATTCGAGGCCCACCCTCGAGGTCAATCCGGATCATGCGCTGGTGCGGCGCATGGAAGGGGATGTTCCCGACGGGGAATTCGCCGACCTGGCCCATATCCTGCACGGCCAGGCGGTGCTGGCCGAGGGTGGTCAGCTGGACGATCCGGCCGCTTTCGTCTCCCGGCTCAACCGGATCATGCTCGGCGGCTGACCCCGACGGCCTGATACACTCGGGCCATGGACACTTCGGTCCGCATCGACAAGTGGCTGTGGGCGGCCCGCTTTTTCAAGACCCGCGGCAAGGCGCGGGAGGCCGTGACCGGCGGCAAGGTCGACCTGAACGGGAGCCGGGTCAAGCCGGGCAGGGCACTCAAGTCCGGTGACCAACTGCGCATCCAGCGCGGCGAGGACGTATTCAGGATCACGGTCGTTGAATTGAGCACCCGCCGGGGGCCGCCGCAGGAGGCGCTGCGGCTGTACCTCGAAGAGGAGTCGGACCGCCGGGAGCGCGAGGGCGCGGCGCAGGAACGTGCACTGCAAAGGGCCGAGCGGGCGAGCAGGCTGCGGCGGCCGGACAAGCGGGAGCGTCGCCGGATCATCCGGTTCAGGCAGGGGCGGGACTGAGCCCTAATCCTTTTTCTCGAGTAACCTGCGCAGCTCGAACAGGACGTCGAGGGCCTCGCGCGGCGTCATGCCGTCGGGGTCCAGGCCGGCGAGGCGATCGCGAAGGGCATCGCTTGCCGGGATTTCCGGTTCGTCGGCCGCCTGGTCGAACAGCTTGAGTTGCGGCGTTTCAGGGTTCTCGGATTCCAGCTGCCTGAGGTGGCGGCGTGCCTGCCTGAGCACGGCGGGCGGTATACCCGCCAGGGCCGCCACCTGAAGACCGTAGCTCTGGCTGGCCGGCCCGTCGCTGACCGCGTGCAGGAACACGATCCGGTCGCCGTGCTCGACCGCTCGCAGGTGCACGTTGGCCACGCCTTCGAGCCGTTCGGCGAGCCGGGTCAGTTCGAAATAATGAGTGGCGAACAGGGTGTAGGCATGCACCTTCCTCGCCAGGTAGTCGGCGCAGGCCCAGGCCAGGGCCAGGCCGTCGTAGGTGCTGGTGCCGCGGCCGATCTCGTCCATCAGCACCAGGCTGTCCCGGGTCGCGTTGTGCAGGATGTTGGCCGTCTCCGTCATCTCCATCATGAAGGTGGAGCGCCCGCGAGTCAGGTCGTCGCCGGCGCCGATGCGGGTGAAGATCCGGTCGACGGGCCCGATCCGGGCCTTCTCGGCAGGAACCCAGCTACCGGCATGCGCCAGCAGTACGATCAGCGCGGCCTGGCGCATGTAGGTGGACTTGCCGCCC
>JABAHR010035439.1_pt3 | contig 11761 bp, 11 predicted proteins | sample 7062101 | NCBI WGS metagenome assembly JABAHR01 (sample SAMN14534553, study PRJNA622989) | marine sediment metagenome | biome: marine biome [ENVO:00000428]; feature: marine pelagic biome [ENVO:01000023]; material: deep marine sediment [ENVO:00002113] | place: India: Gulf of Kutch | collected...
TTCGAGGCGAATCTCGCTGACATTCTCGATATCGACCGTGTGGAACGGCCACGGCATGGTGAAATTGGTGCCCGATTGCAGCGTGTGCGAATAGCGCCCGCCGAGGAAAGTGACGATGCCCTCTTCGCGCGGCTGCACGAAATGCACGCTGGAGAAGAACAGCCAGATGGCCGCCACGCCGGCCAGGATCAGCGGCAGCCAGCTCTTGCCGCCCGGGCGCATGGGGATGCGGAAATTGGGTCCGCCGGTGCCGCCGCCGCGGCGCGGGCCTTCCGGGCCGCGATTGCGGAAGATATCCTCGATCGATGCCGAGCGGCGCGGACCGTCGCCATCGCCGCCGCCGGGCAGCCAGGGATTGCGCGGGCCGCGTGGGCCGTCTCCGCCGGAAACCGGCTCGTCGCTGCTGCTGCCATCACCGCCATCGCCGCCGTCTTCCCCATTGCCGTTGCCGCCTTGCGGCCTGCCCCAGGGGTTGCGTTTGCCGGCCATGGCCAGTGCGATCCTCTCGAAAATCCCGCCGTGTTTTTCCATACACCCTTCTATAGGTGGCAAATCGGCAAAAAACAGGGGAGGGCGGCGCAATTTTCGCTGCACGGCGGGCCAAGTGCCGCTAGCAGGGTGGCCATGAGCAGCGCCGAACAGATCCAGCAGCATATTCCCGAGCAGATCGCCCCGATGGTGCGGTCGGTCAAATTCGCCGATGGCGTGGCGACGATCATCGCCGATGCCGGCGGGCTCGGCCGTTCCGCCGCCGCGCAATTGCAGAAGGAGCTGGAAGCGGCGGTCGGCGCTGTCGAGGGCGTCGACGAGGTGCGCGTCGCGCTGATGGCCGACAGGGTCAAGCGGCGCATCGTCGCCGTGGGGTCAGGCAAGGGCGGTGTCGGCAAGTCGACGCTGACGGCGAACCTGGCGGTGGCGCTGGCGCGCGAGGGGCGCAAGGTCGGCGTGGTCGATGCCGATATCTACGGCCCCAGCCAGGTCATGCTGCTCGATCCCGAACGCCAGCGTCCGCGCGCCGAGGGGCAGACGCTGATCCCGGTCGAAAGCGAGTATGGCGTCAAGCTGCTGTCGATGGCGCAGCTGGTCGAAGGCGGCAAGGCGATCGCCTGGCGCGGGCCGATGGTCGGCAATGCGCTGACGCAGATGATGGAGGCCGACTGGGGCGATGCCGAGCTGCTGCTGGTCGACCTGCCGCCGGGCACGGGCGACGTGCAGCTGACCATGCTGCAGAAGTTCAAGCCCACAGGCGCTGTGATCGTCTCCACCCCGCAGGACCTGTCGCTGATCGATGCCGCCCGGGCGATGGACCTGTTCCGCCAGGCGCAGATTCCGGTGATCGGGCTGGTCGAGAACATGGCCGGCTATATCTGCCCCCATTGCGGCGAATTGTCCGATCCCTTCGGTGCCGGGGGGGCGGAAGTGGCCGCTGCCGCCATGGGCGAGAATTTCCTCGGGCGGGTGCCGCTCGACATGGCCATTCGCGTGGCCAGCGATACCGGCCAGCCGCCGGCGGCCAACGATACCGAGCAAGGGCGCGCCTTTGCTGCCATCGCCGCAGGCCTCGCTGCCTGGCTGGACAGCAACAAGGGATAGGAGCGGAGTCGCAAGGTGGAGGAAAGGTTCCAGTGAAGCTGACGCGGCGATCGGTGCTGGCAGGCACGGCCATCGGCGGCGGCCTGCTGGTGGCCTGGTCCTTCGTCCCGCGCGAATATGACAGCCCGCTCGAACCCGCGCCGGGCGAGACGGCTTTCGATGCCTGGCTCAAGATCGGCGAGGACGGCGTGGTCACCGTCGCCGTGCCGCAGCTGGAGATGGGGCAGGGCGTGACCACCTTGCTGCCGCAGCTGGTGGCGATGGAACTGGGGGCGGACTGGCGGCAGGTCGGCGTCGAGCCGGCTCCCGTCAGCGGCGCCTATGCCAATCTTCCGCTGGCCGCGCGCTGGGCGCCATTGTGGCGGCCGAACTTTCCTTCCCTCGCCGACGAGCCGGACGATTTCCTCCTGCGCCGCTGGGCCGAAGCCAATCGCTTCACCGCCACCGCCGAAGGCCTCTCGCTTGCCGCCTATGAATTGCCCTGCCGCGAGGCTGCCGCCGCTGCGCGCGCCATGCTGGCGATGGCCGCGGCCGAACGCTGGGACGTCGATTGGGAGGAATGCGAGGCCGAGGCCGGCTTCATTGTCCATGGCGAGAACCGCCTGTCCTTCGGCGAGCTGGCGCGCGAGGCAGCCAGCTTCGAGGCGCCCGATCCGCCGCCCCTGCGGCCCGAGCCGCCGGTCGATCCGGCCATGGCCGACCCCGGCGCGGCAACAGGGACTTCTTTCCCCAGGCTCGACCTGCCTTCCAAGGTCGACGGCACCTTTCTCTTTGCCGGCGACGTGCGCCTGCCGGACATGGTCTATGCCGCCATCCGCCACGGTCCGCGCGACCAGGCCGAAGTGGTCGGCTACGACCTCGAACGGGCCGCCGGGATACGCGGCCTTGTCGGCGTGGTGCGGGGCAAGCGCTGGCTGGCGGCTGCGGCAGAGAACTGGTGGGCCGCCGAACAGGCGCTCAATGCCATGAACCCGCGCTTTGCCACCGAGAATATCGTCCGCACCGAGCGCATCGAGGCCGCGCTCGACGATGGCGTGCGGCGCGGCAAAGGGTCGCTGATCGCTTCGGCGGGCGAGGGCGACGAGGCCTACGAGCCCGACTTTGCCTTGCGCTACGATGTCGCGCCTGCTGTCCACGGCACGATCGAGACGGCCAGCGTCACCGCGCGGCTATCGGGCGGCAGGCTGGAACTGTGGATGGCCAGCCAGGCGCCGGAAGCGGTGCGCATGGCGGCGGCTCGTGCGCTGGGCATCTCGCGCGGCGACGTGGTGCTCTATCCGATGGCCGCAGGTGGCAGTTTCGACCGCCGACTGGACAACGACCATGCCATCGAGGCAGCGCTGATCGCGCGCGAGATCGGCCGGCCTGTGCAGCTGGTGTGGTCGCGGGTGGAAGAGCAGATGGCGCTCAACCCGCGCATGCCTGCCGCCGGGTTGATCGGCGCGGAACTCTCCGCCGAGGGACGCATCCTTGCCCTGCGCGCACGCATGGCGGCACCGCCCAGCGCGCTCGAATTCGGCCGCCGCCTGTTCGACAATCTTACCACATGGTCGGCCATCGACCAGGTGGCAGGCGAAGCGGATGCCATGGCGGTCGAAGGCCTGATGCCGCCCTATAACATTCCCGACATGGCCATCTACCACGTGCCGGTGGAAGTGCCGCTGCCGACCGGGCGCATGCGCGCCAATGCCCATGGCATCACCTGCTTCATGCGCGAGAGCTTCATCGACGAGGTGGTGGTGCGTCACCAGCAGGAGCCGGTCTCCTATCGCATCGCCATGCTCGGCGGGGACGTGCGACTGGCCGAATGCCTGCAGCGGGCGGCGCGGATGGCGGAATGGGATGGCGGCGCGCGCGGCACCGGGCAGGGCGTCGCCTGCCACCGCATGGGTGAGGGCGAGGCACAGGGCCGGATCGCCATCGTCGCCAGCGCGGCTGCGGGCGAAGGGGGCGTGCGCGTCAACAGCCTGCATGCCGCAGTCGATATCGGCCGGGTGCTCAATCGCGACATCGCCCTGCAACAGATCGAGGGCGGGCTGGTCTTCGGCCTTGGCCTCGCGCTCGGCTGCGCCACCGGATATGAGGAAGGTCGGCCCACGGCGCTGCGCCTGTCCGACCTGCAATTGCCGACACTGGCAGACACGCCGCGCATCACCATCGAGCTTGTCGCCGGCACTGGCGAGCCTTTCGATCCCGGCGAGATCGGCGTTCCGGCAGTGGCTCCGGCGATTGCCAATGCGCTGTTTTCGGCGACCGGCTTGCGCCTCAGGCGGCTGCCGCTGCTGTCGGGCGGGCTGTAGGTCTGATCGTGGCACCTGAACCAAGGGGGGTAGTGAAAAGCGCCGTCTTGGCACTACATGGCAGGCCATGACCTGGACCAAGCAGCAATTGCCGCAAGACCACGCGCCGGTGACCAGCGGCGGCGTGGGCGTGCTGCTGGTCAATCTCGGCACGCCGGACGCGCCGACGGCGAAAGCGGTGAAACGCTATCTCGCCGAATTCCTCTCCGATCCGCGGGTGGTGGAGATTCCCCCCATCGCCTGGCGGCCGATCCTGCGCGGGATTATCCTCAACACCAGGCCGAAGAAGTCGGCCCATGCGTATGCCCAGGTGTGGACCGACAAGGGTTCGCCGCTTGCCGCCATCACCGCCGAGCAGGCGGAGAGATTGCAGGCGCAGCTGGGCGAGGCGGTGCGGGTCGACTGGGCCATGCGCTATGGCAATCCCTCGATCCCCGACCGGCTGCAGGCGCTCAAGGATGCCGGTTGCGAGCGCATCCTGCTGGCGCCGCTCTATCCGCAATATTCGGCGGCAACCACGGCCAGCGTTTCCGACAAGACGGGCGAAGCGCTGGCGGCAATGCGCTGGCAGCCGAGCCTGCGCTATCTCCCGCCCTATCACGACGATCCGGCCTATATCGCCGCGCTGGCTTCCGATCTCGGCGCCCAGCTCGATGCGCTGGTATTCGATCCCGAGGTGCTGTTGCTCAGTTTCCACGGCATGCCGCAGCGCACGCTGGAACTGGGCGATCCCTATCACTGCCATTGCCTGAAGACCGCGCGCCTGCTGGAGGCAGCGCTCGCCCGGCCCGGCTTGCGCATGGTGACCACCTTCCAGAGCCGTTTCGGCCGCGCCAAATGGCTCGAACCGGCGACCGATGCGGTGCTGGAGCAAGAGGCGCGAAAAGGCACCAGGCGGCTGGCCGTGGCCGCGCCGGGCTTTGCCGCCGATTGCCTGGAGACGCTGGAGGAGCTGGCGATCCGGGGTCGCGAGCAGTTCGAGGCGGCGGGCGGGGAGCAATTCGCCGCGCTTTCCTGCCTCAATGCGGGCGCGGAGGGCATGGCCATGCTGGAAGCGCTGATCCGCCGCGAACTGGCGGGTTGGCTTTGACGCGCGACAGGCGCAAACGGCAGTCGTGAACGAATATCTCCTCCTCTTTGCCATCGTCTTTGCGGTCAATTTGCTGCCAGCCTTCGGCCCGCCCTCGTGGTCGGTGATCGTGCTGTTCGGCCTCAATTCCGACCTGCCGGTTGTCGGCATCGTGCTCACCGGGGCGGCGGCGGCGGCGCTCGGCCGCTATTCCCTCGCGCACGGTTTTCGCCTGCTTTCGCACCGGGTTTCGGAAAAGACCCAGGCCAATCTCGCGGCTGCCCACGCCGCTTTCGAACGCCGCCGGCACCAGACCTTCGTCGCGCTCGGCTTCTTCGCCCTGTCGCCCGTACCCTCGGCGCAATTGTTCGCCGCCGTCGGGCTTGCCGGGGTACGCATCCTGCCGTTCACCCTGGCCTTCTTCTCCGGCCGGCTGGTGTCCTATTCGATCTATGCCGGCTCGGCCGAACTGCTGGAGGAATATACGCTCGGCGATACCATGCTGGAATCCCTGCGCAGCCCGCTCGGCATCGCCTTCCAGCTGGTCATGCTGGTCGCACTGGTGGCGCTCGCCCGGATTGACTGGGTGAAGATACTGGGTCCGGCGGACCGCGACTGAACGCAGTTGAGCGCGCGGCTCAGAAATCCACCGCGATGCCGTCCTTCACCCAATCGCCATAGCGCGTGGGGCTGAGCTCTTCCTCCTCCCCCTTGCCCGCCTCGGGCCGGGGCAGCGGATCGTTGCTCCAGTGCGCCGGCTTGGTGAAGGCGGCGGGACGTTTGGTGGCGCGTTTCATGCCCGCAAGTCTGGCGGCACTGGCGCGATAAGGCAATACGCCCTAGGGGCCGGGCAATGGCCAAGCTTCCCCGCTTCCTTTCCGACGAGCCCGCCGGCCTTCCTGCACGCAGGGCCGCGCTCAAGCTGATGGATGCGGTGCTGCGCCGGGGCGAGACGCTCGACACGGCCGCTGCCGGCGCCTTGCGCGGGATGCAGGGCCAGGCCGATCGCGCGCTTGCCCGTGCCATTGCCGGGGAATGCCTGCGCTGGCTCACCGACCTCGATGTGCTGATCGATTCCGCCACCCGCAAGCGCCTGCCCGACGATGCCAAGCCGCGCATGGTTCTGCGGATGATGCTGGCGCAATTGCTGCGGCTGGAAACTCCGCCCCATGCGGTGGTGGCGACCTGCCTGCCGCTGCTCGCGGGCGGGCCGCGCAGGTTGGCCCATGGCGTGTTCTCCACCCTCGCACGCAAGGAGGCGCGCCTGCCGCAGCATCCGAGCCTGCCGGAGGATGTGCAGGCGCGTTGGGGCGAACTGGCCGCCAAGGTTGCTCCAGGCCTTGCCGAGCCGCCGCCGCTCGACCTTGCGCTGAGGGATGCGAGGGAGACGGATCGCTGGCGCGAGGAACTTGGCGGAACCAGCCTTTGTGCCGGCCATCTGCGCCTGCCGCGGGGAACGGCGGTGGAACAGCTCGCCGGCTATGACGAGGGCGCCTGGTGGGTGCAGGACCTTGCCGCCGGTATCGCCCCGGCCCTGTGCGGCGCGGGCGGCGGGCTGCATGCGCTCGATCTCTGCGCCGCGCCGGGCGGCAAGACCATGGCGCTGGCGAGCCAGGGCTGGCAGGTCACCGCGCTCGATATCTCCAAGCGGCGGCTGGCTCTGCTGCGGCAGAATCTCGCGCGAACCGGTCTGGCAGCAGAAGTGGTGCGCGCCGATGCGCTTACCTACGAGCCCGAACAGGATCTTGCCGCGATCCTGCTCGATGCCCCGTGCACGGCGACAGGCACCTGCCGCCGCCATCCCGACGTGTTGCACCGCATCACCCGGCACCAGATCGCCGAAATGGTCGAGTTGCAACAGGCGCTGATCCGCCGCGCAATCGGATGGATGCGGGAAGGCAGCACATTCGTCTATGCGGTGTGCTCGCTCGAACGCGAGGAGGGCGAGGAACAGGCGCGCTGGATCGACAGCGAATTCGGCCTCACACCCCTGCCTGTCAGCGCGGAAGGACTGCCGGACGGGATCTTTCCCACGGCCGAAGGCTGGGTCCGCACCCATCCCGGAATGTTAACCGAAAATGGCGGGCTGGACGGCTTCTTCATTGCCCGCTGGCGCAAATAGGGCGGTTCCGGGCCAATACCGGGGTCAATGTTTACCGCCCCGTTAACCATAAAAGCCAAGGTGATTTCGACCTTATTTGCTGCATGAGGCCTGCCATGGGATTTGAATCGTGGCCCAAGGACAGCATGAGTGTGCCCGCGTCAGGCGACGGCGGGGCATCCCTGCTGGCCAGCAAACAGCCCTCTTTCCCGGAGGAAGAGGGCGAGGATTGTGACGAATCCGCCTTTGCCAGCCTCGAGTGTTTCAAGTCCCGAAAGGGCAAGAAGAAGCCGGTCCTGACTGTCGACCCGGACGAGCTGGCCAAGGAATACGAACAGTTCCAGATGGGTGCCGCCAAGCTGGTCGAAGGCGAGGAGCCGGTGCAGCACAAGCAGGTCGACTTCCTCGGCCTCAACCCGATGGGGGCGGATGACGAAGCCGAAGGCGAGGGCCTCGACGGAGAGGAAGCCTTGTCCGACGCGGCAGAGGCAGCGCCCAGGCCTGCCCGCCAGCCGATCCGCTTCGAGGATGTGGACGTCGATCTTCCCGCCGAGCCCGAGCCCGAGCCCGAAGTGGAGGAAGAGGACTGGAACGAGGCCGAGGCGGCTGAGATTCAGGGCCAGCCCGACTTTTCCGGCATGGAGGAGCCCGAGGAGCCGCAACCGGCCGAGCCCCCGCGCAGCATGGACCACCTGCTGCATGGCGAAGACGAGGAGGACGAGCCGGAGAGCGTCATCCCCTCGATCATGGAACAGCTCAAGAAGATGCGCGCCCTGCCCAAGCCGCTCGATGCAGACGCGCTGGCGCAGGAAGACGAGCAGCCTGGCGAGCCGGTCGATATCGGCCCGGTCGATATGGACCCGATCGATATGGACCCGGTGGATGTGGGCGAAGATGCGACGGCAACGCCTTCCGAGACTCCCGGCGACGATGACTGGGACGATTGGGAGCCTGCCGCGCCCGAACACCCGGTGCCAGAAGAGGCCGCACCCGAGGACATCGCTCCCGAGCCCGAACCCGATTCCGAGCCCGACCCTGTGGCAGAGTCCGAGCCGGAGCCCGCGCCCGAACCCGAGCCGGAACCCGAACCGGTGGCGGAAAGCGATAAGGTGGCAGAGGAAGCGGAAGACTATTCCGCGCCTATGGCGTTCGACCCCAGCCCCTCTTTCGGGATCGGCGATGGCGTGGACGGTGCCGAAGACCTCGACTTCTCGGCTCCGGAGGAAGAACCGCTCGACCTCTCCGAGGAACAGGCCGTGCCGGGCTTCGATTCAATCGTTCCCGAAGAGGAGGCGGAGGACACAGGAGAGCCCGCCTATGAGCTGGTTTCAGAGGAATCGCCTGTCGAGGATGGCTTGGCCGAGGATCCGCCTGCCGAAAACTCCCTGGCCGAGGACATCCTCCCCGATGCGCCTGAAGCCGGCGACCCGGATGCGCCATCAGACGCGGTCGAGGAGGCCGGGGAAGCGGAGACAATCACCTCTTCCACTGAGTATTTCGAGGAAGACGACGGCCCCGACCTGTCGTGGATGATGCCGCAGCAGCGGCGCGAGCTGCATATCAGTGAAGGCCAGCATTCGAGCCTGCGCGCGCGGCTGGTGCAGGACAGCGAGAGTGATGGCGCGGAGGATCGGCTGCCGCTGATGCACGGGCTGCGCGGCTGGGCCATCGGCGCGGTGCTGCTCGCCGCGCTGGCGACCGCCGGCTATTTCCTCATTTGACGTCCTTGTCTGATACCGGGCCGCCTCAGCCCTTCACCTTGCTGGCAAAGCTCTTGCGCAATTTCATCAGCTTGGGCGGGATCACCGCCAGGCAATAGGGGTTCCGCTGCCCTTCGCCGTCCCAGTATTCCTGGTGGTAATCTTCCGCCCGATACCATGTCGCGGGGCCTTCGATGGTGGTCACAGCGCCGCCGCCGTGGCCCTCGTTCCAGCGCGCGATGGCCTGTTCGGCGGCCTCGCGCTGGTCCTCGTCGAGCGGGAAGATCGCACTCCTGTATTGCGTGCCCACGTCATTGCCCTGGCGGTTCAACTGCGTCGGGTCGTGCGTGCCCATGAACATGGCGAATATCTCGTCAAGCGACACCGTTTCGCTATCGAAGGAGATCTTCACCGCTTCGGCATGGCCGGTGCCTCCCGAACAGACCTCGCGATAGGTCGGGTTTGCGCTGTGCCCGCCGATATAGCCGCTTTCCACCGCGGTAACGCCGGTCACGTCGTTGAACACCGCCTCGGTGCACCAGAAGCACCCGCCGGCGACGATTGCCTGTTCCACTGCCATGCGCGATTCTCCTTTGCCTGCTGGTTAGCGCAAAGGCTCGGTTCATCCCATCCCGCTTGTCATCGCGCTGCATGGGCCTAGTCTGCCTCCAGCAGTTTTCGGGAGAGTGACCATGAAGATCCGCACCATGCTCGTCATTGCATCAGCCATGCTGGCCACGGCTGCCGTGCCGGTGATGGCGCAGCAGCAGTCGACCGGCGAAAGGGTGCTACGCAGCGTGCTCGAAGGCCTTCTGGGGCCGGAAGAGGAGGCCCAGGAAGAGGAAGTGGTGGTGCCCGAGGTCGAGGACGAGGTTCTGCTTTCGCCGATGGAGCAGGCGCTGACCCATCCGCGCCGCGATGCCGACCGTGCCCGCGACCGGTATCGCCACCCTGCCGAGACGCTGGAATTCTTCCGCGTCGAGCCGGGCATGACGGTGGCCGACTACATGCCCGCCACCGGCTGGTATGCGCGCGTGCTGATCCCCTATCTCGGCGAGGAGGGCACCTATATCGGCGTCGATCCCTGGCTCGACGAACGCTACACCGGCTATTGGGGCATGTATCGCAACACGCCCGAACGCCTGCCCGCCGAAGCGCGCGACTGGGTGGGCAGCGAAGGCGCCGAAGTGATCGGCGTGACCACCACCGACGTACCGGCAGGGCTGGCAGGCAAGGTCGACCGCTTCCTGNNCGGGCTTATCGGCGTGGTCCAGCATCGCGCGCGGGAGAATGCCCCGCTCGACTATACCTTCGGAGACAACGGCTATCAGCGCACCGAGGATGTCGTCGCCCTGTTCGAACTCTACGGTTTCGAACTCGTCGCCAGCAGCGAGATCAACGCCAATCGCAACGATCCCGGTGACTGGGAGGACGGCGTGTGGATGCTGCCGCCCAACTATCGCGGCGCTGCCACACGATCCGAGCGCGCGCGGCGCGCGGCGATCGGCGAGAGCGACCGGATGACGCTGCTGTTCCGCAAGCGCGACTGATTTACACTTTGCGGGCGGCGGCCTAGAGGCGGGCCATGAGCAAGCTGACTGTCGCTGCCCTGCAACTGGCGCTCGGGTCTCCCGACGAGCAGGACAATATCGCCGCCGTATCCGCGCTGGTGGAACAGGCCGCCGGCAAGGGTGCGCAGGTAATCCTCCCGCCCGAGCTGTTTTCCGGCCCCTATTTCTGCCGCGAGGAAAAGGACGAGTTCTTCGCCCTCGCCCGCCCGCTGGCCGAGCACCCTTCGGTGGTGGCGATGCAGGCGCTGGCAAAGGGGCTGGGGGTGGCCATCCCGACCAGCTTCTTCGAGCGAGACGGCCATCACTATTACAACACGCTGGCGATGATCGGTGTCGACGGCGAGGTGATCGGCAGCTATCGCAAGAGCCATATCCCCGACGGGCCGGGCTATGAGGAGAAGTTCTATTTCCGCCCCGGAAATGATGGCTTCAAGACCTGGGACGTGTTCGGCGCACGCATCGGCATCGGCATCTGCTGGGACCAGTGGTATCCGGAAACCGCCCGCTGCCTGGCGCTCAAGGGCGCGGAGGTGCTGTTCTTTCCCACCGCCATCGGGTCCGAACCCAAGGATGCGGAAATGGACACCAGCCGTATGTGGCGCCGGGCGATGATCGGCCACGCGGTGAGCAACTGCATGCCGGTGGTCGCCGCCAACCGCATCGGCCATGAGGGCGGCGCGGCGGACGGCACGACCTTCTACGGCCACAGCTTCATCTGCGACGAATGGGGCGACATGGTGGACGAATTCGGCGCGAGCGAGAGCGGCGTGCTGGTGGCCGAGCTGGACCTTGCCGCCGCGCGCCGGCACCGCGCCAGCTGGGGCTTCTTCCGCGACCGCCGCCCGCAGCTCTACGGGCGCATCTGCGAGGACATTTGAGCGCCCGGTTCTACCTTGTCGCGCTCGGCTCCAACCAGCGCCATCCGCGGCTGGGCTCCCCGCGCGAGGTGGTCGGCGCGGCCGTGGAACTGATCGACGGCCCGCTGGGCGAGGTGCGGGCTGTCTCGTCGGTCATCGAGAGCGCGCCGGTCGGCCCCTCGCAGCGGCGCTATGCCAATGCGGCGCTGGTCCTTGAAAGCGCGCTGGCGCCTGCCGATATGCTGGAGGCGCTGCAATTTCTCGAAGCCCAGCTGGGCCGGGAAAGGCGCGGGCAGCGCTGGCGCGCGCGGGTGATCGATCTCGATATCGTGTTGTGGAGCGGCGGCATCGTGGCCGAGCCGGACCTCGCCATTCCCCACCCCTTGTTTCGCCAGCGCGACTTCGTGCTTGGCCCGGCGGCAAGCATTGCCCCGGCCTGGCGCGACCCGGTGACAGGGCTCACCATCGGACAGCTACATGCGCGCTTGACCGGCATGAGGCCCGTCCCTAGGTGAGCCGCGGTGAGTGGGCCCTTAGCTCAGTCGGTAGAGCAACTGACTTTTAATCAGT
>JABAHR010024283.1_pt3 | contig 11759 bp, 13 predicted proteins | sample 7062101 | NCBI WGS metagenome assembly JABAHR01 (sample SAMN14534553, study PRJNA622989) | marine sediment metagenome | biome: marine biome [ENVO:00000428]; feature: marine pelagic biome [ENVO:01000023]; material: deep marine sediment [ENVO:00002113] | place: India: Gulf of Kutch | collected...
AGCTGTGCGGAACCGGTCATTCCCACTTTCCGGTTTGCCGGCCACAGCCCCGTCGATCAGCCAAACCAGAACGGGAAGCGTGAAGAATAGCACCGGCCATAGGAAAAAGGGCGCAAACGCCAGTACCGAGACGAGCCCGGCACCAAACGCGAGACCTCGGCGCCACCACCCAGAAACATGCACAACGTAATCTCGCACACCCGAGAGATGCCGAATTATGGCCATGGTCCCGGCGTCCGCATGAAGTCGGTTACGCTCCACAGAGACCGTCCTCAAGTCTTGGAATTCGATGCCGCAGGAACCGGCACCGGCGACGATGACTTGGCCGGGTGGATCTTGAGCTTCTTTATGCGCCGGGGATCGGCATCGAGCACCTCAAACTCGACACCGGACGGATGCCGAATAAGCTCCCCGCGCACCGGGATGCGCCCGGCGAGCCCGTAGACCAACCCACCCAACGTATCGATCTCATCTTCCTCTTCCGGCTTCAGAAGCTTCACCTCGAGCCGCTCCTCCACCTCATCGACAGGCGTCCGCGCCAACGCGACAAGCCCGATCTTGGGATCGGCATAGATCAACGCGTCCTCATCCTCGTCATGCTCGTCTTCAATGTCACCGACGATCTGCTCGACCAGATCCTCAATGGTCACGAGACCGTCAGTCCCGCCATATTCGTCGACGACAAGCGCCATATGCACCCGTGTTGACTGCATCTTGATCAGCAGGTTCATCGCCGGCATCGAAGGCGGCACGTAGAGAACGGGCCGCCGCACCTTTGCAACTGTAATCGGTCGGGACAAATCGAGCTTCGAAAGATCAGGCTTTGTGAGTTGCTCCCGGGTTTTGCCCTCCTTTGGCTTCCCGCCGCGCTGACCAGACGCCTCCGCCGTCAGCCAGCCAAATAGATCCTTAATGTGGATCATTCCCCGCGGATCATCGAGCGTGTCATGAAATACGGGAATACGTGAGACACCGGCTTGCTCGAATAACAGGACCAGCTGATGCAGCGACTCGCTCTCGTCAATCGCGGTAATGTCGGCACGCGGCACCATAATATCGTCAACGCGACTGGCACCGAAACGCAAGAGACGCAACAGCATCTCCCGCTCTTCATTGGAAAACGAGGCTTCGGTCGCCGTTTGGTCCTTTAGGGCGGTCTCAAGTGTATCGCGAAGCGTCTGTTGATCTTGAAGGCCCAGACGCGTTTGCAGCGCAGTAAGCCATGCCTTGAGCCCCGCACCCAGCCCATCGGTGTCATCCGTGTCTTTGTCTGCGGCGTCCTTCATGACGTTCTCACTCATCCGAGCCTCTCCCGTAAAGGCGCCGACCCCGCCTCACGCGCGTAGGGATTGGCAATTCCAAGCGAGGCAAGTATCTCCGTCTCAAGACTTTCCATCTCTGCAGCTTCGGTATCGCTGTCATGATCGAGCCCAAGTAGGTGTAACAGGCCGTGCACCACGAGATGCTGCAAATGGTGACGCGGCGGAATGCCGAGCTGCGCCGCCTCCCGAACGAGCGTTTCGGCGGCCAGCACAACATCACCGAGCGGCCGCGGTGTGCATTCAAAATGCGCCGTATTTCCCGCGGGAAACGAAAGGACGTTTGTTGGCTTATCCATATGTCGATACGTGCGATTAAGTAGCCTGACCGCCGCATCGTCGCTTAAGGCAATGCAAACCGACGCCGCATCACTGGCTTCGAAACGGAGTGCAGCGCTACTGCTTGGCTTGCTGCAACCACGGAAGCCTCGACATCATCGATCGCAGACCAATCAGCACATTCAACAACAACGTCCACGTCAAGCCATGTGTTTTCCGGCGCGTGCGGCGTATGTCCTGTCGCCATGTTGGGCGCTCGCCCCATGTCACTCCTTCTTCGCAGCTACCGCGTCGTAGGCTGCTACAATGCGCGCAACCAAATCACGGCGCACCACGTCAGCACCGGTAAAGTGGATCGCTTCCACACCCTCAACACCGGAGAGCAACTCCACCGCCTCATTCAGTCCGGACTTCATTCCAAAGGGAAGATCAATTTGCGTCGGGTCGCCGGTCACGACCATCTTCGATCCCTCGCCCAGTCGCGTCAGGAACATCTTCATCTGCATGCCGGTTGTATTCTGCGCCTCGTCGAGAATGACGAAGGCATTCGCCAGCGTGCGCCCGCGCATAAAGGCCAGCGGCGCAATCTCGATGACTCCGTGCTCCAGATCACGCTCCACTTTCTCAGGCGGCAGCACATCGTAGAGCGCGTCGTAAAGCGGACGCAGATAAGGATCGACCTTCTCGCGCATATCGCCGGGCAAAAAGCCGAGACGCTCACCGGCCTCGACGGCCGGACGCGAAAGAATGATCCGCTCGACAATGCCGCGTTCGAGGCACTGCGCCGCATAGGCCACGGCAAGATAGGTTTTGCCCGTACCGGCTGGCCCGACGCCGAACACCATGTCACACATCTCGAGAGCACGCATATAGGCGCTCTGCATCGGCGTTCGCGCTTTGACCACACGACGGCGCGTCGCAATTTGACCCTGCCCATCCCCCGCCTCAGTCTCCTGCCGAGCATGCCGGATCAGACCGTCGAAATCGCCAGCGCCAATCTGATCGCCCCTGCCGATGCGGGCGTACAGCGTCTCCAGCACCTCGCGCGCGATCTCGCAGGCGGTCTCCGAACCTGTCAGAATGACGACGTTACCGTGGGCGTGAGCTTCAATGCCGAGGCGATCCTCGACCAACGCCAGATGGCTATCGTACTCACCAAGCAATTCCGTGAGCTTGCGATTGTCCTCAAACGGGACGATGACGCGCTTATTGGGGGCTTGCGACTTTTGAGTGCGTCCCGCACCGGCAACGGATGAACCGCGTATTCCTGTCAAGCGTTGGTCTCCAAAAGACGAGGTCATCGGAGAATCACTGCGACCTACGCCCATTATAATAGGGCGTCACGGCCGCAAATCAAAGAATTACCCTCCGGTAGGTTACGTTTATGCGCCGATTATGCCGGGCAAATGACGCCCGCGAGACTGTTTGGGCCAGCCCCAGAGATCTCAACCGGTAAAATACGGCCCAGCATATCCGCCCCGGCCGCGGCGTGAACCAGCTGAAGATACGGGGAACGCCCCACGAGCTGCCCCGGATGCCGGCCCGGTTTTTCGAACAGAACCGGAAGGGTTTTCCCGACACACGAGGTGTTGAAGCTGGCTTGCTGACTGTCGAGCACCTCTTGCAGCCGGAGAAGGCGTCCTGTCTTTACCGCGTCGGGGACCTGCTCATCCATGTTGGCAGCTGGCGTACCCGGGCGCGCGCTATACTTGAAAGAAAAGGCCTGAGCAAATCCGGTTTCCGCGACAAGCGCCATCGTCGCCTCGAACTCACCATCCGTCTCGCTGGGAAACCCCACGATGACATCTGTCGAAAGAGCAATATCAGGCCGCGCCTCGCGAATACGCGCAACAAGGCGGCGATACTCGTCCGCCGTATGCTTTCGATTCATCGCCGCCAGAATGCGGTCGGATCCCGACTGCACAGGCAAATGCAGAAACGGCATCAGCTTCGGCTGATCACGATGGGCGGCAATAAGATCATCCGTCATGTCGCGCGGATGGCTCGTCGTATAGCGGATCCTTTCCAGTTCCTCGATCCCGCTCAATTGGGAAATCAAACCGGCGAGCGTGGCCGGATCTCCATCGGGACCCGCTCCGTGATACGCATTGACGTTCTGGCCGAGCAGCGTGATCTCGCGCACACCGCGCGCCACAAGCCGGCGCGCCTCCACCTCCAGATCCGCAACCGGACGCGAATATTCGGCCCCCCGCGTGTATGGCACCACACAAAACGTACAGAACTTGTCGCAACCCTCTTGTACGGTAAGAAACGCCGTCGTCGTCTTCGCCGCGCGGGCTTGCGGCAGAATCGAAAACTTATCCTCCTCGGGAAACTCCGTCTCAACAACGCGGACCTCTCCCGATTGCGCACGCGAAATAAGCTCCGGGAGGCGATGATAGCTCTGCGGGCCCACGACAACATCGACGACGGGCGCCCGCGCCGAAATCTCAGCGCCCTCCGCCTGGGCCACACAGCCCGCAACCGTCACCACGGTGTCCTTTCCGGACTGCCGGCGCTCTTCCTTGATTTGCCGAATACGACCGAGGTCCGAGTATACTTTTTCAGCCGCCTTCTCACGAATGTGGCACGTGTTGAGAATAACGAGATCGGCATCAGCGAGCGTCTCTGTCTCGGCATACCCGAGTGGCGCGAGGGCTTCCGACATACGCTCGCTGTCGTAAACGTTCATCTGACAGCCGAACGTCTTCACATAGATTTTTTTCGGACCTGTCACAGCTGCGCCCCGTTTGTTGCGCGCGTTGAACGATCAAACCTATCCGCGCCGGCCTACCCATCCCATTAACGAAACGCCGTCCAGGCCCACCCGGCCAGAAAGCTTCGAGAATTGGCTAATGTTGCATTGCGCCATTTCCGTCAATTGTCCAGACCCGGCCGCGTGCCCAGCATGCCAAACAGGCGCGCTAAGTCCACTTGGTGCTTCCCTTTCGGGGTCGCGAAGCCGCCGCCCTGCGGGCACTTTCGCCGGGCCCAGCGATCTCCAAGGCCTCGTTGGACGCGCGTGCGCGGAGAATGCGTACGACTTCACGTCGCACGTCATCCTCACTGCGACGGGCCATCTCTTTACGATTGGCGAAGGCCTCAAGCGGAACCGGCGGGCTAATGCGTATTCGAACATCGACGGGCCCCGACTTGAGAAGCTCCCAGGCGTGGCCTTGCATTTCCATGTCACCATACCATCCGGTCAAGGGTCGGTCGGCCCGGCCAAGCGGTACGCCGTGCAGATGTGTGTAAACAATCGAGAGCGTCTGCACGACAGCGTCAGGTGCGGTATCCAGGCGTTTTGCCGACGGACTGACGGCGCCGAAGAGCGACGTCATAAAGGGAAGCACGCGATTGCCGTCACTCGACGTCCCTTCGGCGAAGAGAACGATCGTATCGCCCACGTTCAGACGCCGCATAATTTCGCTTGCCGTGTCTCCCACCGCGGCGCGACGCTCACGGTCGACAAAGACCGTGCGCTGCAGTCGCGCCAGTGAAGACACGAACGGCCAGCGCCCCACCTCTTTTTTGGCAACAAACGAAACCGGGGCGACAGCCGACAACACCGGGATATCGAGCCACGACGTGTGATTAGAGACCAGAAGCACCGGCCGGTCACACACAACCTCGCCTTCGATGTGTAACCGCACGCCCATCAATCGGCACACTTGGCGGTGGTACCAATGCGGAAAGCGGCGCGCCCCCGCCGGCCAAGCGCGCACCAAAACGGCCTGCACCGGCATGAGCGGAACGGTCAACGCCATGAAGCCCGAAAGGATAGCTCCGGCGCGCAATCGACTCATGACCCTGTCATCCCAAGGCGTACAAAGCGGGCGAGTATTGGTATGCCCAGACCCCTCGCTTATAAGAGCCGCCGCCGCGCCCGTGCAAGCGCCGCAAACGGGCATTGCGGCAAGATCAGCCTGACCCCGCACGTCGCCCGTGACGGATGGCCCCCATTAGAAGAATGTAGAGCAATGTTGCATTGAGCAGATGCCACAGGAAATGTGTTCCCACGGCATGTCCCGCAAGCCGCGNNCTTCGAAATCGAAGGTCCGAAATGTCATCGACAGAGCGAAGATGAGAGACGCCGCAGCGAAATACGTCCAGACAGGGTGGTGCTTCGCGGCAAACACCACCGCAAAGAGCACAAGAGCAATCAGGGCCGGAACATAGCCAATGGTGCCGTTGAGACAGCTCCCGCGCGTTGCATTCGTAATCGGCAAGAACGGCGCCGCACACGTCATATCCCCTGCAACCTTAAGCGCCAAAAAGAAAGCGCCAAGACAAATCGACGTCACCAGCCAGGGCGCACCGAGATATCGCCGCAACGCGTAGGCAAGATACGCGACCATGAAGACCCCTATCGGACCTGTATCAGCGAACGAAGCCCAACGGGTCGCAAAGGTATGAAAGAGAAAACTCCCCATGCCCATGGCCGCCACCAACGCGATAAGGAGCGCTTCCACGACGCCACGCTCGTAGGATGGGGTGCGAATATAAGCGTGCGCAGCCAGCGCCGCCGCGACAAGGAAGGCCGCATTTGAAAGCGCATTAATGGGTTCGGCCCAAAAGGATGGATCGCTCGCCCGTTCGCAGTAGTGGTAAAGCTTTTCGTATGGATCCATGCCGTTCCCTTGACGCCGCCTCGCAGGGCGGTTCCACTTCTTTGTCCCTCTCTAACATCCAGCATTGAGAGCGGGGACCCAGCCAGCTGTTCCGTGGGGAACAGCAAGACATGACGGATTTTTAAGCCTTCCGGCCGGACTGGCGACGGAAATCAGATTCTCAAGCTAGAGCAGGCGTGCGAGAACAAAGTCACGTCACCATTCCTGATGCGAACAATGCATCAGGGGAGCTTGCTGCGAGCGATGGCAAGTTCACTGTTGCGCGTGCTTTGGTTTGTATTTGGATGCCGACGGCGCAGCCCTCTTCATCAACGACAACAGCTCTCCGGGACTCTCAATGTCGATGGTATGGGGATACTTGGGATCGCTTGAACCTCGAATCTCTGAGCGAATGTTTCCTTCCCAGTCAAGGAAGATTGTCCGCGGCACATACGTACCGTCGGGCGCAAAAGCGCCGTTGGCGACCTTGTCCTTATCCGCATCAATAAGGATCATGACGAATGACTTGGAGGCTTCGATAATAGCAGGATCTCTAAAGACTTTACGATAGCGCGCACACGACGTGCACCACGGTGCATGAAAAACCATGATGACCGGCTTATGCGATTTGGTTGCTTCCCGGATGCCCGAACCGATATCCCGCCAATTAATGGCCGGCGCGTTCCAATCTGAGGCATATTCAGGCGAGCGCGCAGCGGCGGAATACGCGACGGCCACAAGGCCGATCAGGGAAACTGCAAAACTCAATACGCGTCTCATAGGTCTTCTTCCAGCTACCAAACGTTTCTCAGTCCCCTGTGTTGCAAAACTCCGCCCGCGTCGCAACAGCCGTTTCGCTGCGCGCCGCGCCCGAACATGAATTGTGTCGTGAATTCGCCCGTTACCAATAAGAAAATGCCGGCGCCCATCGAGCGCGCCGGCATTCTTTTTTCCCGTACACGTAGGTCGCGGTTAGAAGCTCAGGTAGATACCGAAGTGCGGACGACGCCGATACCACCTGCGATATCCGTAATAAGGATAGTAGGAGTAATACCGCCGATAATAATACGGTCGGTAATAATACGGCCGGTATGAATAGTAGTACGGACGATACCTGTACCTATGGCGCCGATAACGGCGATATCGATAACCACGACGACGACGCCACTTCCTCCGCCATTTCCGGTGCACCTGCACGACAGGTGCATCTGAAACATTGCTGGTCTTGGCCGCAGCCCCTGCTGCCCCAACGGGCGCTGCATTTGCAGGACTTACGGCTAACAGGGCNNAGGATCCTCCTCGATAAACTCCTCTCGACGGCGCGCCCCGGCCCGTCAAAATCTATACCACATCAGCCAACACGTGGGATTTATTTTTTGTTTTGATTCACGAAGACAATTTTGCCCACACGTCCGAAGTCGCATCGCAAAAACCAACTGCGATGAAAGGTCAACCATATGCTGACCAATGCAGCGGATTCGACCGGAAAGATCCGGTTTCGGCCCACTTCATATAATTTTCGCACGCGCACAATTCGCTGCCATGATTTATGACAAATCGCCAGAAGTGCACCAATCAGATACGGATAAATCCCGGCAAGAGTTTCAGGAGATGGAACGGCTTAGGCTAATGCTCGCGCGATGTGTTTCCCGCCAAATCCCGCCCCGCATCCCCTTCAAGTCGGCGCATTTTTATAACCGACAAGCTCGAGATGGCCGCCACGACCAAGAGTGCAATCGAAAAATCAGAAGGTTGCGGATTGGCCGTTCCGTGCCATCGCTGCGCCAGTTCTAGAGCGACTGCACCCATTGCCACCCCGAAACTCAACGAGACCTGTTGGGCCACGCTGGCAAAGCTGTTCGCAACAGAAAGCATCTCGGCTCGCAAATCCGCATACGAAATGGCGTGCAGGCTCGTGAACTGAAGCGAACGCGACAATCCAGCCAAGAGGAGTAACAGTGATATTGCGGCATGCGGCGTCCCCGGCCCCACCAGCGCAATCGAACCGATCAGTGCTGAGGCTGCCAACCCATTGAATACGAGCACTTTGCGAAAGCCCGCGTGTGCCAGAATTCGGGGCGCAAAGAACTTCATGATCAACGCCCCCAGCGCGCTAGCGAATGTAATCATCCCGGACGCGAACGCCGTGAGACCAAAACCCACCTGAAGCATCAGCGGAATGAGGAACGCACTGGCGCCGACACCCATGCGAAAGAGCGCACCGCCGGTCACCCCGGCATCAAATGAGCGAATCGACAGAAGTCTGAGGTCGAGCAAGGGCCGCTCAGCCCGATTGGCGTGCCGAACATACAAAAGAAATGCGGCTGCGCCGGTTGCAAAAATTGCCACCGCTATCGCGGCCGGCATCACATGTCGGCCGAACGATGCCGCTCCAAGGATGAGCCCTGGTAACGCGATCGCACAAAGCACAAGGCCTTTGACGTCGAGTGGAACCGGCTCCTGCACCTCGTCCTTGAAGTAAAGCGTTGCCAAAACAATTCCGAGACAGCCGATGGGAATATTGACAAAAAAGATCCAGCGCCAATCGACATAAGTGGCGAGAAATCCGCCGAGTGGAGGCCCGATCACCGGCCCCATCAAAGACGGAATGGTCAGGGTCGCAAGCGCGGCAACGAGTCGATCCTTCGGCACCCCGCGAACGATGACAAGGCGCCCCACAGGCGTCATGAGTGCGCCGCCGAGCCCCTGCACAAACCGCCACATCACAAAGCCAGAAAGGCTCTCCGAAAAAGCACATCCAATCGAGGCCGTAAGAAAAACGGCGAGCGCGACACGAAAGGTCGTGCGCGCGCCGTGTCTATCCGCGATCCAGCCGCTCACCGGTACAAGAATGGCAAAGCCAACCAAGTAGGACGTAACGGCCAATTTAAGGGCAATGGGATCAACGCCGAGGTCCCCGGCAATCACCGGCAGAGCCGTCGCAATAACCGTCGAATCCATCGTCTCCATAAAAAGAGCCGTGGCCACGACAAGCGGAACGATGCGGGTCGAAGCTTCAGGTAAAGAGATGGAGACCTCCGGTAAGGGATGAAATCTTGCGCCGAGTTCCGTCACACAAGGCCATACTTAAGAGAGCGCAGCCAAACCCGATACCCCCTTCTTCGGCGCATGATCCACCAGGAAGGCCCCCGGGCGGGGCTGGTGACCTGCAAGGACGTTGACCCGGCAGGTCTGATCGGTTTCCTTGAACCCACCAGGCCCCGTCACGGTCTTGGCCGCATTGACGACCTACGACCCCGGTGCAAGACACTCAAGAGAGAGCGGGGACCGATCTCGCGGAGGATTAAGCATGACCAGCCTCAGGAAACTAATGATCGCCGTTTTTGCGTTCTCGGCGTTGACCGCTGGCACCGCCATGGCCGGCTCCAACTACGGGTGCTTCAAGGTCACTGCTGATCAACTCAACATTCGTGCGCGGCCTTACAGCTCCTCGAAGGTCATTGGCTCGGCCTCGAAGGACGAAATCTTGGAAAAGCGCAAATTGTGGTGCACGCTCCGCGGATACTGGTGCGCCATTCGAAACAAGGATGGCCTTGAGGGCTACTCCGACGTTGCCTATCTCGACAAAATCGATTGCCCCTAAGCCCAGCGCGCCGGCACAGCCGTGTTTGTCGTCTCAAAGATCTTGGGCTTTCTCCTGCAACCCTCAAGCCTTGCGGCCATCGCTCTTGTAACGGGACTTTGGCTCATGCGAAGCGCCTCACTTGTGCGCGCCGGAAAGCGGCTGGCCTGGGCCGGCGCCGCCTACATCCTACTCGGTGGAATGCTACCATTCGGCAATGCTCTCGTTCTTCCATTAGAGCAGCGCTTTTCAGGATTGCCGGAACCCCAGCCGGAGGACGGCTTTAGGGGTATCATTATTCTCGGCGGCTTCGAGGATGGTTGGGTCAGCGCCGGCCGCGGGCGCCTCGCGGTCAACGAAGCCGCAGAGCGCATCACCGAAGGCGCACGCATTGCACGCAAGCTTCCTAACGCAAAGGTCATCTTCACTGGCGGCTCCGGCACGTTCTTGCGTCCCGGTGCCGAGGCCACCGGACCGGTAGGGGCATTTCTCAAAGCGGTGGGAATTTCCAGCAACCGCCTCGTCCTCGAAGGCGCCTCACGCAACACCTACGAAAATGCCCAATTCACGGCGCGCCTCTTGAAACCCGAGCCCGGCGACCGCTGGCTCCTCGTCACCTCGGCCTACCACATGCCGCGGGCCATGGGCGTTTTTCGCAAAGCGGGCTTCAACGTCACCGCCTACCCGGTCGACTATCGGACACGGGGACCGGAAGACGTCTGGCGCATTTTCGAACGCTACTGGTCGGGCCTTCAGCGCATGGACCTCGCCACCAACGAGTGGCTAGGGCTCCTGTACTATTATCTCCGAGGCCGCCTCGACACGCTGCTGCCGGCTCCCTAAATAAAACACCACACTTGCCACCCCCTGCCGCCGAGCCGGGGCACGGAAGCCCCGTCGCGGCTTGACGCTGCAACAGCAGTTTGGTCTACCCCGCTCAAGGCCCCGCCCCCGATTCCCAGGCGGCCCCGCCGTGGAGCGCACAGCGAGACACATGACCGGCACCGTCCTCATCGTCGACTTCGGCAGCCAAGTAACGCAGCTCATCGCCCGGCGCGTGCGCGAAGCTGGCGTCTATTGCGAGATCCATCCGTTCCAGAATGCCGACGCCGCGTTTGCGAAGCTGAAGCCGGCGGCCGTCATTCTATCGGGCGGCCCAACCTCGGTGATCGACCCCGCAAGCCCGCGCCCGCCGGACGCCGTGTTCGATGCCGGCATTCCCGTGCTTGGCATTTGCTACGGCCAACAGGTAATGGCCGAACAGCTCGGCGGCAAAGTCGAAGGCGGCCACCACCGCGAATTCGGCCGCGCCATGCTTCAAGTGCGCGAAGCAAGCCCGCTTTTTGACGGCGTCTGGAACACTGGCGAACGCCATCAGGTCTGGATGAGCCACGGAGACCGGGTCACAGCACTTCCATCTGGATTTAAGGTCATCGCCGTCAGTGAAAACGCGCCGTTCGCCGCCGTCGCAGACGAAGCGCGCCGCTTCTATGCCGTGCAATTTCACCCCGAAGTCGTACACACACCGGACGGCGCCAAACTCCTTTCGAATTTCGTGCATCGCATCGCCGGCCTCAAGTCCGACTGGACCATGGCCGCCTACCGGCGCGAAATGATCGCTAAAATCCGCAACCAGGTCGGCAAGGGCCGCGTTGTCTGCGGATTATCCGGCGGCGTCGACAGTGCCGTGGCAGCCGTTCTCATCCACGAGGCTATCGGTGATCAGCTCACGTGTGTCTTTGTCGACCATGGACTAATGCGCCTCGCCGAAGCCGAAGAAGTCGTGGAGCTCTTTCGCGGCCATTACAATATTCCGCTCGTGCATGTGGACGCCGCCGAACAGTTCCTGGCAGCACTCGCCGGCGTCAGCGATCCCGAAACCAAACGCAAAACCATTGGCAAACATTTCATTGACGTGTTCGAGGCCGAAGCCAAGAAGATCGGCGGCGCAGAGTTCCTGGCCCAGGG
>JABAHR010007451.1_pt1 | contig 11758 bp, 10 predicted proteins | sample 7062101 | NCBI WGS metagenome assembly JABAHR01 (sample SAMN14534553, study PRJNA622989) | marine sediment metagenome | biome: marine biome [ENVO:00000428]; feature: marine pelagic biome [ENVO:01000023]; material: deep marine sediment [ENVO:00002113] | place: India: Gulf of Kutch | collected...
CGGGGTCGTTGCAACGCAGGGCGTGGGTGAGCAGTCCCTTGGCGTCGCCGGGAGAAGAAGGGACGATGACGCGCAGGCCCGGGAAGTGGGCATACATCGAGTAGTAGTTTCCGGAGTGATGAGTCGCGGCGGAGTGTCCGATCCCCACGCAGCCGCGCATGAGCAGCGGCATCTTGAGGCGACCGCTGCTCATGTACTGCATCTTGGCAATNNCCGCATCGAGGACAAAGTCCGCAAACATGAAGTCGACGACCGGACGTGCGCCCGCCATCGCGGCTCCACAGGCCAGGCCCACAAAACCTCGCTCGCAAATGGGCGTGTCGCAAAGGCGCTCCGGCCCGTAAAGGTCATAGAGCCCCCGGGTGGTGGCGAAGTTGCCGCCTCGCTGTCCGATTCCCTCCCCGAGGACGAAGATGTGCTCATTGCTCGCCATCTCGGATTCGAGAGCCTCCAGGGTGGCCTGCATCCAGCTGATCCTGCGTTCGGTCGTCACCACGGGGGGGGGCGTGCCCGCCGGCCGGTCCTCGGGCGCGGCGTAGACGTGGGTGATGGCGTCAGCAGGGTCGGGGTAGCGGGACGCTTCCGCAAAGTTGACAGCCTCCACGACTCGCTCGGTGATGGCGGCATCGACTCGGGCGAGCTCTCCCCGGGTCGCGATCCCGTGCTCGGTCAGGTAGCTGCGCATGTGCTCGATCGGGCAGCGGCCCTTCCAGGCCTCGATCTCTTCCCTGGACCGGTAACCGGAATCCTCCATCCCCTCGGCGTGAGCCCGGGTGCGGTAGGTCTTGCATTCGAGCAGGGTGGCGCCCTCGCCTCTCCGGGCCCGATCGACCGCCTCACCGGCGGCGGCGAGCACTGCGGGCAGGTCGTTGCCGTCCACTTCGACACCCGGGATTCGGTAGGCCCCGCCCCGCTGAGCCACGCTGGGGTTTCCGCTGGCGTAGACGAAAGGGACCTCGGTTGCGAACTGGTTGTTCTCGCAGACGAAAACGACGGGCAGATTCCAAATCGCTGCCATGTTGAGGCCTTCGTGGAAGGCGCCGTTGTTCACTGCGCCGTCGCCGAAAAACGCGACCGCGACATTCCCGCTTCCCGACAACCCAAAGGCATAGGCCGCGCCGGCCGCTTGCAGGATCGACGGCCCCACGATTCCGCTGGTTCCCATCAGCCCGATCTCGGGCGCGAAGAGGTGCATGCTTCCGCCCCGGCCCCGAGAACATCCATCTTCCCGGCCAAGGAGTTCCGCTAGCAAGGCGCGGGGATCGAGCCCCTTGGCGAGGGCATGGCCGTGGCCGCGATGGGTGCTGAAGACGGCGTCGCACTTGTGCAGGTGCGCGCAGACCGCCGCGGCAATGGCCTCCTGGCCGACATAGGTATGACAGGCACCGTGAACCAGTCCCCGCTGGTGGGCCCGGGCCAGGGCTTCCTCACTCTGCCGGATCAACACCATGGTGCGGTATGCGCCGAGGAGAAGATCCATGTCTGGGGGAGGAGTCACGGGACCGGGCAGTGGGAATGAGGGTTCAATGGACCGCGCCATTGTCGATTGGCAAATGCCGATTGTCGATTTTCGAAGTACGGGGGGACGGATTCGAGTCCTGTTCCGCGGTCCCCGCAACCTGCAGGCATCAAATGCGCGGCGATCCAACCACCCGTGGCAATTCGGGGTTACCCGAGTCCGAGCCACGCCTTCAGCACCGGCCATTGTTTCTGGTAAAAGACGAGAAAGGCGAGCCCGAGGTAGAAAAACGCGCAGAAGGACATGCCGGCGATCTGGACCTTGCCGGGTCGCAACGGCCCGGGGAGGAACCGCAGGTTGTTTCGCAGGATGATCACGGCAGTAAGTCCAAGGGCCAGGTTGTTGAAGTTGGCGATAATGAGGATCATGGTCTTGGGCTTGCCAAAGGTGGTGAAGAGCCAGGCGCAGAAAAAGGTCCACGAGACGTAGATGATCATGATCCGGTAGTAGATCCGCTTCACGTTGTAGGTGCCCATCGACTCGCGGATGCGCCTGCTGCCCGACCAGATGATGTCGGTCCAGCGCCGGCACACGTCTTCCACGATCGACATCTGGCTCGGCAGCAGGACCACGAGGCCGACCACCAGGGTGACCACCCACAGAACCGAGGCGACCCCGGAAGAGAATCGCGGATCGTGGCGAATCCCGTCCGCCATGATGACACCCTGGTTGTAGTCGAGCCGGGAGGTCTGCTGGAACATCTCGGAGTGCGGCGAGAACTCGATCGAGATCAGGGCGGGCAGGGCCATGCCCATGACACAGCCCGGTCCCCAGATGAGAAGCTGGTCGGTCAGGATGTACTTCCACCAGCCCCTCCAGCGGGCCAGGTTCTCCCCGGTGAGCGGGAAAACCTTGCCGAGGTGACTGAGTGAGATTTTGCGTCCGCCGATCGCGCTGGGGATCGCGCCGACCCGGCTGCCCATTCCCCACCCCTTGTCGCGCACGTAATTCGCGTAGAGCGAGTTCCCCAGTCCCCCTCCTCCGGCGTAGCCCGCGAAAGCGCCAATCAGGGCGATCTGGGTGAGGAGAATCAGGGGCACCGTGCCGTCCCCGAGCAGGGAGACGATGAGATTGGCGACGTTTTCGCCATCCCACTTGCCGTCGCCGTCCAGATCCTCGAAAGACACGATTGCCCCCGCCGCGTCCCGTTCCACCGGCTCGACCACATCGAGGTGGCCGTCGCGATCAAAGTCTTCTCCGGGATCGAGCCGTCCGTTGCCGTTGCGGTCTTCAGCCTGCACGACCGGCACGTTGCCGAACTTGAGGAAGCCGCTGAAGACACGCCCCCAGTTCGAGGCGCTGACGAAGAGGATTCCCATCAGGAAGCAGAAGCCCAGCACGACCACGACCTTGCCGGTGAAGATGGCCTGCATGGTGTTGTAGATCTTGCCGCCGAAGAGAATCGGCAGGCTCACCAGTCCGAGCAGGAGATAGGCCAGGATCTGGACCGTGCCGGCATCGTCGGCTGTGAGGGGCCGGTCGTAATAAATCGCCGCCACCACCGCGGCAGCAGTGGTCGAGAGTCCCGGAATGAAGGCTCCAAAGCTGAGGAGGAGGAGCACCGCCACCCAGAAACCGGGGCCGGGTTTCCCCCGCATGATACCGGTCATGACCGGCTCGCCGGTGTAAAGGGCGTAGCGGCCGCACTCCATGTTGTAGAAGAGCTGGCAGATGATGGCGACCAGCGCGATCCACATCAGGCTGCCGCCGTACCGGGCCGTGATCTCGGCTCCCAGGAGCCACTCGCCGCCGGCGGTCTGGATCCCGCACATCACAATACCCGGCCCGATGAAGCCGGCCCAGTTGCGCCAGGTCAGCGGCCTGGGTTCCGGCAAATCGGCCACTTCCCATTCCGGGAGACAGGTCTCCGGGAGGTCGGTATTGGGTGCGGTGGGTTCGTCCGGCATCGACTAAAAGCTATCCACTGAGGTGTTACCTGCGGCGCTCCCGTTTGGATCGGGGGACTTGGAATTGTAGGGCAGGCGCCCCGCTTGCCGGCTGGTTAATAAACGGCCAGGGCCCGTCCGTAACCGCCGGTGGAATCCCGAATCTTGATTGGCGCAAAGATGAACCAGGCGTCCTTCTTTTCCGCGATCGCACCCAGGCCGGTGAGATACTCGACGAGGTGGAGCTTTCGGCTGGCAGCCAGCCAGGAAACCATCTGGGCGTGTTCGGGATCGATCCCGCCGGCGGTGGGGGAATCGATTCCGAGGCAGCGCACGCCTTTCTTCGCGAGGTAGTCGAGCGCATCGAGACCGAGGGCCGGCCAGGCCTCCGCCTCGCCCGCCAGTGGATCGGCGAAGAGCCGCCCGGAGTCCGGCAACGGCTTGAAGTGGGCATCAACGTAGCCGGTCCGCAGCAGGACGACCTCTCCCTTGGCTATCCCGCCCGTCTTCGCCTCCGCGGCCTTGATCCGAGCTTCGGTGACGACGGGTGAAGCGGGCCAGTCTTCCTTCCCGGTGGTGCCCACCACGGGACGCAGGTCGAGGACGCGGGCCCTGCCCATCAGTTCGGCCAGGGGGATCTGGTCGGCATACTGACCGCCGGAGGGAAGCGGACCGTGGGCCGACTCGAACTTCTTCAGCCACCCCTGCACCTGCCTCGGATAGCGCGAGCGGTCGAAGTTGCCGGGCGGGAGGACGTGGGCGGAGGCCGCGCAGTGGGTGCCCACCTGCGAGTCGAGGACATGGGTGCGGGCGAAATAGGGACCCCGGGCCGGGTCGAATTCGTTCAGCGTCTTCCCGAAATAGCGCGCCGCTTCGCGGCCCGGCGCAAATCCCTGCCACGTGACCGGGTGATTGTCGGTCAGCACCACGCTCAGGTCGGCCACCCGTTTCTCGCGGACCTTGGCGATGAGACGGGCGGCGAGGTCCCTGTTGGTGATGGCAAAGGCGCGTGCCTCGCCACCGGAGCCGGCGGCGTGGTTGGCGGCCGCCAGCACGTAGAGTGATCCGGTGGTGGGCAATGACTTGAAGTTGGTGCCGCCCTCGGTGCCGATCATCCCCATCCTGGCGGCCCAGAGGTGGCTGGGCACGGCGAAGTCGGGAAGGGGACCAAGGCTCGGGCCATCACAGGCAAAGGCCCATACTCCCCGTTCCCCGAGGTAGCGGACGCAGGCGGGATCGGGCCCCGCCCAGGCGTGGGCCTCCTTGGCCAGGACGCTGCGCACATAGCGGTCGCCCGCCGGGAAAGGCTTGTAGAATTTGTCCGAGTAGTCGGCCCGGAAGACCACCACGTCACCCGCCCGGAGCGGACGGTTCTCGTTTTCCCACGCTTCGATCACACTCGGAGGGACAGCGTAACTCGCTCCGGGTTCGGCCTTCATGGCCATCTCGTGCACGTCGATCACGCAGGCTTCACCAAGGAACTTCCACGGCTCGACCTTCTCGCTGGTGATCGTTCCATTTTGGCCGGCGCCCTCCACTCCCGATCCGGGCCGGGCCATGAAGTGCGCGGGGGCATCCCACTGGGTTCCGGTGTGTTCATCGATCAGGACCTGTTCGCGGCGGAAACCGTCGAGTTCCAGGGTGTGGGTTTGGGTGATCATGTAGGGTGTCATCCCGACCGGCCAGACGCAGGGCAGGTCGGGAGCGACCGTGAGGGAAAGGTCGACGACCACCGGAGCCCCGGGAGGGGCCTCGCTCTTCTTTCGAAGAGCGGCTACCGGGACGGTTGCGAGGACGATTCCGCCCACCAGGACCGCCGTGGCAAAGGAGGCTTTGGTTTTCATGAGGGAGGTGATGTTAACGGTCTTCGAGCCAGGCCGGCGCTCCGACGCCCGCCAGCTCAAGGCATGAGGCTAGGCTTTCCAGGACGTCCTCGGGAAGCTCAATTCCCCGCTCCAATGCCGAACGACGGTGTTGCCACTCGCGCTCCCCGGGCATCATGAGCGGGCGGTCGTCTGCGGTGGGCACTCCATGAATTTCGCTGATCAGCTGATCTACCCGGGCGCGGAAATTCTCGATGGGCATCATGGCGCCCACGTTGATGGCCAGGAACGCGGCTCCGTGGTGAGTGGGGTTTTCCGGAGCATCGAAGATCCAGCTGCCGACCTCCCAGGTGATTCCGGCCCCGGGAAGCACGCCGGTGAGGATTTCGCTCATCACGGCCAGCCCGTAGCCCTTGTAGCCGGCCATCGGGGCGAGCGAGGCGCTGAAAGGATAGAGGCTTCCGTCGTTACACGGCCGACCGTCGTTCCCGATGAGCCAATCCTCTTGAATCGGCTCGCCGCGTTGGTGGGCGGCGTAGACCTTTCCTCCGGCCGCGGTGCTCAGAGACATGTCGAGGAGAATGGGATCATGGTCTCCGGCCGGGGCTGCGAAGGCGAACGGGTTGGTGCCCGTCACGGCCTTCTTCGATCCCGGAGCGCCCATGCTTGGCATGTCGTTGGCCATGGCCTGGCCGATCATGTTCTGGCGGGCGGCGAGCCAGGCGTAGTAGCCAGCCGCACCGAAGTGGCAGGAGTTGCGCACCCCCACGTAGCCGATCCCGGAATCCCGCGCCTTCTCGATGGCGCGTTCCATGGCGAACTTGCCGGTGACCTGCCCGAAGGTGGAGCCGCCGTCGACGAGCGCCCAGGCGCCCCCTTCCGAGACCACTGCCGGTCGGGCGTCGGTTCGCAGACCGCCGGCCCGCGCCCGCTTCAGGTAGCCCCCGAGCAACTTGGTGCCGTGGGTGAAGACTCCCCAGCTGTCGGTGGTGACGAGAACGTCGGCCACGATACCGGTGTGAAGGTCGGATACCCCGGCCGCCCGCAGTGCCTCGCAACACACCGCCCGCAAATCCTCGACCTTGACCCTGGCCATCCCGCTCACGAGGTGACTCCGTTGACGACGTTCGGGAGCGGCTGGCCGTCGGCCGACCGGGCCGCGATCCCGGCCGCGCTCTCCCGCAAGGACTTGACCGCAGAGGGGCTGGCGGAAGCGATATGGGCCGAGGCGATCACGTTTTCAAGTTGGCGCAGGGGGCTGCCTGGCGGGATGGGTTCCGGGTCGCAGACATCCAGGCCGGCCCCGCCGAGTTGCCCGCTCTGCAGGGCCTCTTCCAGGGCGGTGGTCTCCACCAGGTCGCCGCGCGACGCATTGATTAGGAGGGCCCCACGCTTCATGCGGGAGATCGACCCGGCGTTGATGAGTTGCCGGGTCTCCGGGGTCGAGGGGCAGTGGAGCGTGACAATATCGGATTCCCGCAGGACCCGGTCGAGCGGGGCAGCCTCTTCTCCGGCCTCGGCCGCCGGATCGTGGATCAGCAGGCGGCACCCGAAGGCGCGCAGGCGGGTGCACACGGCCCGCCCGATGCGCCCGTAGCCGATCACCCCGGCCGTGAGGCGGGCCAGGGGTTGCATGGATTCGAGCGGCGCGGCCAGTTTCCAGCCGCCCTCCGTTATCACGCCGTGGGTGATTCGGAACGACCCGCCGGGTGAGACCCAAGAGCAGCGCCATGGTGTGGTCCGCCACTTCATCGATACAGTAATCGGGGATGTTGCAGACGGGTATTCCCCGGGCCGCGGCGGTTTCCAAGTCGACGTTGTCGACCCCGATCCCGTAACGCACGATCACTTTCGCCTTCGTCATGGCCTCGACGACCCGTCCAGTCACGGGGGCGAACTGGGTGATGACCTGGTCGCAGTTCGCGGTCAGGGCGATCAAGTCATCCTCCGTCTTGCACTGACCGTCCACGATGGTATGGCCGCGTGGCTCCAGGATCCCGCGTTCGATGGCGAGGTCGGGGAAGGTGTAATCGGTAATGGCGATCCGGCTCATCCGGCGGGGAGAGTACCGCGAGCGGTCACGAGATGGCGAATCGAAATCACTCGCACGACATTCCGGGCTCGGTTATGAGGCATCCGGAGAAGCGCGATGACTTACCTGGCCATTGACCTGGGGACCTCGTTCCTGAAGGGCGCGGTCCTCGACCTGGAGAGCGGCGGGATTCGCGGGGTTCGGCGGCTCGCCATGCCCGGGCCCGTGCCCGCCGGAGGGGAAGGGTTCCATGAACTTGATCCCGGGACTGTGGTCGGGAGCCTGGCCGATTTGATCGATGATCTCCTGACCATGGCCGGGGAGGTCGAGGGCCTCGTCATGTGCTCGCAGATGCACGCGGTGGTGCTTCTCGACCGGAATGGATCGCCCTGCAGCAACGTCATCACCTGGCAGGACCAGCGCGCCCGGCTTCCTCACCCGGATGGAGGGGGCAGCTATCTCGACTGGGCGCTTTCGCGCTTGAGTGAGGATGAACGCGGGGTGATCGGCAACGAGGCGAGGCCCGGGGTTCCGAGCGTGACCTTGCCGTGGTTTCTGGATCAGCCCGGGGGGCCGGCGCTCGAGGGGGCGACGGTGGCCTCGTTGCCCGATTACGCCCTCGCCGCCCTCTCGGGCGGAGAGGTGAAAGCGGAGGCGACCATCGCTGCGGCCTACGGGCTCCTCGACCTGGAGACGATGGAATGGAATCGAACCGTTATCGAGAAACTCGGGCTTGCCGGTTTCCGTTTCCCCGAGCTCGTTTCCTACCGCGAGGCGGTCTATCTGCTTGAGCGGGGCGGCCGGCGCTTCCGGTGCTTCCCCCCGATTGGCGATCACCAGGCGGCGTTGTTGGGCAGCCGGCTCGAGCCCGGGGAATTCTCCCTCAACCTTTCGACCGGCTCGCAGGTGAGCGCCCTGGGTTCCACCCTGTGTCCCGGCGACCATCAGACCCGTCCGTTTTTTGACGGCGAGTATCTCAACGTCTATTCGCACATCCCGGCGGGGCGTGCCCTCAACGTTCTCGTCGGGTTGGTCACCGAGATGCGACGGCTTGAAGGTGGTGAGATAGAGGATCCGTGGGGGCTCATCGCGGAGGCCGTGGAGACCACCCAGTCTTCCGACCTGGAGGTCGACCTGTCCTTCTTCAAGAGCCGCGAGACCGAGGCCGGCTGGATCGGCAACATCCGCGAGGCCAACCTTACGGTTGGGCACCTCTTTCGTGCGGCCTTCGAGTCCATGGCCGACCGCTACCATCGGTTTGCGGCGCGGTTACCGGAGGCGGAGGACGTCGAGCGCCTGGTGTTCTCGGGAGGCCTGGCACAGAAAGTTCCCGTCCTGCGTGAAATCATCATGGAGCGCTTCGGCCTCGAAGCGCGGCTCTGCCAGTCGGAAGAAGACACCATGCTGGGCCTCCTCGTGGGCGCCCTCTCGGCCTCGGGCCGGGCCGGCTCGATTCGGGAGGCGATGGAATCGGTGAAAAAGTGTTAGAGAGTGGTTGTCATTCCTTCGAACGACCAGCCTTGGATTGCGAAGGGCCGGATCCCTTGGCCCAATGCGAGGCAATGAAAGAGGTGGGACGTCTGAGGCTCTATGCCGGGAATGCCGTGGTGTTGGTTGCTCTCTTCGGAATCGGGGTGCCGTATGGATGGGCTTCGGTCGCTGACTTCCAGGCGGCCGCGGCCACCCACCCGGACCTGATGCACCAGTACACGTTTGACGGCAGGAACGAGGAGGAGCGCCGGGCCGACAAGAAGGGAAGGGCGGATCTCTCCCTCAGGCTGGTCGGATCGGGACTGGCGGCCGACCTCGAGTACGAGAGTCCCGGGTTCGACGCCTCATCGGATTCGGTCAGGACGTCGCGCCAGGTGCCGGGAAGCGACGCGGAGAACGGCGCTTACCTGCGGACCGAGTCGGTGTCCCTCGGAACCACCATTTCCTTCGAGGCCATCTTTCAACCGATCGAGCCGGAGCTCAGCGGGGGAGCATTCAACCTCGCCTACCTCATCTCCACCCGGGTTGGTGGCGACCGTGGTTACTTCCTCACCCAGGGGGGACCGCTGCCGAGCAGGGGCATGCGCCTGGCCAGCACGATGGGCAACCTTCACAGCGACGGGAATACGAATGTCCTGCTCCAAGCGGTGACCCCCGGGGCCTGGTACTATGCCGCGGGCTCCTACCGCATTGACGGCGGCCGGGTGACCTGGACGAATTACGTGGCCGATCTGACCGCGGGCCAGACTGTCCTCACCCAGGTCGGGCCCTTCACCAACGACGGTGGGACCTATCCCCAGGTGAATACGCCCATGGGAATCGGAGGCCGCTGGGATGCCCAGGAATCATTCCCCGGATTGATCGACGAGGTGAACTTATACAACGCGGAGCTGGACGGGGATATCTTCCAGGACCACCTCGACCTGATTACCGGATCGGGGGGAGTGACTCTGGATATCCAGGGAAGCGGAAATGATCTCGTCTTCACCTGGGAGAGCGTGGCCGGGAAGCGCTACAACCTGCGCAGCGCGACCGGTCTCTCCTCCGAGCCGGCCACCTGGCCGATCCTCGATGGGACCGGCGACCTCGAGGCCACCGAACCGGTCAACACCCTGACCATTCCCCGTCCCGATGACCCGGAGCGGTTCTTCGTGGTCGAGGAATTCAACCCGCCGCCGGTCTCGGTTTTCAGCGACGACTTCGAGAGCGGGCAGGGCGGGTGGACGACCGGTTCGGACGGGGCGGCCGGAACGGCCTGGGATCTCGGTTCGCCGGCCGCGGTGGGGCCGTCCGCCGCCCACAGCCCGGCCAATTGCTTCGGAACCAACCTGGCCGCCGATTATGAGATCGATGCCGAGGTCTGGCTTCGTTCGCCCGAGATCGACTTGACCGAGGCTGCGGCGGCAACGCTGCAATACGCTCAGTTCAGGGATATCGAGGAAGGGTTCGACCTCGGCCGGGTGGCCGTGCTCGATGCCGGTGACCATTCCGAGTTGGCGGTGCTCGAAGATCCGGTCGACGGGGTTTCTGCCGACTGGGAGCAGGTCGCGAGGGCGCTGCCTGATCAGTCCCTCGGCAAGCACATCAAGATCGAGTTTCGCTTCCAGTCTGATGACATCAGCAACTTCGCGGGATGGTATATCGACGATGTCGGGGTGACTGTCCCCTGACAATCTTCCGGTCCCGGACCCCCGGACCCGGGTCCGAAGCTTGAATACCGAACCTCAGACCAGGAGTCCGTTCACCACTCTCGCCTNNGGCATCAGTGAGTGATTCGGGACTATTCTGGTGATCGTAGCTGAGTCCGCGGTGATCGAGGCCGAGCTGGTGGAGGAGGGTGGCGTGGAGGTCGTGGACCGTCACCACTTCCTCGACCGAGCGGTAGCCGATCTCGTCGGTTGCACCGTGAATATGACCACGCTTGAATCCGCCTCCCGCCAGGAAGAGGCTGAAGGCGTTGCGGTTGTGGTCGCGTCCCTTCCCTTTCTGCGCCACCGGCAGGCGTCCGAACTCGCCGGACCAGAGGACGATGGTTTCGTCGAGGAGTCCCCGCTGCTTCAGATCCTGGATGAGGGCCTTGGAGGGCCGGTCGCATTTGGCCGCGATCTGCTCGTTCTGCGTTTTGGTATTGTCGTGAGCATCCCAGGGCTGGAACTGGGGCTTCACGGGAGGGAAGACCTGCACGAAGCGCACCCCGGCCTCGACCAGGCGACGGGCCATCAGGCAGCGGAGACCGTAGCCGGCGGTCTCTTCGTGATCGAGGCCGTACATCTTCCTGGTGGACTCGCTCTCGCCGGAGAGGTCAAGGGCGCCGCCGGCCTCCATTTGCATGCGGNNCCAGCTCGGTGTTGCCCGGGTAGTGCTCGAGGTGCAGCTCGTTGAACCGGTTCAAGGCGTCGAGTTGGGCGGCGCGGGCCCGGGTGTGGACTTCTTGAGCGGGCCGGAGGTTGAGCACCGGCGACCCTTGGGTGCTGACCTCGGTGCCGCGATGCAGGGCAGGCAGCCAGCCGTTCTGCCAGAGGAGCGATCCACTCGTATTGTATCCTCCCGGATCGCGCAAAACGATGTAGGCGGGCAGGTTCTGGTTCTCGGTGCCGAGGGCATAGCTCACCCATGACCCGAAGGCCGGGCGTCCGGGAAAGATCTTGCCGGTATTGAGGAGGACCAGCCCTTCGGTGTGGTTGTTGTGCTCACTCACCATGGAACGCACCAGGCAGATTTCGTCCGCCACTTCGGCAAGGTGCGGGATGGCCTCCGACAACTCCATGCCGCACTGGCCGTGTCGGTGGAATGCGAAGGGTGACTTCAGGAGCTTGTTGTCCTCGCTGCCCTTCTGGAAGGTCTCCACTTTTTCGGTGTGCACCACCCCGTCGTGTCTCGCCAGTTCCGGTTTCGGATCAAAGAAATCCATCTGCCCCGGCCCGCCATTCTGCACGAGCATGATGACGGCCTTGGCCCGGGGCTGATAGTGGGGGCGGCGCGGCCGGAGATCGGTTCCCGACTGACT
>JABAHR010001420.1_pt1 | contig 11755 bp, 9 predicted proteins | sample 7062101 | NCBI WGS metagenome assembly JABAHR01 (sample SAMN14534553, study PRJNA622989) | marine sediment metagenome | biome: marine biome [ENVO:00000428]; feature: marine pelagic biome [ENVO:01000023]; material: deep marine sediment [ENVO:00002113] | place: India: Gulf of Kutch | collected...
TGTGGCAGTCGTCACAGGTGTCGCCGGACGGGATATGGTCCAGGTCCTTGCCGGAGGCCGTAATCCCGTCGTGGCAGGAGCCGCAGGCGCCGACGACCTGGAGATGGTCGACGGCGACCGCAGGTGCCCACTGGGTGCTGTCGTGGCAGTCCTCGCAGACATCCGTGGTATTGATGTGGGTCGCATCCTTGCCCATGGCGGTCGTGCCGTCATGGCAGGAGACGCAGGTGCCGACGACCTGGGTGTGGTCGACGGTGTCGGCCGGCGACCAGTGCACGTTGTTGTGGCAGTCCTCGCAGACGTTGGTCGTGTTGATGTGGGTCAGTGGATCTTTACCCGTCGCGCTGACACCGTCGTGGCAACGGGCACAGTCGTCGAAGATGTTGTCGTGCTCGAAGTTGGCGGGCACCCACGCATTGGTCGTGTGGCAATCGTCGCAATTATCGCCGGCCTGGATATGATCGACGTCCTTCCCGGAGGCCACGGTGCCGTTGTGGCAGGTGCCGCAGGCGCCTAAGACCTGCGCGTGGTCGACCGTGTCGGCCGGTGCCCAGGCCACGTTGTTGTGGCAGTCTTGGCAGAAGCTGGTCGTGTTGATGTGAGTGGTACTCTTGCCCGTAGCCGCAACGCCGTCATGACAGCTTGCACAGTTGTCGACGATACTGGCGTGGTCGAAGTTGGCCGGCACCCAGGCGGTGGTCGTGTGGCAGTCGTCGCAATTGTCACCGCTGTTGAGGTGCGTTGCGTGCTTGCCGGTTGCCGCGATGCCGTTGTGGCATCCACTGCACGGGCCGACGACCTGCGTGTGGTCGACGGTGAGCGTCGGCAGCCACCCGATCGTCGTGTGGCAGTCTTCGCAGAAGCCGGTCGTCTGAATGTGGTCCGTGTGCTTGCCCGTTGCATCGAAGCCGTTATGGCAACCCGAACAGCCACTGGTGACCCCCGTGTGGTCGAATACGACCGGAACCCAGGCCGTGCCGGTATGGCAGTCGTCGCATTGCTCGCTCGATTGCGGATGACCGGGCGGTTTTCCGGTAGCGGTTGCACCGTCGTGGCAATTTCCGCAGCTGCCTTTCGCGGACGAGTGATCCATGTAGGCGATCGGGCTCCAGGCCGCCGCGGTGTGGCAATCCGCGCACAAGTCCGTGGTTGCGATATGGTCGACGGGTTTCGCAGACGCCTGAACTACGCCGATCGACGAATGGCAGCTCACGCAGGTTGGATTAGTTCCCTGGAATGTGCCGCCCGTATGGCAGCGTTCGCAGGTTACGTTGGCGTGAGCCCCGTCGAGTGGAAATCCCGTGCTGAAATGATCGAACGGCTCCTGCGCATGTGACCTCGACGAGATTGCCGCGAGCACGACGAACGTCGTGAGAAGAATCCATAAATTGAGTCCCTTCATTGGATCGCCCTCACATCCTGGAACGACTGGGCGGAATGACAGCGACCGCAGTCGAAGCCGAACTCGCCGTCATGCACGTCATCAGCGCGATGACAGTCGGCGCAACGGCTGCCCAGCGTCGATTGAGCGGAGAGTGGACGCCGGTGGCAAGCGTCGCATTGCACGTCGAGATGCGCACCCTGCAGGGCAAAGTCCGTTTGCCGGTCGTGGTCGAACTGCCATTGCAGCCAGTCCACCGGGTTGTGGCACAAGGCGCAATTATCCGGGAAGCGGTCCTGGTGTGGATCGCTGTCGCGGTGGCACTCGACACATTCTGTGAGCGCGTCACTGAAAACATGTGATTCATGGCATGCATCGCACTGCTCGTGGGCATGCGCGCCGAGCAACGGGAACCGAGTCAGGCCATGATCGAAAAAGACCTGGCCGGTCCATGAATTCTCGTTATGGCAGTCGAGACATGTCGTGCCCTGTGTGCCCTCGTGGGCGTCGTCTTCCTCGTGACAGGCGAGGCAGTCCGTCTGTGGCTTGGCCTCGAATATCGGTTCGATGTGACAGGCCGCGCACTCGACCAGTTCGTGGGCGCCATTCAGTGCGTGATGCGTGTCGATATCGTGGTCGAAGTGAATCGCCGACCATGCCTCTGTCGCATGGCAGGTCTCACAGGCAGTCCCGAAATGACCGTCGTGGTTGTCGTTCTCGAGATGGCAGGAGACGCAGGCGATGTCCATTTCGTCGTCGAACGGATCCTCGCTGTGGCAGTCGCCGCAGCTCAGCTCCGCGTGTTTCCCATCCAGCGCAAAACGCGTGTCCCGCGCATGATTGAATTTCGTGTCGGTCCACGCTGTCGGCGAGTGGCAGTTGCCGCATTCCTGGCCGCTGCGGCCGTCGTGGGCGTCGTCCTCGGCGTGACAGTCGAAGCATTCCGTTGGCGGCGCCTGGAAAGTCTGGTCTGCGTGGCAGCCGGTACATTCGGCTTCACCATGTTTGCCGATCAGTGAAAAGCCGGTCGTGTCGTGATCGAACTCGACGTCGGTCCAGGCGACGGCGGTATGGCAGTCGCCGCACTCCGTACCCATGGTGTCGCCGTGAACGTTGTCCGCCTCGTGGCAGGCGAAACAAGCGGAAGGCGCGTCGCGATGCTTTCCGCCAGCCTCGTGGCATTCCGCGCATTCCGTTTCGCCATGCTTGCCCAGTAACGGGAAGTCGGTGACGTCGTGGTCGAAGGCGCGCTCGTCGAGCTGCACGATGTCGGCGTCCCTGCCCTCATGGTCGGTGTGGCAGCTCGCGCACGGGGCCTGGCGCGCATCGTCTGACAGGCCGTGAAATCCGGTTCCGGCGCTTACGTCGTCAGCGACGTCCTCGTGGCAGTCAAGGCACAGCGCACGCTGTTTCGCACGTTCGAACTTCGTGTGGCAGGCATTGCAGTCTTGCTCGTACTCGGCATGACCCTCGATAACCTTGCCGGGCATGACCAACGTCTCGATCTGGGCGTGGACCGGGTCGGGAACGATGAAGGTCAAAGTCATCAATGCTCCGGTAACTAAGGCTAAGAGTCTCATGCAGTTACGGGTGCCACATTCAGTACATGTGCACCGCCAGCACATGGAGCAATGCGGATAACACCATTACGAAGAAGATAGGCAAGTGCAGAACGTGCCAGACAGCAAACAGGCGCTCGTACACCGTGAACTTGGCGATGCGCGTCATCAGCTTCGTGTAATCCGTGACGAAGCGTGAAGTGGTCCGTTTCAGGCGCTTGCGGTCCCGCGCTACTACTGCGAACCTCACCGCGGCAAGCTTGAGCTCGCGGCGTGCTGTCCACAGCAGGGACAGGCGGACAAAGGGGTGCGAGATCAGCCATTTCACGCTGCGTCGAATGCCCAGCGAGTTCGTCACCTTGTCGCCCTGTAATTCGTCACAAAGCGCATCGAGCCGCTTGACGAGCCTGGGCATCAGCGTCGAAAGTCCGTGACTCTTCTCGGCCGAGCGTGCCAGGTCCTTCTGCAATTCGCTCAGGGTCAGCTTGCGACCGTAAAGACCACGATGGATGGCCGCGTAGAAGTGCCGACCGACGATGCCGCTAAGGGCGACGAGAAGCATGCAATAGAGCGAGACGCGACTGTTGAAGGAGCCGAGCTGGAAATTGCAGTGATAGAGAACCAGCAGCGGCCCGACCAGGCCAAGGATCATGTGCATCCGGAACCAACGGCGCGTCGAGCCGAGCCTGTGCAGGAACCGGATCTTCTTGCGGAGCGGGTAGAGCAGGAGCGACAGCATCAGCGATCCGCCGATGATTCCCAGCCAGTAACCCGCTCCCTCCCGCGGATCGACGAGATGCAGGTCGCGGACCAGCCAGCCGGCGAGGAGAAATACGGTGATCAATGCGTAGGCGCGGAGTTCACCCCTGAGCGTGCTGGCGGCATCGTCCGGCAGGTCGGCCGACCCCTGTGGCGTGACTATCGGTCTCTTTAGGACGGTTTCCGTCATTCGTGTCTTTCCTCCCTGAAAGCGTGATCTGTCCCTGGTGCGTTACCGCAGTCGGGCTTCCAATGCGTCATCCGTCAGCCCGAGTTCGGCCGCTTTCTCGTATGCGGCGGCCGCATCCTGAGCGCGTCCGATGTGGTCGTAGGATTTCGCCAGCAGGAGCCAGCCTTTGGCATCTCCGGGATCGTCCTGCAGACGCTGTTCGAGTCCCGCGAGGAGATCGCCTACCGAAGCCGCTTTCCTGTCATCGCTGTCGCCAGACGGTCGGGTTATCGCCGCCGAAGACGAATTCCGGATGCTCGTGTCCTTCGCGATATCGGGGCTGCCGATGGCCGCGTACAGTGCAACGGCGAGCAGCAACGCGGCAAACACCGCAAGCAACGGAACGTTCGCGAAGCCCTTCGATGAGTCCCTCGCTCTTCCCAGTAACGGTGCCGATGCAAACGACATTGCAACAAGCAGCATCAGGAATGCGCTGACAATAAAAGCTGCATTCATAATTTTTGAATCCCGTGCTCGCCGCGAAACACGACGAGTAGCCCAAGCGCATGCACGCCTACTGATTTTCACGAAGCAGCTATGGAAAAGGTTCCGCCGCCCGGAAGAACATGAAACGTACAATTGCCAACCGCGGGTATAAATGCGGACTGTCGCCGATTGCCGACAGCGCTGTTACAACTCGACGCTATTGCCCAAGCGAAGGATGTAATGCAAATTAACCCAGCCTGTTTTCCAACGTCATCCTATATTCGAACGACGTACTCAAGCGGAACTGTCTCGCACTTTTTTGAATTCGTCTACATGTCGTACGGATCAATGCGCGTCAGTTCTGTTTCTCATGAAAAAACAATGCATTTTCGAATCAGGCGCATGATCGAAACTGAAAGTAATTCGCGTCATCGGACCTTTAGTTAAATCGCAAGCGTCGTACTGCGGAATGTGGTGTGAAAGTTGCTTTCGACCGGAACGGATGCGGCAGACCGAAAACTGTGAAGGAAATCCAACCGTGATACTCGACAACATTGTTACGATGCCGTGGGGCACAGCACAATAATTTTTCATGAGTCCACTTCTGTTCGTTCTATACCTGTCGCCGGCAATTGTCATACTTGCCTGGTACGTGCGTTCGCGGCACCGCAAGGAACTTGCGAGTATCCGTGCCGCCGAAGAGGCCATCGCCGCGAGTATGACCGAGCCGCCGTCCCTTCACCCCGTGATCGATCCCACCAAATGCATCGGGTGCCGCTCTTGCGTNNCGGTCACGGCGCATGCAAGGCGGCCTGTCCGGTCGATGCGATCGAACTGGTGTTCGGTACCGCGAAGCGCGGAGTGGATATTCCGATGGTCAAGCCGGACTTCGAAACGAACGTCCCGGGGATCTTTATCGCGGGCGAGCTCGGCGGCATGGGCCTCATTCGCAACGCCGTCGAACAGGGCCGGCAGGCGCTCGATTCGATCAGGAAGCTCGAGGGTCTCGGCAAGCCGAACCAGCTCGACCTCGTTATCGTCGGCGCCGGCCCGGCCGGAATCGCGGCGTCGTTGGGAGCGATGGACGCGAAACTCAGATTTGTCACGGTCGAGCAGGATTCACTCGGCGGAACCGTCGCGCATTTCCCGCGCGGCAAACTGGTCATGACCCGCCCGGCAATCCTGCCTATCGTAGGGGCGATGAAGTTCACCGAGACGAGCAAGGAAAAGCTCCTCGAGTACTGGCAGGGCGTCGAGCAGCAGACAGGGCTCAACATCCGTTACAAGGAGCGGGTTACGGGCATAAACCACAGGCCCGACGGTGCTGCGTTCGAGGTGAAGACAACCATGGGCACCTACACGACGCGCGCTGTGTTACTGACTATTGGTCGGCGCGGTACACCGCGCCAGCTGGGGGTGCCCGGCGAGAAGTCGTCCAAGGTGGTGTATCGGTTGATCGACGCCGAACAGTATCGCGGCAAGCATGTGCTCGTCGTTGGCGGCGGCGACTCCGCCCTCGAAGCCGCCCACAGTATCGCGGAACAGCCGGGATCGACGGTAACGCTTTCCTACCGCTCGCCGGCATTCACACGTGCCAAGCCGAAGAACAGGGACAAGGTAGCGCAACTGGCCGAGGCAGGACGGTTGAACGTGCTGATGAGCTCCAGCGTGCGCGAGATTCGCAGAGACTCGGTCGTGATCGACGTGGATGGCGAATCGGTGATACTGCCGAACCAGGCCGTCATCGTCTGTGCTGGCGGTATATTGCCTACCGGCTTCCTCAAGGAGGTCGGCATCGAGGTTGAAACGAAATACGGCACCGCGTGATTGCCTTGACATTCTCGATCGAGCCGCCATCTTTAAGCCAACGGTGGGGACGAGGTTCGCCAGTAATGATCCGAAAGGCGACTTTTTCGTGGCGCTGGTTAATGGCCGAATTGCGGCGCCGCGAGGTCTACCCGGTGATCGTCGCCTACGCGATCGTCGGCTGGATACTGCTGCAGATCGGCGAGGTCACTTTCGATCCGCTCGGCGTGCCCGAATGGGTGATGCCGACGCTCATTTTTGTCGTCGTCGCGGGATTCCCTGTCGCACTGCTGCTCGCCTGGGTGTATGACATTACACCCCAGGGAATTCGTCGCGACACAGTTCCACTTCCTGATTGGGACGTGGACGACAATGCACCGTCGATTGCAGTCCTGCCGTTTCTCGACCTGAGTCCGGAGAAAGACCAGGGATATTTTTGCGAAGGCGTGGCCGAGGAGATACTCAACGCCCTCACACGAATTCGCGATCTCCGCGTGGCCGCACGTTCGTCGTCGTTCCAGTTCAGTTCGCAGGCCGGCGACGTGAGGGCCATAGGCGGCAAGCTTGGCGTGAAGACCATACTCGAAGGCAGCGTCCGCAAGTCAGGCCAGAGGCTGCGCGTGACCGCTCAGCTCGTAAAGGTTGCGGACGGCTATCACATCTGGTCGAAGGAGTTCGACGAAGACCTCGAAGACGTCTTCGCCATCCAGGACGAAATTGCGGCAAGCATCGCCGATGCGCTCGTTGCGACCTTGTCCGAGCGGGAGCGGGAGGCTATCCGCGCGGTGCCGCGCACGCACGTCGATGCATACGACTACTACCTGCGAGGGCGGAAGTTCTTCAAGCGCTTTCACAAGGTCGATATCGAGCACGCCAGGCAAATGTTCTGGCAGGCGCTCGATATCGATCCCGACTTCGCGCTGGCGTGGGCGGGTTATGCCGACTGCCATTCGTTCCTGATGATGTATGTCGACCCGAATCCTGTGCATGCGCGCCAGGCGGACCAGGCGAGCAAGCGCGCGCTCGAACTCGCACCGGAACTCGCCGAAGCACATGCGTCGCGCGGGCTCGCCTGTCTCGTAGGCCGCGACTTCAGGAAGGCGGAAGCCGAGTTCCGGAAGGCGCTACAGCTCAATCCGCGACTTTTCGAGGCTTACTACTATTATGCGCGCACGCGATTCCACCAGGGTGACATGGAAATGGCGGCGAGACTCTTCAGGAAGGCCGCCGATGCCGATCCGGCCGACTACCAGTCACGTTGCCTGCGGGTACAGATCCTGCGCGGCATGGGGCAATCGGCGCTTGTCACCGAAGAGGCGAGGGAGGCAGTCGAAGTACTCGAGAGGCACCTCGAGTGGCACCCCGACGATGCCCGTGGACTGCATCTCGGCGCCGGTTCGTTGATAGCGCTCGGGCAGACGGAGCGGGCAAAGAACTGGCTGCGCCGCGCGCTCGAGCTCGATCCGGACGATCCCATCGTGCTCTATAACGTCGCCTGTAATTTCGCGACCCTGGGCTCCGTCGAAGAGTCGCTCGATTATCTCGAGCAGGCGGTGGAACACGGTACGGTGAGTTCCGACTGGATGCGTAATGACGAGGATCTCGTGTCACTGCGCGGCAGTTCGAGGTACGCGGCGCTTTTGAAGCGCGTCGTGGAACAGGAACAGGCGACGACGGCCGACGCGTAACAGCAGGGCTATTGTACAGACGCCCAGTGCGCGTCCGTCGCCACCATCGTCAGTACATCATACTGTGCGACGACCTCGTTATCCTGGTTCGTAATTTCCGCGTCCCAGCGCACTTCGCCGTATCCCGTGGCGCCGCGCAGTGTCTTCTGCTTGCAGGTCAGGCGGACCCGCATCGAGTCTCCGTGATTCAGTGGGGTTATAAAGCGCAGGTCGTCGATGCCGTAATTTGCGAGCACCGGTCCGAAGTCGGGGTGGACGAACAAGCCGGCTGCAAAGGAGACGATCAGGTAGCCGTGCGCCACACGGCCCTCGAAGAACGGGTTCTTCGCCGCGGCCTCCTCGTCCATATGCGCGTAGAACCTGTCGCCGGTGAATTCCGCGAAATGATTGATGTCTTCGAGCGATACCTCGCGCAAGTTGCTCTTGAACGTGTCGCCGAGTTCGAGCTGCTCGAACGTCTTGCGGAACGGGTGATTGCCCGGCTCCGTTTCATCCGCACCCCGAATCCAGCGGTGCCCGATCGCCGACAGGGTCTCCGGCGAGCCCTGGATCGCCGTGCGCTGCATGTAGTGCTTGATGCCGCGGACGCCGCCCATCTCCTCGCCGCCGCCGGCGCGGCCCGGTCCGCCATGAACCAGGTGCGGTAACGGGGAACCGTGGCCCGTGGATTCGCCGGCACAGTGCCGGTTGATGACCAGCATGCGGCCGTGATACGCGGCCGTGCCGAGGACCAGTTCCCGCGCAACGTCGTTGTCGTTGGTGAAGATGGAGCCGGCCAGGCTGCCTTCACCCATGCGCGCCAGTTCGATGGCCTCGTCGAGTGTGTCGTAGGGCAGCACCGTGCTCACCGGGCCGAATGCCTCGACCGAGTGCACGGCGGACGAGCGCATGGGCTTCTCGCAATGCAGCAGTGTCGGCATGAAGAAAGCGCCTTTCCTGGCGTCGGCATCCACGACCTCGAAATCGTCCCGCCCCCCGTAGACGACATCGGCTTCCTTGGCGAGGTCGCCGATGCGTGCGCGAACTTCGTCGCGCTGCCCCTGGCTCGCGAGCGCGCCCATGCCGATGTCCTCGTTCGCCGGGTTGCCGATGCGCACCTCGCCGAGCGCCGTCGACAAGGCGCGGACCAGGTCACCGGCGATCGCGGCCGGGGCAATGACGCGGCGTATCGCCGTGCATTTCTGCCCGGCCTTGCTCGTCATCTCCCTGACGACCTCCTTCACGTAGAGGTCGAATTCCGGCGTCCCGGGGACCGCGTCGGGACCCAGTATCGAGGCATTCAATGAATCGGTTTCCGCCGTGAACGCGACCGATTCGCTGACGACGCGCGGGTGCTGCTGCAGCTTCTCGGCCGTCGACTTCGAGCCGGTAAAAGCAATCGTGTCCTGGCAGCCCAGGTGATCGAAGAGATCGCCCACGCCACCGCAGATCAGCTGCAGGCTGCCCGGCGGCAGTATTCCCGATTCCACGATGCGCCGGACTACGAGCTCGGTCAGGTAGGCCGTGCTCGAAGCCGGTTTGACGATGGCGGGAACGCCGGCTGCGAGCGTCGGCGCCAGTTTCTCGAGCATGCCCCAGACGGGGAAGTTGAAAGCGTTGATGTGCACCGCGGCGCCGAGCTTCGGGGTGTAGATGTGCTGGCCGACGAAGGTGCCGTTGCGCGAGATCTGTTCGGGTGGGCCGTCGAGATAGACGTGATCGTTCGGCATTTCCCGGCGCGCCTTGCTGGAGAACACGAATAGCGTGGAGATGCCGCCATCGATGTCGATCCAGCTGTCCGCGCGCGTCGCGCCGGTCTGCGTGGACAGGGCATAGAATTCCTTCTTGTGCTCCTGAAGGTACTGGGCAAGCGCCTTCAGCATGTCGCCACGCTCGTGGAAGGTCATATTCCTGAGATTTGTGCCGCCGACCTTGTGCGCATGCTCGAGCATGCCGCGGAAATCCAGCCCGTCGCTCGTAATGTTAGCGATCGGTCTGCCGCTCACGGCACTGCTCAATGCCTTGCCGTCGCCGTCGCCCTCGATCCAGCGGTCCTGCGCGAGGTTGCCGAGCTTCATCATCACGACTCCTGGGGCGGCCGCATGGGCCAGTTCGGTTGGATACAAAGATAATGCGGAATTGAATTATTCTGTATCAAATTGTACGGTCGCCCCATTCGAAAGCAAGTGCGCCGGGAAATGTCGATTGAAGCAGCCTGCAAATTGATCGTGGACGAGTTTCGATCCCGGCCGACGCTGCGCGCGGGTTCCCTCATTACCACCGTATTCGGCGACTCGATCGCGCCGCGCGGCGGCACGGTGTGGCTGGGGAGCCTGATTCGCGCCATGGGCGAGTTGGGGGTCAACGAGCGACTCGTAAGGACCTCGGTGTTCCGGCTCGTCAAGGACGGCTGGCTGCAGTCGTCCCAGGTCGGCCGGCGGTCGTTCTACAGCCTGACCGATGAGGGACGGGAGAAATTCCGCGCGGCGACGCACCGCATTTACGGGGAACCGGCCGGCGGCTGGGACGGGAAATGGTGCCTGCTGTTGTTGTCCAATCTCGATGCCGTCATCAAAGAAGGCGTGCGCCGCGAGTGCGGCTGGCTTGGCTTCGGCGCGCTGTCGGCGAATGTGCTTGCTCACCCCGCGCCGGACGAGTCCGACCTCGAGATCACGTTGAAGCGCGCGGGCGCGGCTGATCACGTGGTCATCATGTCCGGGCGCACGGTAAGAAGCGACACGCCGATGCGCAGGCTGGCAGCCTCTGCCTGGAATCTCGACGAGATCGATGCGCGGTACGAGACGTTCGTGGCCATGTTCCGGCCGTTGTTTACGGCATTGAAGGAGACCCGCAATGTCACTCCGCGCACGGCGTTCGTCGCGCGTACTCTCCTGATACAGGAGTATCGCAAAGTGCTGCTCCGTGACCCGCAACTGCCGCAGGAGCTGTTGCCGGCCGGCTGGCATGGCACCGCGGCCTACCAGCTGTGTCGCAACTTGTACCACGGCCTTCACCAGGCCGCCGACGACTACCTGACCGAGATCATGGAGACCGCGGACGGCCCGCTGCCGCCGCCGGCGGGAGATTACCTGCAGCGTTTCGGGGGGCTTGCGGGCGCGCGGCCGAAGCGGAGGATAAGTGCCTGACATGGACGAGACACAGACAGCGAAACGCTGCGCCGAAGCGATGTACGCGAAAGACGCGGCGTCGCAGGCGCTCGGCATTCGCGTGGACGTTCCCGAGGCGGGTAAAGCCCTCGCGCGAATGACGGTTCGCGAGGACATGGTCAACGGATTCAACGTCTGCCATGGCGGCCTGTTGTTTACGCTGGCGGATACGGCTTTTGCATTCGCATGCAATGGCTACGACGACCTGACCCTCGCTGCCGCTGCCGCCATTGACTTCCTGCGACCGGCGCGCCTCGGAGATGAATTACGCGCACTGGCGCGTGAGGACCACCGCGGCACAAAGAGCGGCTTCTACACCGTCGAGGTCCGCAATCAGCACGACGAAAGTGTAGCCATCTTCCGTGGCCGCTCGGCGAGCCGCGGCGAGCCCTTGCTCGGAACTGATACAAATTGTATTGAAAGTTGTCGAGAACCGTGACAGATTATCGACCCGCGCGCCCGGTCTTCTGCTGGAGCGCTCCATGCAGGGGCGGTTCTCGAACCGCGGCCCATTCTACGGATAACCAAGGATAATTCGTGTACACACAAGGCCTTGATCAAAAGGACAAACCGGGGGCGAGGAGCGACCGCGAGGAAAGCGCGGAAAAGCTCGCGGCTTTCCAGGCGCGCATCGACGCCGAGGAAAAGATCGAGGCAAAAGACTGGATGCCGGAGGCCTACCGCCGCACGCTCGTCCGGCAGATTTCCCAGCATGCGCATTCCGAGATCATCGGTATGCAGCCCGAAGGCAACTGGCTGAC
>JABAHR010003000.1_pt1 | contig 11755 bp, 10 predicted proteins | sample 7062101 | NCBI WGS metagenome assembly JABAHR01 (sample SAMN14534553, study PRJNA622989) | marine sediment metagenome | biome: marine biome [ENVO:00000428]; feature: marine pelagic biome [ENVO:01000023]; material: deep marine sediment [ENVO:00002113] | place: India: Gulf of Kutch | collected...
TCGACCACCTCGCCGGCGGCGATGCGGTTCGCTGCAGCCTCGTCGAGTTGACGGATCGGGCGGCGTTGGGCCGGTATGTTGGGGGCGAGGACGTTCATGCCACTAGACCTAGCATGGAACGCGGCGATTCCGAAAGCGGAAGTTGGACGCGACCGACGTTTCGCAACAGCTTTGAAGCGGTGTGCGCCCGGTGCCACATGTGCTCACCGGCGCACACGCCGCGCCGCATCAGCCCGCCCCTTCGAGCCGCCCGTGTCGCGCCGCCCCGCGGGCCGGATGCGGCGCGCCTGTGGGCTTTCGGCGCGGCCTACTGCGTCGCGTCCAAACCCTCGGGGCGGCCAACGACGACGACCCGCAGCTTGTCGGGCTTAAGCAGCTCCGCGGCCACCCGGTTGACTTCGTCGAGCGTCAGGGCCTCGACCATGGCGTTGCGCCCGGCGATGTAGTCCGTGTCCAGCCCGACCAGCTGCATCCCCACGAGGATGCCGGCGATCCGCCCGTTCCCGTCGAAGCGCAGCGGGTAGGCGCCCGTGAGGTACCGTTTGGCGGCAGCGAGTTCTTCAGCGGTGATGCCCTCTTCCGCCATCCGCCGCCATTCGGCGCGGGTCACCTCGATCGCCTCGGCCACGGTCGCGTTGGAACTGGCCACCGCCCCCATGTAGAGCGACCCGAAGGGCGAGGAGGCCAGGTAGCTGTAGATCCCGTAGGTCAGGCCGCGCTTCTCGCGCACCTCTTCTCCCAGCCGCGAGGAATAACCGCCGGCGCCCAGCACCTGGTTCATGACATAGGCGGCCAGGAAATCGTCGTCGCGGCGCGGTATGCCGCTGTGACCGAAGCGCACCACCGATTGCGGGCTGTCGAAGGGGACCACCACGGTCTCGCTCGCGTCGATGACCTCCGCCACCGGGGGCAGTTCCGGGCCGGTCTCGGGCAATCCCTCGAACAGCCGATCCAGAAGCGGGCCCAGCTCTTCGGGGGTGATGTCACCCACCACGCCGACGATCAGCCGGTCGCGGCTCAGCGCCTGGCGATGCGCCGTCACGATGTCCTCGCGAGTGAGCGCCGTCACCGTTTCGATGGTGCCGTCGGTCGGGCGGGCATAGGGGTGGCCGGCATAGGCGCGCGTGGCGAATTCGCGCGATGCGATCCAGTTCGGATCGGTCTCGTTGGCGCGCAGGTTCGAGATCACCTGCGCCCGGACCCGCTCGACCGCCTCCTGCGAAAACGTCGGCTGCTTGAGCGCCAGCGCGAGCAGATCGAGGCTTTCGGCGCGGAATTCGGTCAGCACGGTGGCAGAGATGTCGACCCCGTCGCGCCCGCCGGAGAAGCTGAAACGCGCGGCCAGTTCCTGCGCCCGGGCGGCGAAGCCGGTGCTGTCGTAATTGCCGGCGCCTTCCTCGAGCAGGCCCATCATCAGGTTGGTCACGCCCAGCTTGTCGTCCGGCTCGACCGCCCCGCCGCCGCGGAAATGGATGTTGAGCGCCAGCATCGGGATGCTGTCCTCCTGCACCAGCCAGGCGGTGATGCCGCCGGGCGAGGTGACTTCGACCACGTCCGTCGCGGCGCGGGCGGGCAGGGCCGCGAGCAGCAGCGCGGCCAGGCAGGCGATCAGCCGGGTCATTGGGTGACCTCCTCGTCGTCGGACATCAGATAGGCGGTGACCGAACGGCGGCGGTCGAACAGGGCGTCAGCCGCCGCCATGACATCGTCGGCGGTGACCGCTTGCAGCATCTCGGGCCAGGCCTGCACGTCCTGCACCGTCAGCCCGGTGGTCAGCGCGACGCCGTACTTCCGCGCCCGGCCGCTCTGGCTGTCGAGCGCATAGATCTCCGAGGCCCGAACCCGGGTCTTGACCCGCTCGAGCAACTCGGGGTCCGGGCCTTGCTCGAGGAAGCTGGCGATGGCGGCATCGAGCCGGGCCTCGACCTCTTCGAGGCTCACGCCCTCGGCGGGGATCGCATAGACACCGAATTCCTGCGGATCGAGACCGGTTGAGCGATAATAGGCGCCGGCGTCCAGCGCCACCTGCTCGTCGAATTGCAGCGTCTGCGCGAGGTGCGATGTGATGCCGCCGCCCAGCACGTCGGCCAGCACCGACAGCGCTGCGGCCTCGGCCTGGTCGCCCGAGCGGCTGTGCGGCGCCAGGTAGAGGCGGGTCACGTAGGGTTGGCGCACCCGGGCATCGCGATAGGTCAGCCGCCGCTCGGCCAGCTGCGGCGGCTCCTGCGGGCGGGTGCGCTCGGGCAGCAGGTCCGAGGGCGCAAGCGGGCCGTAATGCTCCCGCGCCAGGGCCAGCACGGCCTCGGGCTCCACGTCGCCCGCGACGATCAGGATCGCGTTGTTGGGGGCGTAATAGGTGTCGTAGAAGCGCAGCGCATCCTCGCGCGTCAGCGCCTCGATCTCGTGGCGCCAGCCGATCACGGGCCGGCCATAGGGGTGGTTGAGATAGAGCGCCGCTTCGCGCTGCTCGCCCATCCGCTCGCCGGGGTCGGAATCGACGCGCTGGTTGCGCTCTTCGATCACCACGTTGCGCTCGACCCGGACGTCTTCCTCGCTCAGCACCAGGTTGCGCATCCGGTCGGCCTCGAATTCCATCATCAGGCCGAGACGGTCGGCGGCGATGCGCTGGAAATAGGCGGTGTAGTCGTAGGAGGTGAAGGCGTTGTCGCTGCCGCCATTCGCCTCGATGATTCGGCGGAACTCGCCTTCGGGGTGCTTCTCGGTGCCCTTGAACAGCAGGTGTTCGAGGAAATGCGCGATGCCCGAATGGCCGGCCTGCTCGTCGGCCGAGCCGACCTTGTACCACACCATGTGGGTGACGACCGGGGCGCGGTGATCCTCGATCACCACCACCTGCATGCCGTTGTCGAGAGTGTAGGTGGTCACCCCGTTCTCGGCCGCCCAAAGCGGGGCTGCCAGCGCCCAGAGCGCGACCAGAAGATATCCGATGTGCCGCATGAAATGCCTCCTTGCGGGTGTATCTAGCATGCGCACCCGCGGTGCACAGCGGTCCGGGCGTTGCAGGGTTGGGATATAACGCGACCGTGAATTCCGCGCCCGGACGGCGCCCGGCGGCCCCGGGGAGCGACCGGAGGCGTCACTCCGAGGGGGGCAGCTGCGGAACCCAGACGCCGCCGGCGCGCAGGCGCAGCAGCTCGGCCTCGGCGTCGAGCGTGTAGCGGGAATAGCGGTCGCCCTCGGTAAAGACGCCGAACAGCCGGTCCAGGATCAGGCCCTTGTTGCGGCTGCGGAACTCTTCGTCCTCGGCGGCCAGCACGGCGCGGATGTCGGGCCGCGCGGTCTGCGCGCCGGTGGCGGCCAGCAACGCCCGGTCGGCGGCGCCGGAGCTGCCGGTGGTGGGCCGCCCGGTCAGCGCGGTCAGCGCGTCGGCGCGGGGGTTCGGCTCGGACCGGCTGGTGCCGTCGGCCGAGGGCGGCGGCAACGCCGTCAGGTCGGACGGCATGATCAGCGGTTTCTTGGGCACGACGGCGAATTCCTCGGGCGCCTCGTAGGCGTCGGCGATGACGCGCTCGACCAGGTCGGGATCGTCCTCGCGGGCCTCGTCGCCGCCGCAGCCGGCCAGCGCGGCGCAGATCGCCATCGTCGCAGTGATACGGCCCAATGCCAGCATCCGGTGACTCCTTGAACTCTGGCCAGAGTGTTACCCCAGCCCGGCGGCCGCGTCACGCCCCCTTCTGCGGCCCGGGCGCTATGACCAGCGCAACCACGCCGAGGAAGATCGCGCCGTCGGCGATATTCCACGAATACGGGTTGTCGAGTCCGCAACAGCTGACGTTGAGAAAGTCGGCCACCGCGCCCCAGATCACCCGGTCGATGGCGTTGCCGACGGCGCCGCCGATGATCACGCCGGTGGCGATCGGCACAAGGCGGCCGCCCTGCCGCGCGCCCCAGACCGCCAGCACGGCCGAGATCCCCAGCGCGATGCTCACCAGCACCCAGCGCTGGGTGTCGCCGCCGCCGCCGAACAGGCCGAAATTGATGCCCTCGTTCCAGGCCATGCGGAATTGCAGGAAGGGCGGCCAGATCGGGGCCACGCCGATCTCGCGCAGGTTCATCCCGATCACGACGGCGTATTTGGTGGCCTGGTCCGCCGCCAGCACCAGCGCGGCGGTCAGGGCGATCATCGCGGGCGGGCGCATCAGTGGCGGAAGTGCCGCATGCCGGTGAAGACCATGGCGATGCCGGCCTCGTCGGCCGCCGCGATCACCTCGTCGTCGCGCAGCGAGCCGCCGGGCTGGATCACCGCCGTAGCGCCGGCGTCGATCGCCGCCTGCAGGCCGTCGGCGAAGGGGAAGAACGCGTCCGAGGCCAGCACCGAGCCGCGGGTGGGCGGCTCGTGCAGGCCCAGGTCGTGGGCCATGTCCTGGGCCTTGCGCGCGGCGATGCGCGCGCTGTCGACGCGGCTCATCTGGCCGGCGCCGATGCCGACCGTGCGCCCGTCGCTGGCATAGACGATGGCGTTCGACTTGACGTGCTTGGCGACGCGCCAGGCGAACAGCATGTCGGCCAGCTCGCCGGGCGTCGGTTCGCGCGCGGTCACCGTCCGCAGGTTGCCGCCATCGATCCGGCCGTTGTCGCGGTCCTGGATCAGGAAGCCGCCAGCGACCTGGCGCCAGACCTTGCCCGGCGAGCCCGGATCGGGCAGGGCGCCGGTCGAGAGCAGCCGCAGGTTGGGCTTGGCGTCGAAGACCTTGCGCGCGGCGTCCGAGATGCTCGGCGCGATCACCACCTCGGTGAAGATTTCGGCGATCGCCTCGGCGGTCTCGCCGTCGAGCTCCTGGTTCAGCGCCACGATGCCGCCGAAGGCGCTGGTCCGGTCGCAGTCGAAGGCGGCGCGGTAGGCTTCGAGCAGCGTCCCGCCCTGGGCGACGCCGCAGGGGTTGGCGTGCTTGATGATGGCGACCGCGGGGCCGGCCTCGGCGTCGAACTCGGCGACCAGTTCGAAGGCGGCGTCGGTGTCGTTGATGTTGTTGTAGGACAGCTCCTTGCCCTGCAGCTGCTCGGCCGTGGCGACGCCGGGCCGGGTGTCGGCGGTGCGGTAGAAGGCGGCCTCCTGATGCGGGTTCTCGCCATAGCGCAGGCCCTGGGCCAGCATGCCCGCGGCGGTGCGGCGCAGGGGCTGGTCGTCGCCGGCATGCGCGGTCATCCAGGCCGAGACGGCGGCGTCGTAGGCCGCGGTGCGGGAGAACGCGCGCGCCGCCATGCGGGTGCGGAAGGTGGCGGAGGTCTTGCCGTCATTGGCCTCCAGCTCGTCGATCAGCGCGGCGTAGTCCTCGGCTTCGGTGATCACGCAGACCGAGGCGTGGTTCTTCGCCGCCGCGCGCATCATCGCCGGGCCGCCGATGTCGATGTTCTCGATCACCTCAGGCGCCTCGGCGCCGCGGGCGACGGTTTCCTCGAACGGGTAGAGGTTGACCACCAGGATGTCGATCTGCGCCAGCTTGTGCTGCGCCAGCGCGGCCATGTGGTCGCCGTCGTCGCGGCGCGCCAGCAGGCCGCCATGCACGCCGGGGTGCAGGGTCTTGACCCGGCCGTCCATCATCTCGGGAAAGCCGGTCAGGTCGGCCACGTCCAGCACCTCGAGCCCGGCCTCGCGCAGCGCCTTGGCGGTGCCGCCGGTCGAGACCAGCTCGACCCCGCGATCGGCCAGGGCCTTGCCGATTTCCGCCAGGCCGGTCTTGTCGGAAACGGAAAGCAGGGCGCGCTGCGGCGCGACGAGATCGGCGGTCATGGGGTGGCTCCCGGGTTTTGGATTCGTCGCGGGCGTTTTGCCCCCGTTTGCTGCGGCGCGTCAATGGCCCCCGGGGTGGGGTGCGGCATTGCCGACATCCTGGCGCTTGAGCCACCAGCCGAGCTCGACATGCGGCCTGGTGATGCGGCAGGTCAGCACGATCTGCCGCGACGACTGCGGTTCGGCCAGCGTCGGATCGACATAGGTGCTTGCCGCGAAATCGATCTCGCCGCCTTCCTGCTGGAACAGCCAGACCTCGCGATTGGGCAGGGTCAGCAGGCAGCTGTGGCCCTTGCGGTCCGGCGTCAGCTCGACATCCGGGTGCAGGTGGAAATGGACCTGTATCAGCACCCCAAGTCGTGTGGCGCCGCGAATGCGCCGCGAGAAGATCTTCTCGGCATTGGCGTCTGGGGCCATCAGCGTGTCCTGGCCCAGCACCTGGCCGCCATGCGCACCGGTGAAGATGCGCCGCTCATGCACCAGCCCGTAGCCGGAAAGATAGCCGTCATGGCGTGCCTGTATCCAGGTGCCCGTATGGTCGCTGTCCTGCGCGAGCGTGACCATCTTGGGCCGCCCTGTCAGCCCGCCCTGCGCCCGCGGCTTGCCGCCGCGCGCCGCGGCGGGCAGCGCCGCCGAGGAGACCTTGTCCAGCGTCAGCGTGCTGTGCGCCGCTGTGCTGCGCGGCAGCAGACCCAGCTCGGTCAGGTGGGGCATGTCGGGCCCGCGGCTGACGATCACCGGGCAACGGGCCGAGCTCATCTCGAAGGCCAGCGTGCTGGCATGGCCGTGCGGCCCGTCGGGCGGGCGCGCACAATCGACGATCACCGTGACACGGCCGCCATGCAGCCGGGCGAAGCCCATGACCGGCTTGCGGCCCGGGCGCGTGCGCACGCGCGACTCGGCCAGCGCCAGATCCAGCAGGCCCTCGGCCCCCGCGCCGCCACCGTGGAAGCGCGCCAGGCTGCCATCGCCGTGACGCAGCGCGCGCAGGGTGGGGGCGATCCTCGCGATGGCCTGGTCGATGACGGGGCCGGGGGCGATCTCGGTCGTCTCGGTCAGCGCGCGGATCGCCAGCAGGCTGCGGAAGACGGTCAGAAGCGTTTCGGGCGCCCGTGCGGCGATGCCGCCATTCTCGGTGACCTCCTGGCTGACCAGCCCGGCGATCATCCCCAGAGTGCCGGAGGCGCGATTCTCGAATCCGCGCAGGCACAGATGCGCGACCAGCAGCCCGTGCAGTGCCGCGAGCCGGCGCTCAGGGGCGGTTTCCTCCTGCCACGAGGCCTCGAGATAGGCGGCATGCAGCGGCAGCGCCTGCTGCAGGCGGGCCAGGCTCTCGACCGGCATGTCGGGTTCCAGGAATTCCAGATGGGTGATCAGCCGGGCCAGCCGCTTGCCCGCCGCCGCCGGGGTCCAGCCCGGCCCGGCGCCGTCGCCGAAGCGGTCGAGCCAGCCCAGTGACCAGCCCTGCGCACGCGCCCGTGCCCGCTTGCCGCCCAGCCCGGCCATGTCGTCGAGCCAGAAGAAGCCGTGCAGGGTCTGCTCCAGCTCCCATGACGCCAGGTCGAGGTCCCAGGGCGTCAGGTCCACGCCCATCGGGATCGTGGCGCCGGGCAGCTGCAGCATGCCCTTCAGCGCGGCGGCGGCGCGGCTGAAATCGCCGTAGTCATGTGGCTCGGGGCGATGACGCAGGCCCAGATAGACCAGCCCCTCGGACAGACGGGCGAGGCGGGTGCGCATCCGCGCATCCTCGCGGCGCAGGCTGAACCTGGCGAGCTGGTGGCTGATTGCCGAGATGGGTCCGGACATCCGGCGGGCTCCCCGGTAGGGCGGTCGGTCAGGGCGAGAGATTACGCCGCGGGCGCCGCGGTGTCATCCGCCATGGCCCGGCTTTCGCCAGATCGTGGCAAAAAAGCCGTCCATCCCCCCGGATTCGGGCCAGAAATCGGGTCTGAGGCGCAGCGATCCATCGGCGGTCAGCCAGTCGGGCGCGACGCCCGCGGGCGGTGGCAGACCGGCGGGCGCCAGCCCCGGATGACGCGCCAGCGCGGCCGAGGCCTGGCCCTCCCCCTCGGCCGGCAGCAGTGAACAGGTGGCGTAGAGCATCAGCCCGCCCGGCACCAGCCAGGCCAGCGCCCGGTCGATCAGCGCCTCCTGCAGCGTCAGCAGCGGGGCGAGGTCCGGGTCGGGGCGCAGGAAGGGCAGGTCCGGATGCCGCCGCAGCGTACCGGTGGCCGAGCAGGGCGCGTCCAGCAGCACGGCGTCGAACGGCGCCTGCGGATGCCAGTCGAGCGCATCCGCGACGATCACCTCCGCCTCCAACCCGGTCCGGTCTAGGTTCTGCCGCAGCCGCACCAACCGGCTCTCGGAGATATCCAGCGCCGTCACCTGCGCCCCGGCGGCGGCCAGCTGCATCGTCTTGCCGCCCGGCGCGGCGCAGAGGTCCAGCACCCGGGCGCCGCGCAGGTCGCCCAGCATCCGCACCGGCAGTGCCGCGGCGGCGTCCTGCACCCACCACGCGCCCTCGGCAAAGCCGGGCAGGGTCGAGAGCTGCGGCACCGGTCCGGCCAGGCGCAGGCTGCCGGTGGGCAGCAGCGTCGCGCCCAGCTCATCCGCCAGCGCGGCGGCGGTGTCCGGATCGCGCGGCGTGAGGTCGACAGGGGGCGGGATCCGGTGGGCGGCGGCGATCGCGGTCGCGGCGCCTGGGCCCCAGGCGGTGCGCACGGGACGGTCGAGCCAGCCGGGCAGGACGGGGGCCGGCGCATCGGCCCAGGCCTCGGGCCCGTCGCGCAACAGCCCGCGCAGGACCCCGTTGACCAGGCCCGAGAGGTGCTTGTGCTTGGTCATCCGCTGCACCAGCCGCACCGCGCTGTCGGCCAGGGCATAGGGTGCGGCGCTTTCGGAATACGCCTCGAAGGCGGCGATGCGCAGCACGTCCATCACCGCTGCGGGCGGCGGCTTGCGCAGGCGCGGGGCGAGACCGTGTTCGATGATATCGAAGTTCCGCAGGCAGCCGGCGACCAGCCGCAGCGCCTGCGCCCGGTCGGCCGGGGCAAGGCGCGCATAGGCGCCGTCGGGATCGTCGGTCTGGTCCGACAGGCTGCGCCGCTCGCGCAGCACCGCGCCCAGCATCCGGGCCGCCGCCCGGCGCGGGGGAAGGCCCCGTGCCGCCGTCACCGGCGCAGCACCCGAGGAAGATGGCTGGGGCTGATGCGGATCTTGGGGCGCGGCGGCACCTTGTACTCGTCCTTGTAGGCCAGCGCCTCGAGCGCCGCGATCCGCCGCTCGGCCGGCGGGTGGGTGGCAAAGAGCCGGTCGACGCGCATTCCGATCAGCGGGTTGTGGATGAACATGTGCGCGGTCGCCGGATGCAGCTCGGCCGAGGGCAACTGGACCCAATTCGCCTGGTTCGAGATCTTCTCGAGCGCCGAGGCCAGCCCCAGCGGATTGCGGGTGATCGCCGAGCCTTCGGAATCCGCGCCGTATTCGCGTGCCCGGCTGATCGAGGCCTGGATCAGCGCCGCCGCGATCGGCGCCATCAGCGCCGCCAGCAGCACGCCGACGACGCCGAACTTGCCGTGCTCGCGGCTGCCGCCGAACCACAGCCCGATCTGGGCGAGGAACGAGATCGCCCCGGCGAAGGTCGCCGCGACGGTCATGATCAGCGTGTCGCGGTTCTTGATATGCGCGAGCTCATGGGCGATCACGCCCTCCACCTCTTCCTGGTTCAGGTGGTGGATCAGGCCCGAGGTCACCGCGACCGCGGCGTTATCGGGGTTGCGACCGGTGGCGAAGGCGTTGGCCTGGCGGCTGTCGATGAGGTAGACGGCGGGCATCGGCAACCCGGCCTCGCGCGAAAGTCGGGCGACGGCCTGGACCAGCCGCGGATGAGTCATCTCGGTGATGCGCTTGGCGTTATGGGCGCGCAGCGCCATCTTGTCGGAATTCCACCAGGCAAAGACATTGGTGCCGGCGGCGATCGCGAAGGCGATCACCATCCCGGTGGCGCCACCGATCATCCAGCCCACGCCGACGAACAGCGCCGTCAGCGCCGCCATCAGCATCCCGGTGCGCAGCAGGTTCATCTTGGCCTCGTGCTTGCCCTTGCAGGTTTTGCGTTCCATATAAGCGGCATGAGCGAGAATAAGAAGAGCCCCGAACACGCCGAGCGGCTGCGCGCCGCTGCCGAGCGCGCCCTGGCCGAGGCCGAGGCGCGGCGCAAGGCGGCCAAGCCGCTGGACCTGCCCAAGGAGCTGGGCGGCCGCGACGGCCCCGAGCCCGTGCGCTTCGGCGATTGGGAGAAGAAGGGCATCGCCAGCGACTTCTGAGACGGCGATGCCGCGGCGCGGGTTTGACGCGGAAGTGACCAGTGCTTACATAGCGGTCATGGCCCAACCCCGTCCCCTCAAGCGCGGCGATCTGCGCGATGCGCTGGTAGATTACGCAAGATGCGAGACCGATGCCGGCCGCATCGACTCGATGAGCCTGCGCGGCGCGGCGCGGGATCTCGGGGTGTCATCGGGCGCGGTCTATCGCCATTTCTGCGACAAGGACGCGCTGATGTGCGCGATCGCCTGGCAGGGCTTCATGGAGCTGCGCGAGCTGTTCCTGGCAATCCGCCCCGAGGACTCCCCTGCCAGAAGCCCGGAGGTAGCGGTGGAGCGCGCCTATCGCATGGGCCGCGCCTTCGTCGGCTTCGCCAAGCGAAACCCGACGCTGTGGCGCATGATGATGGGCCGGATCGGGGTGACGTGCCGCGAGCGGATGCTCGAGGACCCGGAGCTGTCGCGCTATACGCTGCTGGACTGCTCGGGCGAGAACTGCCGCGACCTCTACCGGCTGGGCGCGATCCCCGACGAGCCGAACATCGAGGATATCCGTTTCATGTGGTCCGCGGCGCATGGCGCGGCAGACCTGATGCAATCGGGGATGCGGATGGATGCGGATTGCGGCTCGGATGAACTTGCCGACCAGACAACCGAGCGTTCGCTGCGAGCGCTGGGTTGCCCGCGCGAAATGGTCCGTGCCGGCCGGCCGCCGCTGAACGCCGCGAAGTAGACGCCGGGGCGGATGACCGCCCGCGGAACTGCACAGCCTATCTGAATACGGCGCACCCTGCGTGCATGGCCCGCCCGGCGTTCCCGCCGGGAGGGCACTTCGCGGTGCGAGCCACACCGCCGCCTTAAAGAACGGCGCCCGCCGCAAACGTCGCGAGCCCTCCCTGGTCGTGCGTGTGCCTGCTCGGGGCCTTCATGCCCCGGCGCTTCGGCCGGAAAGCGGCGCGCCTCAGGCGGCCGCGTCCTGGGCGCCGAACCGGCCGTAGAAGGTCTCGCCCTTCCCGGCCATCTCGCGCAGCAGCGCGGGTGCCGCGAAATGGGGCCCGTGCGCCGCTTCGAGCGTGTCGCAAAGCTCGACCGCCTTCGGCGCGCCGATGATGTCGAGCCAGGAGAACGGCCCGCCCGACCAGGGCGCGAAGCCCCAGCCCAGGATCGCGCCCACATCGCCCTCGCGGATGTCCTCCAGCACGCCTTCCTCGAGCGCCCGCACCGCCTCGAGCACCTGCGCCAGGATCAGCCGGTGCTGCACGCGGGTGACGTCGGGCTGGTCCTCGGCGGTCGGCCAGTGCTCGCGCAGGCCGGGCCAGAGGCACACCCGCTTGCCCTTCTCGTCGTATTCGTAATAGCCGGCCTTGGCCTTGCGCCCCAGCCGCCCCTCGTCGAACAGCTTGAAGATCACCTCGTCGGCCTTGGCCGCGCTGGCGGGGTAGGCGTCGCCCATCGCCGCCTTCGTCGCCTTGGCGATCTTCACGCCGAGGTCGATCGAGGTCTCGTCGTTCAGCTGCAGGGGCCCAAGCGGCATGCCCATCATCTTGGCGGCGTTCTCGATCAGCGCCGGCTCGACGCCCTCGGCGACCATGCGCACGCCCTCGTTGATGTAGGGGATGATGCAGCGGTTGGCGTAGAAGAACCGCGCGTCGTTGACCACGATCGGCGTCTTGCGGATCTG
>JABAHR010000209.1_pt2 | contig 11754 bp, 11 predicted proteins | sample 7062101 | NCBI WGS metagenome assembly JABAHR01 (sample SAMN14534553, study PRJNA622989) | marine sediment metagenome | biome: marine biome [ENVO:00000428]; feature: marine pelagic biome [ENVO:01000023]; material: deep marine sediment [ENVO:00002113] | place: India: Gulf of Kutch | collected...
TCAGCGAAATTCGTGAGGTCATCAAGGAGCGCTACGGCGCCGAGAATGTGCCCGGGGAGGTCCGGGTCTTCAAAACCAAGGCCAAGAACGCCCAGGAAGCGCACGAGGCCGTCCGCCCGACCTCGGTGGCGCGCACGCCCGAGTCGCTGAAAGGCAAGCTCGACGCAGAGCAGCTAAAACTTTATACCCTGATCTGGCGGCGGACGATGGCCTGCCAGATGGTGCCGGCCGTATTCGATACCGTCGCGCTGGAGTTCGCGCCGGGTGAATCCGCCGTGGATGCGGCGGACGACCGGCACCGCTTCCGCGCCAATGGCTCGGTGCTGGTCGAACCGGGGTTCATGGCCGTCTACCACGAAGGCAAGGACGATTCGAAGGACGACGATGGGGATCGTCTGCTGCCCGAGGTCGAGATGGGTGACGTCATCAGCCTGGACGAACTGCGTCCCGAGCAGCATTTCACGGAGCCGCCGCCACGCTTTACGGAAGCAAGCCTCGTCAAGACGCTGGAAGAGTATGGCATCGGGCGGCCATCCACCTATGCGAGCATAATCGCGACGCTCAAGAACCGGGAATACGTCGAGATGGACGGCAAAAGATTCATCCCGACCGACATCGGCCGCATCGTCAACGGCTTCCTGACAGAACATTTCACGAAGTACGTCGACTACGACTTCACCGCGAGGCTCGAGGACGACCTGGACGCCATCTCACTCGGCGAGAAGGACCTGGTGCCGCTACTCGAGGGCTTCTGGAAACCGTTCCATGATCTTGTCGAGGACAAGGAGCACAGCGTGACGCGCGAGCAGGTCGCGCAGGCGCGCGAACTCGGTACCGACCCGAAGAGCGGTAAACCGGTTACGGTTCGTATGGGCCGCTACGGCCCCTTCGTGCAGATCGGTACCAAGGACGACGAGGAAAAACCGAAGTTTGCCGGACTGCGTCCCGGGCAGAAGATGATCGATATCGATCTCGAGACCGCGCTCGAGCTGTTCAAGCTGCCGCGCAAACTGGGCGAAACGCCGGAAGGCGAGCCGGTTTCAGCAAGTATCGGTCGATTCGGCCCGTATGTCCGCTACGGCGACAAGTACGTGTCGATCCGCGGCGACGACCCCTATACGATCGAATTGCCGCGAGCGCTCGAGCTCATCGCCGAGAAGAAGATTGCGGACGCCAACCGGATCATCCTCGACTTCGAGGACGAAGGGATCCAGGTCCTGAATGGACGTTACGGCCCGTACATCACCGACAAGGCGAAGAACGCGCGCGTGCCCAAGGACCGCGAGCCGAAGTCCCTGACGCTCGAGGAGTGCAAGGAACTGCTGGCGGCGGCGCCGGTGCGTGGCAAGCGCGGCAAGAAGAAGGCGACAAAGAAAAAAGTCACCAAGAAAAAAGCCAAAAAGAAGGCTGGCAAAAAGGCGAAGAAGAAAGCAGCCAAAAAGAAGGCCGCCGAACCGAGCGAGAGCTGATCCCTGGCAGGTCTTATGACGACCTCACAAAACATTCGATTCGCAGGCCGTATCCTCGGGCTCGGCGGCGTCATCGCCTATCCGACGGAGGGCGTCTACGGCCTGGGCTGTATCCCGGATAACTTCGAAGCCGTCGGCAGGATACTGTCGATCAAAAAGCGCGACCCCGAGATGGGCCTGGTAATGATTGTCTCCGACGTCGACCAGCTTGCGGGATGGGTCGACGCGCCGCTCGAAAAACTCAAGCTCGAATCGACCCTCGAAAACCCAGTCACCTGGATCGTGCCGGCGACTGACGAGGTGCCGTGGTGGATCCGCGGCAGGCACACCAGTATTGCGGTGCGCCGGACGGCGCACCCGGTGGCGCAGGCGCTGTGCCAGGAAGCTGACTCGGCGCTGGTATCGACCAGCGCCAATGTCTCGGGGCGACCGCCCGCGCGTAACGCATTTGTCCTGCGCCGATCCTTCGGCGAGCTAGTAGACTACATCGTTCCCGGGGACTGTGGCCCGGCGACGGGACCGTCGGAGATTCGCGACCTCGCCACCGGCCGGACGCTGAGGGCCTCATGAGCGACATCGATATCGACGCTGTGGAAAGCTACCTGCGCGCATTGCAGCTGCGTATCTGTTCGTCGCTCGAGGATCTCGATGGCCGCGCGAAATTTCATCACGATCACTGGGACCGGCCGGGTGGAGGCGGCGGCGAAAGTCGTATATTAAAAGGCGGCGCGATATTCGAACAGGCTGGCGTCGGCTTCTCGCACGTGTTCGGCGACGAGATGCCGCCGTCGGCGACGAAGCGGCGACCCGAGCTGGCTGGCAAACGCTTCCAGGCGATGGGCGTATCGCTGGTCCTGCACCCCGAAAACCCCTACGTACCGACGACGCACGCCAATTTCCGGTTCTTCTCCACCGAGATCGATGACGGCGACCCGGTCTGGTGGTTCGGCGGCGGCTTCGACCTGACGCCCTATTACCCTTTCAATGACGACGTCCTGCACTGGCACCGGACGGCGAAGGCCGCCTGCGATCCGTTTGGCGATGCGCTTTACGACAAGTACAAGCAATGGTGCGACGAATACTTTTATCTACAGCACCGCGCCGAAACGCGCGGCGTCGGCGGGCTCTTTTTTGACGACCTGAACGAGCCGGATTTCGACAAGTCTTTTCAATTTACGCAGTCCGTCGGCGATCACTTTCTGCCTGCCTACCTGCCGATCGTCAAGGCAAGACGCAAGCACAAGTACGGCGAACGACAGCGTGAATTTCAACTCTACCGGCGGGGTCGATACGTGGAATTCAATCTCATCTACGACCGTGGCACACTTTTCGGTCTGCAGTCCGGTGGCCGCACTGAGTCAATCCTGATGTCGCTGCCGCCGCGGGTACGCTGGGAGTACAACTGGGCACCGGAGCCCGGCTCGCCGGAGGCCGATCTCTACGAGAATTATCTGCGGCCGCGCAACTGGTTGGGGTAGAGACGATGGGCGAAATGTCGCTGGAAACTTTTGCCAACATCGCCGAGGTGATCGGCATGCTGACCATCGTCTCCGGGCTGCTATTCGGCGTCTTTCAGCTTCGCGCCTACAGGATCAACCAGCGAAACGCGGTTGCGACGAGCCTTGCAAGCACCTTCTACAATTCGGAGTTTTCGCGCGCCATCATCCTTTTACAGAAGCTGCCGGACGGAGCGAGCGCCGACGAAGTCATGAGTTCAGCGGAGCTCGAGCAGGCTGCCGTCGTCGTTTGCACGTCCTTTGAGACCATGGGTCTGCTTGTCTACCGCAAGATTGCGCAGTTCGACCTGGTCATGGACCTGGCCGGGGGCGTTTCCGCGTCGATGTACCGCAAACTGCAATACTGGATCGACGCGAAGCGCGAACAGCAGAACCAGCCTTCGTGGGCAGAGTGGTTCGAGTGGATGGCCAGGCTTGCCGATACCTACAAGGACGAGCACACGCTGACCAAGCGGCAGGTCGCGAACTGGCGCCCCTGAAAAGCGGGGTCGAACCGGACTTTAGGGAAAGTCCGGTTCGACCCTGCCTCTCGCTATGTTAAGTTCTTTGAAAACCGGGATTTACATCGGGTTCCTGAGTTAGAATCGAATTTAATCTGCGATTCGGGTCGAGAATCCGCGTGACGCTATTGCGACTGACAATTCTTGGTGCTTTGCTCGCCAGCTGGCCGCTCCAGGCCGATGTCGAAAGCCGCCTGCGGCATAACGATCTCCCCAGGCAGATCGGCATCGCCGCCGATAACGGCGATAACACGGCATCCCAGGTCTATATCGTCCAGCTCGCCAGTCCGGCCGCAGCCGAGTTTCACGCGGCGAGCGCGCCGCTGGTCAGCACCAAGACCGGCCCGGGTGCCCTGCCGTCGAAACCGGCATTCGACAAGACTGCCGCCACTATCGAAAGCTATGTGCAAAAGCTCGAAACGGAACAGGCCGAGGTCATTGCCCGAGCCGGCGGCACGATCGACCTGCTCTACAACTACCGCTACGCCCTGAATGGTTTCGCCGCGACAATGTCGCCGGCGGTCGCCAGCAAGCTCGAGCACATGCCGGAAGTATTACGCGTCTGGCAGGACGAGGTGCGGCCGCTCGCGACCAACCACAGCGCGAATTTTCTCGAGCTGTTCAATGCCGACGTCGGGCTGCGGGGCGGCGCCGGCCTGGACGGGGACGGCGTCGTCATCGGCGTCATCGACAGCGGCGTTTATCCGGAGCATCCGTCCTTGCAGGATACGCGTCCGGTCGACCGGCCCAGCGCTTGCTGGAGCACCTGGGCCGAATTCTCCCTGCTCGGTCGCTGGCTTTGTAAAAACTACAACCGGAGCGATGACATCGTCGACTTCGAGGAACCGCCGGCCGGCTGGAATGGCGTCTGCGAAACCGGCGAGAATTTCACCGAGGAGAACTGCAACAACAAGATGATCGGCGCCCGCACCTTCGTCGCCGGCGCGCAGGCGAGCGCGCCGATCGATCCGGGTGAGATCTTTTCGGCGCGCGACGTCGACGGCCACGGCACCCACATTGCGACGACAGCGGCCGGCAATCGCGCCAGGGCGGAGATATTCGGCACCTTCCTGGGCTACGTAGAAGGCATGGCGCCGCGAGCGAGGATTGCGACCTACAAGGCCTGCTGGCTGCGTCCCGGTGGCACGAGAGCGGCCTGCAACACCTCCGATCTTGCGAATGCCATCGACATGGCGGTTGCCGACGGCGTGGATATCATTAACTACTCAATCGGCAGCACGATCTTCACGGTCACCGCGCCGGATGACCTGGCGCTGATCGCTGCGGCGAAAGCCGGCGTGCTTGCGGTCGTCGCGGCCGGCAACGAAGGCCCGAACTTCAATACGATCTCCTCGCCGGCGAGCAATCCGGCCGTCATTACGGTCGGCGCCTCCAGTCGCGACGGTCAGCACTCTCTCGAGGCGCTGCAGGTCAATGCGCCGGCATCGGTAGCGGGCAAGTATGCAATCAAGGAAGCCGCCTTTACGCCTGCCCTGATCGACAACGACCCGATCGAGGGTCAGCTGGTGCTGGCGGACGACGAAGACGAGACATTGCCGGACGGCGGCGCGGGCACCACGATGGATGGCTGCCAGGCCATCACGAATACGACGCGGATGTCGGGGAACATCGCGTTTATCCAGCGCGGCGGCTGCGATTTCGACGTGAAGGTACAAAACGCGGAAGATGCCGGCGCCGTCGCGGTTGTCGTGTTCAACCTGTCGGGCGATCCGATCGTCATGGTCGGCGACCCCGGCAACATTACGATACCCGCCGTGATGATGGGCGCTGCCGACGGCAACCTGCTGCTCGACGAGATCAACAACGACGAGGTTGTGGAGATTGTTCTCGACAAGAGTCTCTTGCTGACCGTCGACGATACCGGCAACGTGATGGGCAGCTTTTCGTCCCGCGGACCGGGCTGGGTGCCTGACATACTAAAACCGGATGTCACCGCGCCGGGCATCAATATTCTTGCTGGTCATACGCCGGAGGCCATCGCGACCGCGCCCAACGAATATTTCCAGTTCCTGACCGGCACGTCGATGTCGACACCGCACGTGGCCGGCGTCCTTGCGCTACTCAAACAGGCGCACCCCGACTGGAGCCCGGCGGCGCTCAAGTCCGCCCTGATGACGACGGCGCGCCAGGACGTTGCCATGCCGGACGAGTCAAACATCGTGCCCTTTGATTACGGCAGCGGCCACATCGTGCCGAATGCAGCGAATAATCCGGGGCTGATCTACGACATCAGCGACGACGAATACGACGCCTTCTCCTGCGCCATCGGTTCGCCGGACGTGACGCAGCAACGCTGCGATGACCTCGTGGCGGCAGGTGTCTCGCTCGTACCGTCAGATCAGAACCAGCCGAACATTTCCCTGTCGCGACTGACGACATCGAGAACAGTTACCCGGCGTGTGACCAACGTGACCGAATCCACCGAGACCTACAACGTCGAGATCGAGCCGCCTCCGGGCATTGACGTCCAGGTATCGCCGATGTCGCTGACGGTTGCGCCGGGACAGACTGCCGAATACGACGTCACGCTGTCGTTCACGAGCGGGCCGCAGGACCTCTATCGTTTTGGCGCGCTCACCTGGGTGAGCGGCGAGCGCAGGGTTCGCAGCGTCATTTCGATCCAGCCCCTGTCGGTCGACGCGCCGGGCGAGATCTTCTCTTTCGGCGGCAGCGGCACCGAGACCTTCCAGGTCAGCTTTGGTTACTCCGGCCCCTACACGCCCGGCGTGCACGGCCTGCGGACGCCGCTGGTCCTGGACGACATAGACAACCCCGGCAACCCGAATTTCATCGAAGAGGACCCGGACCGGACCTTCGAGCCCGTCGTCGGCACCGGCGTCGATGCGCACGTGATCACGGTTCCGGAGGGAGAAGCCTTCCTGCGCTTCGCGCTCTTCGATGAACTGACAGACGGCAATGACGATCTGGACATGTATCTCTACTACTGCCCGGTCGACCTGACGAACTGCTTCGATGCGGGCGTCAGCGGCGGCGAGACCTCACGCGAACAGATCGACATCTTCCTGCCCGGCGGCGGGCTCTATGTCCTGTTCATCCACGGCTTCGATACCGACGACGACATCGGCGGCTCGGGCGCGCTGTATACGGCGCTGGCCTGGTCGTTCGGTTTGAACGAGAATCTCGGCAACATGACGGCGACCGGCCCGGCGTTCGTCAGCGCCGGATCCACCGAGGACGTCGTCGTGAGCTGGAGCGGTCTCGGGCCCGACACGATCTACCTCGGCGGTATCTCCCACAACACGGCCGAGGGCCTGGTCTCCCTGACCCTGATCAACATCGCGAACTAGACCCCGGGGTCAGAGCAATGCTCTGACCCCATTGGCTAATCGCGCGCTGGGCGCGCTCCTACGAATCCTAATAGTACTCGTAGGAGCCTGCGCTGCAGGCGAACTGTCACAGTGGCTAACATCCGTCGCAGGAGCGCGCGGTGCGCGCGATCACCAGCAGTTTGGCTATACTCGTCCTGCCCGAGTGGAAGAACAATGAAAACGATCCTCCGACCATCCGGTGAAAATTCGTTCCTGAAAGATGCAGTGCGCGATCTCGTCATCGTCGTCGGCGGTATCCTGGCCGCACTGTGGCTCGAATCCTGGTGGCAGGACCAGCAGGACCGCAAGGAAGAGCTGAATATTCTTGCGGGCCTCCGCGAGGAGTTCCAGGCCAATCGTGACGACCTCGAGCAGATGTTCGTCAAGTGGAACGTGGTGCTGAACGGCATGCAGGAGGCGCACAGCTTCATGGGTGGACCGGTCAACGAAGAGGCAATCAACGGGTTTCTCGAGGCTCGCGAAAGGGCGCCGATTGCCGGTGGGCTTTTCTACGATCCACGCTACGGCCAGCTGACATCCGTCATAAGTTCGGGAAAGCTCGGTCTTATCAGCAACCCCGAGCTGCGGGCGCTGATCGCCGACTGGCCGACTTTGATCGCAGACCATGACAGCGATGAAGTCGCGCTGCTCGATCACGTCCTGGGACCGATGTACGACCTGCAGGCCGAATACACCCAGGGATGGCCTGACAATCGATTCGAATCCCGGATCGGTGAGCTATTGATGGATCGTCGTTTCGACTACAGCTTGAGACAGGTACACCTGCTCGTGTCGATCATGGTTAGCGAAGGCGAACAGATTCTCGAATCGACCGACATCATTATCCAAATGATTGACCTTGAATTGGGCGACCGGTAGTGGACTCCGCCAAAATCAACGACTGGCTGCAGGTAGTAGGCCTCTTCGGCGTGATCGCTTCGCTGATCTTCGTCGGCCTGCAAATGAAACAGGATCGCGAAATCGCCCTGTCGGCAATATCTCAGGCGCGCACTGAAGCAACAATGCAGGCCATCAATGATCAGATGTCCAATCCGTACCTGATGTCTGCATGGGCAAAGATTGATGATGGCAATGCAGAACCACTCACGAGTTCGGAACGCCGCGCCGTCATGGTCTACGGACAACATACGCTGTACAACTTCGAGAATATTCACTACCAGTTTACGAACGGTTTCGTCGACGAGGAACACTGGACGAAGGCCAGGGCTACACTGAAAATGTTGTTCGGGTCTAACGAGGGCGTTAGAGAATCGTTTGAGGCCGCGCCCGAGAACTGGCGACAGAGCTTCCGAAGCGCTGTCGAGGAGATTCTCGCCGAACTAGATGCCGAGGCGGGACAATAGTGGAGCCGCCCGTCTCTTTGCAGACGGTCGCGGAAGTCGGTATCGCGCTTGCCGGCTTCAGTGGCCTGTTCATCGCTTTCCGCAAGAACTCAGGGCCACTCGACGACATTCAGAAGTTCCGGATGAGCCTGTTGTTCCTGCTCGCCTTCGGCGCCGTGTTTCTGTCGTTCCTGCCGGACTTGCTGACGAAAATGGCCATTGCGGACGAACGAATCTGGTTCGATGCGTCGGCGGCGCTGTTCCTCTATTCGTTATTCCTGCTGTGGTGGTGGTTCAGCGGCGCCCGGCGGCACGCTAAAACGGCGCCGGAGATTTTCAACTGGTATGCGTTCACGACGATGTCGGTCGGCCACGGTATCGTGCTGGTGCTGCAGCTAGGTGTAATGTTCGGGCTGCTCGAGGCCCGCGCACCCGGGCTGTTCACGCTGGGCCTGGTCTGGTATTTAATCCATGCCGCACAGCAGTTCGTGCGCATGCTCTACATACATCCGAGGAACTGATTCGACATGCCTGACAGACTCTCCGGCGTCCTTTCGCCGGTCGTTACCCCGTTCAAAGCCGACCTTTCGCCCGATGCCCAGCGTTTGACCCGGCAGTGCCAGTGGCTCCTGTCGCAAAACGTCGGGCTCGCCGTATTCGGCACCAACAGCGAGGCGAACTCGCTGTCCGTCAGCGAGAAGATCGATCTTCTCGACAGGCTGGTCGAGGCTGGTGTCGATACCGCCCGGATGATGCCGGGGACGGGTTGCTGCGCGCTTTCCGACACGGTCGAACTCACCGCGCACGCCGCGAAGCTGGGCTGCGCCGGCACCCTGATGCTGCCGCCGTTCTACTACAAGGGCGTCAGCGATGACGGCATCTACGCGAACTTCGCCGAGGTCATAGAGAGAGTGGGCAACAGCGAGCTCAGGATCTATCTCTATCACATCCCGCCCATCGCCCAGGTCGGTTTCTCTGTCGACCTGATCGAGCGACTGATCAGCGACTATCCCGACATTATTGTCGGCATCAAGGACAGCTCGGGCGACTGGGATAACACCTACGCGATGCTCGAGCGCCGGTGGGAGGATTTCCGCGTCTTCGTCGGCAGCGAGTCATTTCTGCTCGCGAACATGCGAAATGGCGGCGCCGGCTGTATCTCGGCAACAGCAAACGTCAACCCGGCTGCAATTGACCATCTCTACCAGCACTGGCAAGACGATGACGCTGACACCCTGCAGCAGGGGCTCGACGACGTTCGCGATGCGGTGATGGCCTACCCGATGATTCCTGCATTGAAGGCGACCGTCGCCGAGTTTTCCGGGGACGACGCCTGGCGCGCCGTGAGGCCGCCGCTGGTCACGCTGGACAGGGAGCGCAGCTCGAAGCTCGCCGACACCCTGCGTGAGATCGGCTTCGAGATGCCGGGGCTCGAATAGACCGACAAACCCAGGGGTCAGAATTGACTCTGAGCCCGTGTGCTAATTGATCCAGCCTTTACTCTTCGCGCTGTTCGCGTACCAGGCGATGAATGCGGCGATCGCCAGCACCACGACGGCCATGCCTGCCTGCCCGGCGCCATACACGTCGGCCGCGTTGGTCATGCCCCATGTGTAGATCATGTTGACCAGCACTGCCGCGAGTGAGCCGATCAGGATCGGGACCGCGATTGCTTTCCGCAACAGGAGCAGCCCCGTACCGAGGATGCCGCCCCAGACCGCGATAGCGAACATGGCCGTCGCCCACGTTGGCGTATTTGCCATCAGCGCCTGTTCGGCGGCGGGTAGCGCAGAAATCGCTTCCGGGCTCATCGTCACAGCGCTCATGTAGGCGCCGACGCCGAGCAGGTCCCAGGCGAAGACCAGGCCTGCGACCCAGAAGAAGGATTTGGGGGGTGTTACGGAGATGGTTTCCTCGCTCATCGAGCTCTCCTTTCTTGTTGTTGTCGGTACTGGCGTTACTTGAGCCAGCCTTTTTGCCTTGCGGTATGCGCATATCAGGCGAAGAATCCGCTCACAAACAGCGGCGTAATAGAGGTGGCGACGTTCGGGCCGCCCGCGACATCCGGCGATAAATAGACGTAGAAAAATCGCGCGACAACGCCCGCCAGCGATGCGATTAACACCGGTATGGCCCAGGTATGCTCACTTTCATCGCCACGCGCAGTCCTTCTGGCAGTTCGGCCAGCTCCTGCGGCGTGAGCGTAGTCTGCGCGATGTATGCGCGGGCGCCGAAGAAATTCAGGACCAGCCCGGCAAGGGCGATCCAGTAAAAAATACCTTCCGGCTTCGCGACGGCTTCTTCGTTCATCTGAATTCCCTTGAATTATTCTAGTTCTTTCAGGGTGCCGCGCAGTTTCCGACGAAAGCGGAGAATAATCAAGGGGTTATTAAATACCGATGGCGAAGGGTTGATTAGCCACGGGCGAGCGGATGAAACCATCGCGCGCTGGGCGCGCTCCTCGTTCGGAGAGACGGCAAGACAATCGAGTGGCGCAATGTGCCTTGACCATAGACCATTGGCTGAAACAATCGCGCGCTGGGCGCGCTCCTACTATCAATCCTCGACGCCGCGGGTGGTCGCCTGCCGCGCGGGATCATCCCCGGAGGGGGCTCCTACCGTTTCTTTTTTGCGAGCGCCGCGCATTCCTTGTGGCGGAAACAACGCACTTCATGGTCGTTGACCATGCCTACCGCCTGCATGTGCGCGTAGATGATCGTGCTGCCGACGAATTTGAAGCCGCGTTTCTTTAAATCTTTCGACAGAGCGTCCGATTCCGGTGACGTTGCCCTGAAGTCCTTGTCGCTTTTAATCTTGGTCTGGATAGGCTTGCCGCCGACGAAACCCCAGATGTAGTCGCAAAACGTACCGAACTCTTCCTGGACCTCGAGGAAAGCCTTCGCGTTGGTCACCGCTGACTCGACTTTCAGACGATTCCTGACGATGCCCCGGTCAGTCAGGATCTTCTCGACTCGTTTCTTCGTGAAACGTGCAACTTTCTCCGCATCGAAGTTGGCGAAGTTCCTGCGATAACCGTCGCGCTTGTTGAGGATCGTCGACCAGCTCAGGCCCGCCTGCGCACCCTCGAGAATCAGGAACTCGAACTGGGTGCGATCGTCCCAGGCCGGTACGCCCCATTCTTCGTCGTGGTAACGGATGTAGTCGAGGCTCGAGTCGCCGGCCCAGGCGCAGCGATAGATTTTCTTGGCCATGTCGAAATGGTAGCAATGCGATGTAGCGAAGACAGCGCTCAATTCTCTGCCAATAGCGAAGATTGATCGCGCGCTGGGCGCGCTCCTCGTTCGAGGTATTGGATCAGCCCCCGAGTGGCACGGTGCGCCTTAGCCATAGGCAATCGGCTGAAACAATCGCGCGCTGGGCGCGCTCCTACTACCAGGTTCTCACGCCCGCGGGGTAGTCGCCTGCAGCGCAGGCTGTTTCAGGCCCAATAAAAAAGGCTCGTATTGCTACGAGCCCTCTTTTTTTCAAGCGAACCGAGGCTTATGCAGAACCGCACTTGCCTTCGCCGCACTTGCCTTCAGCTTCTTCCTTATCGCCGCCGCAGGAGCCTTCGC
>JABAHR010002421.1_pt3 | contig 11749 bp, 13 predicted proteins | sample 7062101 | NCBI WGS metagenome assembly JABAHR01 (sample SAMN14534553, study PRJNA622989) | marine sediment metagenome | biome: marine biome [ENVO:00000428]; feature: marine pelagic biome [ENVO:01000023]; material: deep marine sediment [ENVO:00002113] | place: India: Gulf of Kutch | collected...
CGCCGCAACCGCCGGGGGGCATCTCGTCTGAGCGCGGCGCGGCGCCCCTCCCCGGCCCTCAGCGCTTGCGCGGGGTGCCCAAAGTACCTACTCTAAATTATGGGGATAAGAATAATCGCTCAGGTGCGGGCGGCATGAACTTCGAGCAAGCACGCTTCAACATGATCGAGCAGCAGATCCGGACGTGGGACGTCCTGGATCAGCGGGTGCTGACGGCGCTGGCGAACGTCCGCCGCGAAGACTTCGTCCCGCAGCAATTCCGTGAGCTCGCATTCGCAGACATGAGCCTGCCCATCGGCGAGGGTGAGGTCATGATGCAGCCCAAGGTCGAAGCGCGCCTGGTGCAAGAGCTCGACCCGCAGCCGAACGACAAGGTTCTGGAGGTCGGCACCGGCAGCGGCTACCTGACAGCGCTGTTGGCAAGCCTGGTCGGTCATGTCTACAGCGTCGAGATCAAGCCGCAGCTGGCAGAGAGCGCGCGGGCTCGGCTCGCCGCCCAGGGGGTGTCGAACGTAACGATCGAGGTGGGCGACGCCTCGCAGGGATGGCCGCGTCACGGGCCCTATGATGGCATCGTCATCACCGGCTCGGTTCCAGCGCTGGCAGACTCGTTCAAAGCAAGCCTGGCGACGGGGGGCAGGCTGGTGGCGATCGTCGGCGGGCCTCCGGTCATGGAGGCGGTGCTGGTGCGCCGCATCGATGAGACCGGATGGAGCACACGCTCGCTTTTCGACTGCAGCATTGCGCCGCTCGTCAATGCCGTGCCCGAGCCGGCATTCGTTTTCTAGATGCGGTCGGACGAAAAGCCATGACACGCTTCGGACTGTGGTCACTGAAGCTCATCGGCGTCTCGATGCTGCTCGGCGCCTGGCAGGGCTCCCATGCCAATGACCTGTGGTCGATCTACGAGCTCGCTATCCAGGGCGACCCGATCTACCGCGCGGAGCAGTTCAAGTCCGAATCGAACCTTCTACGGGTGCCGGAGGCACGCTCGGCTCTGCTACCGAGCTTCACGGGAACGCTGGGGCGGGACCGGATCACCGAGGATCTCTCCACACAACGGGAATTCGCCACCGAAGGGCGCGCGACGTACAACCGCGATTTCCTCGATTTGTCCCTAACGCAGAGCGTCTTCGACCGACAGCGAATCATCGGTTACGCACAGGCCAAGGATGAAGCCACGCTTGCGGAAATCGAGCTGGAGGGGGCTCGACAGGATCTGCTGCTGCGCATTGCGACAGAATACTTCTCGGTGCTGGCTGCCCGGGACAATCTCGATCTCGCCCAGAGCAACAAGGCAACCATCGCCGAGCAGCTCGAGCTCGCCGAGGAACGCCTCGCGGTCGGGCTCGGGACTATGACCGATCTTTTCGACGCCCAGGCGCGATTCAAGCTCGCCGAGGCCGACGAGATCCGCTCGCAGGTTCTGCTCGAAGACACACGCCAGGCGTTGGCACAGCTAATTGGTCAGCCGCCGGGCGAGCTCCGAGCGTTGCGACCGGAAACACCGCTAGAACCGCCCCAGGGTGACATCGAGGCATGGGTGCTCCGGGCTCTCGCTGAAAACACCGGCGTACTCGTAAGCAGCCAGCTCGCCGAGATTGCCCGCAAGGAAATCGACCGCCGCCGCGCGGGCCATTATCCGGTTGTCGATTTCCTCGTTGATCAGAGCTTCACCGAGGCGGACGGCAGTCTCTCAGGTCCGGGCAGCGACTTCGATCGCACCGATATCATTCTGCAGCTGTCGGTGCCTTTTTACCGCGGCGGCCGCGTGTCGACGCAAACACGGCAGGCGGCGCTGCTCTACAGTGCGACACTCGAGGACCTCGAGAACAGCAAACGCACCGCCGAACGAACGACGCGACTCGCCTACAACGACGTCGCCACTGACGTGCCCCGCGTTCTGGCGCTCGAGCAGGCGGTCATCGCCAGCGAGAGCGCCGTTGAGGCCAAACGCGAAGGCTTCGCCGCGGGCCTGGAGACGAACATCGACGTGCTCGATGCGCAGCGGGACCTGCTGCGCGCGCAGCGCGATTATCTGCTGTCGCGTTATGACTATATCCTGAACGTGCTCCGTCTCGAGCAGGCCGTCGGAGCACTGTCCGATGACGACATCCAACGAATCAACGGCTGGCTGAAGTGAGCGGCAGCTGCCTCGACGCCACCGCCAAGTAGGGTTCGAGCATGGCCACCGTCCGACCCAGCGCGCCCCGGTTCTCCGCTACCATGCTGCGCCCCGTCTCGCCGACCTGGAAACGTAGGTTCGCGTCGCTGAGATAACGCGCGACGACGTGTTCCAACTCCGCACCGTCGGAGACCTGCTGACCCGCGCCCCGCTCCACCGTGATCAGGGCGATTTCGCCAAAGTTGTGCATGTGGGGACCAAAGACGACCGGCACACCCACCGCGCAGGGCTCTAGCACGTTGTGGCCCCCAATGGGAACGAGACTGCCGCCGACGAAGGCGACGTCGCCAGCCGCGTAGAAGATCGGCAGCTCTCCCATCGTGTCGCCGACGTACACCTCGACCTCCGCCGTCCGACTCGGGCCCACGTCGGTGTGCCGGCGAACGGTGTGGCCGCGGCGGCGGCAAATCCGGGCCACCATCGAGAAGCGCTCGGGATGGCGCGGCACGATCACCAGCAGCAGATCGGGGACATCCTGCCGCAGTCGCTCGTAGACATCGAGCAGCAGCTCCTCTTCGCCATCATGGGTGCTGCCCGCCACCCAGACTCGCCGGTCCCGTCCCCACTCGCGCCGCAAGCCGTCGGCAACTTCTCGCAGACTCGCCGGTAGCGCCACCTCGAACTTGATGCTGGCCGTCACCGATACGGCACCCCGTCGGGCCCCGAGACTGACGATGCGATCCGCATCGGCCCTGGTCTGCACCGCGAAAGCGGTGACCATCTCGAGAATCGGCCGTAGCAGCCAGTGCACACGCCGGTAGCGCCGGCACGACTTCTCGGACAAGCGCAGATTGGCAAATATCGATGGCACACGACGTTCGGCGCACTGGCTGATGATATGGGGCCAGATCTCGGTCTCCATGATCACCGCCAGGCCCGGCTCGACGTGCGAGAGGAAACGCCGCACCGCCCCGGGAAAGTCGTAAGGCGCGTAACAGTGTTCGACGGTGTCACCAAGCGACTGCCGAACCTGCGCCGATCCCGTGGGGGTCATGGTCGTTACCAGAATACGGCCGGCCGGGAAACGCGCTCGCACCGCCTTCACGAGGGGCGCCGCAACGCGCACTTCCCCCACCGAAACCGCATGCACCCAGAGCAGATAGGGTCCGTGAGCAACGTTAGCGAATCCGAATCGCTCCGCCCAGCGCCGCCAGTAGGCAGGGTTGCGCAGGGCACGCACGATCAGATGCGCGATAACGAAAGGCAGGCAGGCATACAGAGCGATGCGATAGACCCAAAGCGCAGGTCTGGCTCGCCGTATCAGCTGATCTGGCAGGGACGCCGGCATGTCACTCAGCGCGGGCGCCAGATTCCGAGCATCGGCCGCTATGCAACGCCCGCCAGCCAGTCGCGAGGTTTCAGGTACACGTCGTAGAGCTCGGCTTCGGGCGTCCCCGGCTGTGGCTGCCAGTCATAACGCCACGTGACCCGGGGCGGCAGAGACATCAGGATGGATTCCGTGCGCCCTTGTGACTGCAGCCCGAATAGTGTCCCTCTGTCGTAGACGAGATTGAACTCGACGTAGCGTCCCCGTCGATAAAGTTGAAACTCTCGCTGGCTCTCGCCGAACGACACGTCCTTGCGCCGCTCGACAATCGGCTGATAGGCCTTCAGGTAGCTGTCTCCCACGCTGCGCGCCAGCGCAAAGCAACGCTCGAAACCGCCTTCATTCAGGTCATCGAAGAAAAGCCCGCCGACGCCCCGCGGCTCATTGCGATGCTTGATGTNNGTCGCACCAGCGCTTGAAGCGATGGTAGGTGCCGGATCCGTAAGCGTCGCAGGCTTCTCGTGCAACACGATGCCAGTGGACGACGTCGTCGATGAAGCCATAGTAGGGCGTGAGATCAAAGCCTCCGCCGAACCACCAGACAGCACTGTCGCCGGCGCCGGCCGCAAAGAACCGCACATTCATGTGCGACGTGGGCACATAGGGATTGCGCGGGTGCAGCACCACGGACACGCCCATGGCCTCGAAGGGTCGGCCGGCGATCTGCGGCCGCTTCCTGGTCGCGGCCGGTGGCAGCGCCGAGCCCCGCACATGGGAGAAATTTACGCCGGCCCGCTCGAAAACAGAGCCGTCGGCCAGCACCTTCGTTACGCCACCGCCGCCCGCGGTCCGCTGCCATCGATCCTCGCTGAAGCGCCCGCTACCATCCTGCGATTCGAGCTCGCCACACAGCCGAGCCTGCAGCCCAACCAGGTACTCGCCCACGCGGGCCGTGTCGAAGCCATCGTCGGCCACCGCCCGCCCGCTCCGTGCCACCGGCGGCTAGTCAGCCGCTTCCCGCGGCGACGCTGTCGCACGCACGACGGCCCCTGTGACGCCATCGCGGATCTCCGTTGGCGCCAGCCCGCCGACGCGTCCCCGCACGATGTAGTCGATACTGCTGCCGAACATGCGTTGGACCTCCCGCGCTCGGGTCGCGGGCGACCTGCCGTGGCGGTTGGCGCTGGTGGACACGATGGCGCCGCCGAACAGCTTGCACAACCGCGCCGCCCCGCGATGCGCGGTGATGCGCACGGCGATGCGCGGGTGGGCGCCGCGCAACCAGGGTGACACACCCGGCTTGGCCGGAAGCAGCCACGTGTGAGGTCCTGGCCATGTCTCGAGCGCGGGTGCGAGAACGGCGGGATCGGAGAGATCGAGATAGGGCACCAGCTGCCCGATGTGTGCTCCGATTATGATCACCCCCATAGCGGGCGATCGCCGCTTCAATCGCAACAGCCGGCGCAGCGCAGCGTGATTGCGGGGATCGCAGCCCAGACCGTAGCACGACTCGGTCGGATAGGCGACCACGCCGCCGCGTGCCAGAACGCGAGCGGCCTGATCGAGTGCGGCGAGCACGCCCTCTCGACACTCGTCGCGCAACGACACCGCGCCCGCCTGCAGCGAACCCACGCCGTCACCTGATCGGTAAACCGTGCGTGAGGGGGCCGCTGCGCTTGAAACGGGATCGAACGTCTGGTGCCTCACAGGAGCAAGCCGATGCTGCGGCTGGCTCACGCGCTTCAACCTGACGCCTCACCCGCGTCGCGCAGCCGTGCTTGCAACGCGGCATCCTTGGCGCGCACGTCGTCAGCGCCCGCCGAGCGTTCCAGACGCAGCCGCTCGGCGAGCTCCGGGTCTTTCAGAGCCAGCATCTGCGCGGCAAGGTAGGCGGCGTTCTTGGCGCCGGCAGAACCAATCGCGACGCACGCAACGGGAATTCCTCCCGGCATCTGGACAGTCGACAGCAGGGCATCCTGACCGCCGAGCGATCCCGCCGCAATGGGAATGCCGATGACAGGTCTAACGGTGAGCGCCGCGACGGCCCCCGCGAGGTGAGCGGCCAAGCCGGCCGCCGCCACGAACACAGCGCAGCCACGCGCCTCGGCGTCGCTTACGTACGCCCGTGTCGCGTCGGGCGTGCGGTGCGCGGAAGTGATCTTGGCTTCCCAGGGCACGGCGAGCCGGGTAAGCGTGTCGAGGGTCGCCTGAACCGTGGCCAGATCCGAGTCCGATCCCATCAGCACCGCGACGAATGGTTGAGCTGTGTTCACCGTTGTCCTCCTCTATGCTCGCGGCGCACCAGCCTGGGACATCGATGCCTCAGGACCACGACGCCTGCTCGCGCGCCACGGCGCGCCATCCTATGTCGCTGCGGTGGTAGGCGTCACGCCACGTGATTTGCTCCACTGCGGCGTAGGCTCTTTTCTGAGCGGCGCTCACGTTCTCTCCGAGCGCCGTCACGCACAGCACGCGGCCGCCGCTGGTGACCACCCCGCCATCGCTCAGACGGGTACCGGCATGGAACACCTTGACGCCGTCGTCATCGAACCGCTCGAGGCCCTCGATGGGATCGCCCGTTCGGTAGCGCCCCGGGTAGCCGCCGGCGGCCATGACCACGCCCAGCGCCGCTCGGCTGTCCCACTGCACACGGCACTGATGAAGCGTGCCGGACAACGCCGATTCGCATATCTCCGCCAGGTCGGACTCAACGCGCATCAGCACCGGCTGCGTCTCCGGATCCCCGCATCGGCAGTTGAACTCGAGAACCTTCGGGTCACCGCTCTCGGCGATCATCAGCCCCGCGTAGAGAAACCCCGTGTAGCCCACGCCGTCGCGCGCCAGTCCGTTCACGGTGGGCTCGATCACCTCTCGAACGATGCGCGCATGCAGGGCATCGCTCACGATCGGTGCCGGCGAGTAGGCGCCCATGCCTCCGGTATTGGGTCCGCGATCGCCGTCATCGCGGGCCTTGTGATCCTGAGAGGTGGCCAGAGCCAGCACGTCTTGGCCGTCGACGAGACAGATGAAGCTGACCTCCTCGCCGTCCAGAAACTCCTCGACAACCACCCGGCCGCCGGCGGCGCCGAAGCGCCCCTCGACAAGGCATTGGCGCGCCGCCTCAACGGCCTCTTCTACCGTGGCGGCCACCGTGACGCCCTTACCCGCAGCGAGGCCGTCAGCCTTGACAACCAGCGGTGCGTCGTGTTGCTCGATATACCGACGGGCGGCGTCGAACTCGCTAAACACCTCGAACGCGGCGGTGGGTATCCCGTGGCGGGTCAAAAACGACTTGGCAAACGCTTTCGAGCCCTCCAGCCGGGCAGCCGCTGCCGTGGGGCCCAGACAGCGTAGACCGCGCGCGGCGAACTCGTCGACGACGCCCGCCACGAGGGGTCCTTCTGGTCCTACCACCGTGAAATCGACCGCGCGCCGATCAGCGAGCTCAGCCAACGCATCGATGTCCTCGACGCCCAAAGCGACGTTCTCGACCTTCGGCTCGGCAGCGGTGCCGGCGTTACCAGGCGCCACCAGCACGGCCTCGACGGCATCGGACTGCGCAAGCTTCCACGCTAGGGCGTGTTCGCGGCCGCCGCCGCCCACCACCAGCACCTTCATGCGCTGCGCCTCGGCGAGGGCACGTGCGCCTTGCTCGTCATCAGTGCCGGAAGTGGCGCATGGCCGTGAACACCATCGCGATGCCGTGCTCGTTGGCTGCCGCGATCACCTCTTCGTCGCGTACCGAGCCACCGGGCTGAATAACCGCGGTAATACCGATCTCGTGGGCGGCATCGATGCTGTCGCGAAACGGAAAAAACGCGTCCGAGGCCATGACCGAGCCCTCGACACGAAGCCCTTCATCCGCTGCTTTGATAGCAGCGATCCTCGCTGAGTAAATGCGGCTCATTTGACCCGCGCCTACACCAACGGTCTGCCCGTCGCGCGCGTAAACGATCGCGTTCGACTTGACAAATTTGACCACCTTCCAAGCGAACATCAGATCGCGCAGCTCCTGGGGCGACGGTGCACGCACTGTCATGGTCTCGAGCCGAGACCCGGCGACAACGGCCAAATCGCGGTCTTGGAGGAGCAATCCTCCCGTTATGCGCTTGAAGTCCGAATTCGCCGCCGGATCCGCGTTCGCGGCTGCTGTGCGCAACACCCTGACGTTCTGTTTCTCTCCGAGCACCAGCAAGGCGTCCTCATCGATCTCAGGGGCAATGACAACCTCGACGAACTGACGATCGATAATGGTCTTGGCCGTATGTGCATCGAGCCGCCGATTGAACGCGATAACTCCGCCGAAGGCAGAGGTCGGGTCCGTGGCGTACGCGCGATCGTACGCCACCGTGATGTCGTCTCCGAGCGCCACTCCACACGGATTGGCATGCTTGACGATAACGCAGGCGGGCTCGTCAAGGCTTTGCGCACATTCGCAAGCGGTATCGGCGTCGGCGATGTTGTTGTACGACAGAGGTTTGCCTTGCGCGAGCTGAGCGCCGGCAATGCCATGGGCGACGCCGACGGCATCCTCGTAGACAGCCGCCCGCTGATGCGGGTTCTCCCCGTAGCGCAAGTCCTCACGCTTGCGAAACTGCAGCGTGAGCACGTCGGGGAACGCGGACCGTTGCCCGTCCGCGCCGAGCGCCGACAGGAAGTTGCTGATCGCGCCATCGTAACGCGCGNNCGGGAGCGGCCCGAAACACCGCCAAGCGCCTCGATCTCACCTCTGAGGCCCACATAGTCGTCAGCATCGACGAGTACCGTGACGTCGGCGTGATTCTTGGCGGCCGCGCGCAGCAACGCGGGTCCGCCGATATCCACGTTTTCGATGGCGGTGCGAAGATCGCAGGTGGGGTCAGCGACTGCGCGTTCAAATGGATAGAGGTTGACGATCACAAGATCGATATAGGGGATGTCATTCGCCGCCAAGGATTCGTCATCCACCCCCCGCCGGCCGAGAATGCCGGCGTGAATTCTCGGATGCAGCGTCTTGACGCGGCCCCCGATCATCTCGGCAAGGCCCGTGTAGGTGGAAACCTCGGTGACGGCCACACCGCAATCCTCGAGCAGACGCGCCGTACCGCCGGTGGATAGGATCTCGACACCTGCGCTCTCGAGGAAGGCGGCGAATTCTCCCACGCCCGTCTTGTCCGACACGCTGATAAGCGCGCGACCTATCCGGCGCAGGTCGCTGCCGGCGCCGGTGGGTGTCCCACTCACTGCGTTCTCGGGCGGGGCCATGCCATCACTGACCAGGAATCGTAGCGCAGGGCGCTCACTCGAGACCGTAGTGTCTCAATTTCTTGCGCAACGTGTTGCGGTTAATGCCCAGCATGCGGGCGGCCTGCGTCTGGTTGCGATCGACCTGCTCCATGACCAGACGCAAGAGAGGTTTCTCGATCTCGCTGACGACCATCCCATAGAGGTTGCGTGGCTCCTCGCCGTTCATGTCAGCGAAGTAGCGCGTCAGACTGCGCGCGACACATTCACCCAAAGGGCTCGTTTTCGATTCGCTCATGCCCCTAGCCGATAAAGGCGGTGACAATGCGCTCATCGTCACCATAGTAAAGTGTTAGCGCCAGTTTGCTCCGCAACCCTCACAGCACAACAGCCGCGGGGCGACGACACAATGGCCGACGTGCATTACTACGCTGACGGATACCGAAACTCGTGACACCGCTAGCGCCGGTTTGCCTATCCTTGGCCCGGTCTTCACCCTAGGATCCGTTTCGTGGCGATGCGCTCCCCACGCTGTATCGGCCGACGAACGGAAGCGAAATAATAACGGCTAATACCTGTTCCGCAAAGACCGAATGGACGAAAGGTCGCTACACCCGTTTTGCGAGCGCGAGCGAGCAGCGAACGATCGCGACTCAACCCGCCACCGCAGTCGGAAAGACCAATTCGATCTCGTAGCCAACAGCCGTCTCATCGGGCTGTGCGAGATCGAGCGACACCATCTCGATCACGTTCGGCGATAGCGCCGTCTCGCTGCGTCGCTCCGGCATCAGATACTGCTGTGGCGAGAATGTTCGCCGGCCGACGACATTACCGATCTTGTCGGTCAAGGTGACTTGCACGAAAGGGTAGGGCTGCGCAAAGTCTGCTCGACTGACGAAGCTCGCTCGCACGCGCAACGCTCCGGGTGTGTCGGGATGAGGCAAGACCCGCGTTTCCACGATCTCGATGCTGTCCGGATCGGTGCGCGGCGCGAGACGGCAGCCGGCGACAGCGCACAACAGGCCAGCCACGGGGCGTAACCCATCCACCCGCGCTAGATCGTCCTTGTAGAACGCGACGAGCTGTGCGGCCAGGGCCAACACGGACAACACGCCAACCATCGACCACGTCAGCATCGGCGTAGGCCGCATACCCGCCAAGATGCGCCTTGGGACCCGCTGTCCGTTGGCCAGATTCGCTGCATCTGGGTCCCGACGCCGTCGCGCGCGGCGGCCGGCCGCCGTTGACACGGTCGGCATCGGCGTCGACGCAGCAGCCTGCTCTCCGGCAAGGGCATCCGCCCGCCGGGAACGGCGCTGCGGACGATCCGGCTTACGCTGGCGCCGTCCGGGGCGCGGAGGGATCGACGGCGCTTCGGGCCGCGGAGGCCGAAGGGTCTCCGCGGCCACGGGTGGTGTCGGCGTTGGCGACACCGTGGGCGGCTGTGGACTCGCATGCAGTTGCGCGGGGAGGGCCTCAGCCACCGGCCCGCCGGCGGCATCGGCGTCGTCCCCGCGATCGTCCAACAACCTCGCCAAGTCTTCGGGCAATTCGACGGCGGCTGGAGGATCCGCGGACGCAGCGTCGTCCGCCTCGGGCTGATCGAGCTCCGACTCGAAGGCGTTGAACCACGTGGTCAGATCGTCGAGATCGACCGATGTGGGCAGGTCCTCCTGCCCGAGCGGTGGTAGGGGCGGCCTCCCCAAATCGTCAGCAACAGGCGGCGGCGCATCGTCGCGAACCGGAGCGCTGTCGCGCGAGAAACGCGGCGCGTCGTCGGAATCGCTTGCAACCGGCAGCATGATCGGGGGCGGCGCCGGTTCGGAAACCGCCTCGGCGTGGCCAGGATCAGGCAGGCGATCGATCAGGTTCCAGGCGGCGTTGAACACCTCACGGCAGCGGCCGCATCGGACCAACCCCTGGCGAACCTCGAGCTGTTCCTGACGTACCGAAAAGACGATCTCGCAGTTGGGACACTGTGCGTACATGATCTGCTCGCCGACGCCGCTAACGCGGCCGCTGTCGGAAATCCGTGCCGCGCCGCACCGCGCGGAGCACCCCTCGCAGCTCAGCCATCGGACGGACCTGCGGCCACGCCGCGCCTACGACCGACCAGCAGTGCCCAGTCATCGCGTCGCCTGCGCTCGAAATCGAAGTGCTCCACGTACGCGGCTTCGACGGTATCCGCCTGCGGACCGAGCATACCCGAGAGCAGCAAGCACCCGTCCCGACGCACCAGCCCGATCAGCCTCGGCGCCAATTCGATCAAAGTCCCGGACAGAATGTTGGCCACCACGACGTCGCCCGTCACATCCGCGGGCAGCTCATGGGGATAGTACGCCGCGAATCGCTCCTCGACCAGGTTGTGGCGCGCATTCGCTACGCTGGTTGATAGCGCCCGGGGATCGATGTCCACGCCCCACGCCTTCCTGGCCCCGCACTTGAGCGCAGTCACCGCGACGATACCCGATCCGCACCCGAAGTCGATGATGTCGCAGTTGTCCATGGGATGTGTCGCCAAGTACTCAAGACACAGGCGCGTCGTTGCGTGGGTACCGGTGCCGAAGGCCAGCCCCGGATCGATGCGCACGACGACGGCGTCGCTGCGCGGCGCCGCGCACCAGCTGGGGCACAGCCACAAACGGCCCGCGACGTGGAAGGGCGCAAAACGACTCTGCCACTCCCGCTCCCAGTCTCTATCGGGCAGCGCCTCGGCGACGACCAGCTCCGGCGGCAGCCTGGCTGCAGCCGCCAGCGACGCTCGCAAACCCTCGCTGTAGGCTGACGCCTGGAACAAACCCGTCACCACGACGCGCGACCAGTCCGCAACCGCGCCCGGCGCCGGCTCGAGATACGGCAGACGATCTCCGCCCTCGACGGTGACGGCAAGGGCGCCCTGTGCCTCGAGCAGCTCGCAGATGGCGTTCTGCAGCTCGCGCGAGGCGGGTACCCGTACGTTCACCCAGTCCATCTTCCCAGGCAATCGCGCAGGTTTCAGCGCTCACCGCGACGATCGAGGTAATGGACGCTGAGCTCGGCGTCGACGAAAGCCGCATCGTGCAATATTTCCTGAC
>JABAHR010023656.1_pt1 | contig 11749 bp, 13 predicted proteins | sample 7062101 | NCBI WGS metagenome assembly JABAHR01 (sample SAMN14534553, study PRJNA622989) | marine sediment metagenome | biome: marine biome [ENVO:00000428]; feature: marine pelagic biome [ENVO:01000023]; material: deep marine sediment [ENVO:00002113] | place: India: Gulf of Kutch | collected...
AAGTGAAGAATGCGATCGAAGAAGAGTTTAGGGCAAGGTTGATGCTTCTAGTAATTGAACTTGCTAAGGAATTAGGGGTAACAAAGGTTTGCAAAGAGTACAATGTTCCTAGGTCCACGTTCTATCGTTGGGAGAAGAGATACGAAAGAGAAGGGCGAGCAGGTTTATACAATAAGAAACCAATTCCACATAATCCCCCACGAAAGACACCACCAGACGTTGTCGAAAAAATCCTTGAGATTCGGAAAGAATATCAGATTGGTGCTTTGCGAATAAAGTATTATTTGGAGCGATATCACGGAATAAAAACCTCAGAATCTACGGTAACAAGGGTACTAAAGGCACACGGACAAAGCAGGCTGCCTAAGACTGCTCCAAGGCGTGCTATTCATTCAAAACGGTATCAAAAATCCGTTCCTGGCCATCACATACAGGTAGATGTGAAATTTCTAAAGCTAAAGAACAGTGAGGGGAAAGAAATTAAGCGGTATCAATATACTGCGATTGATGACGCTACCTGGATACGTGCATTACAGATTTACACAAAACACAATCAAGCAGGCTGTTGAAAAAGTAAAGGTATGTGTTACTTGGTCGGGCGCAAGTTGTGTTAGGCGTCGCCTACATTAGAAACACCCTCATACCATTCTTTATTATCGCAGTTCCATCAACATTGCTTCATCAAATGGATTCATTCCAGATTCCAATTCCGATATCCATGATAAACGCAAGTTTATTTCATATTGACTTCCACCATTATTTTCTAACCACTCAACATATTCTGTAAAGTCTTCTATTGCACCGGAGAAATCCCCCGTCAGTGCACGCGCCACTCCACGGCTATCTTTGATCGCTGCATTGTCAGGATCCAATTTGACAGCATTGTTGCATGCAACCATTGCATTCTCTGCATCTCCCCAAAGGCTTCCATACCAGCAAAGCCTATTCCAATCGCTCGCGGTAATGTTTAGATCCGGATCAATTTTTTGTGCATCTGCATAGGTCACAAGTGCTTCCTTTACCATGCCGTGTTGAGCGAACAGATTCCCTCTCTCGATCATTCCCAGAGCTTCCAACGATTGATGGGTTTCCAATGACGGGTCAACAGCTATTGCTGTGACTATTTCTAAGCCAAGGTAATATGCGACAGAACTGATGAGCACAGCTGCAAGAATCAAGGAAACAAAGACACTGGGATATTTGCGGACGAAGCCTTTTTTGTTTGAAGTTTCTGCATTTTCTATTCTTCTTGATTTGATCGATAAGAGCAGAAAAGCGATCGCCCAGAATAGTAGCAATACCAGTATAAGAACAACCAGATACCCAACAATAGCGAGGGTGCGAAGAGGTGGCAGAATCCCGTAAACAGAGGCAACCTGATACAAGATTTCAAGATACAGGCGATTGCCATTCACGCCGTTAGTCATGACGATAACGCCCCACCCTTTCTCGGGCAAGCCCATAACAATACTCTGGAATCCTTCAGGATTGTCACCACCATGAACGAAATAGGTGTTTTTACCAAGATTCACGAGTTGCCAACCCAGGCTCCAATCAGAGTCTAAAGGTTGCATAAAGGGAACATTCTCAGCATTCGGTGCAAGCATCAGATCAACCATATCTTTGGACAATACTTTGTTAGATTGACCTTGGCCAGATAACATGATCTCTTTTAATAAAATTGCCAGGTCAGTTGGTGTTGTCCAAAGACCCGTAGCACCCATTTCTGGATATACGAGCCATTTTTCATAAATGGGTTGACCCCACTTTCCATGAGCCGATGCGGCTAGGGCTCTATAATCGTCTGGCAGTGGGTTTTCAAAGCTGCTGGATGACATATTCAATGGTTCAAATAAGGTTTCTTTCATGATTTCAGGGAATGGCTTTCCCACCACATCCGTTAGAAGTTGTGCAACTGTTACATATCCACCATTTGAGTACCGCCAAAGGGTTCCTGGGATATCTTCAACCTGCCAGGGTGGAGAATGCGCAGGGTTTTCACCGTTGAGTACCTGTGTGAGTGATGGGATTTCTTCGCTCTGAAAATACCCAAACTTTGAGCCCTCATTTAGTCCAGCGGTGTGACTTAGTAAACGTCGTAGGGTTACATTCTGTTGAAAGGTGAGTTCACTTTCAGGTACCTGCCAGGAAACCAATCTATCATTTACATCTTCGTCAAGGTCAAGAGTCCCTTGTTCCACATAATATAAAATGGCCATAGCTGTTACAGGTTTGCTGATTGAGGCTGCCTGAAAAAGAGTATCCGTTGCTACAGGATTATTGTCTTCAGAATCCCCCACCCCAAAACCTTTAGCCCACTCAATTTTAAAATTGTTTATTACCGCTACACTAACTCCGGGAACGTGGTAGTGTTCCATGCGATCAGAAAGTGTAACTGTTTCTCCAAACAGCAAGCCTCTAGCTGACATTACAGGGATTCTGTTTTCTATTTTATCAATCCTCTCATTCAAATCAGATGTAGACGATCCAACTGATTGACAAGCACTTAGCCAAGAAACGAGAATAATCATTAGAATTCCTCTTTTCATGCATCACTCCTCTATTCCATTCTTGTCTTCGTAAGTCATCGAACTGTTCCGCTTATGTACTTTGATACGAATTAGTCTAATATTTGTTTCACTTTATAAATGACGATTCATTCATTTTTGATATATGAATTTTACAATAGAAACAAAATAACCATCGAGTTCACTAGCGCCAAGAAAGGGCCGATTTCACGGCCCTTGTTTTTATCTCCAAAAAATGCTAGGGTGGTCTAAGTAAACATATTTCGTGTGCACGTTGATATGTTCATCATTTTTGGAGGTGTATGAAATTCGTTGAAACCATTCGTGATCGCAAAAAGATCACCCAAATTAAAAATCTTCTGCGAGGCCAACATCGCTATCGTGACCTGTTGCTGTTCGTTGTTGGAATCAATACGGCTTTGCGCATATCGGACTTACTTCAACTCCAGATAGGTCAATTTATTGATGAAAATGGAAGGATCAAAAATCGATTTTGGATTAAAGAGCAGAAACGAAGCAAGCGTCATGAGATCGCTGTCAACTAAAGCATCTGAGTAACTCTGGCAGAATATCTTGAAACCTACCCCCTCCTTTTTGTAGCGCAGGCGAGTGATCACCCTTGGCGGAGAAGAGCGTCCTTTCTTCTCACGCTCCTCCGCTGCCTTAGATGTCCAATCTGCACCAGTAGGACGAAATTCAAACACGATATTTTTTCCATCCGGCGACCAGCGGTGCTTGCCCAAAATGCCTTTAAGGAGCGAGGTTAATGGAGTAATTTCGCGAGATGCCAGATCAAACGCCCAAATTTGAGTATCCTGGTCAGCAGTCCTGACGAAAGATATTTGCGAGCTATCCGGCGACCACTGCGGATCAATGTCGAGGACTTCTCCAGTTGTAAATTGCTCCTTTGTGCCGGATGTCAGATCCACTAGATACAGATGGCTGAGGTAGCAGTTTTTGTTTTGGTCGCTGTGTCTTTTAGCGAAGACGATTAAATTCCCCAAGGGATTGAGTACAGGGTCCGATGGCCAGCTAAATTTCCACAAATCTTCACTGCAGATCTTCTCTTTTTTCACAGGATTTCTCTTTCGTCAAACAACCGCAGGTGGTCTTCAAAACCTTCTCTTTTACGGATTTGAAACAACTGGTCGCCATAAACCAGATATTCAGCTGGGCTGGCTCTCCCATTATAATTTGAACTCATGACATATCCATAGGCCCCCGCATCAAAGATCGCCACACCAGCGCCCTCATTCGGTGGAGGGAGCAACCGATCTTTACCCAAAAAATCAGCCGATTCGCAAACTGGTCCAACAATATCATAGCGAACGGGGTCACGGTTTACTTCTTCAACAAAACCGGCTTTATGATAAGCGCCATACAGGCTGGGCCGGATAAGTTCCGCCATACTACCGTCGACAACAATGAAGCGTCTGTCTCCTCGATCTTTAACACCGATTACCCGGCAGACCAACACCCCTGCGTTTCCCACAATACTGCGGCCCGGTTCGAGAATTAAAGTCACATCCTTTGGAATCATCCAACGAATCGATTGAATTAATTCTTGCGGGGAGGGAACCTTAACATTGTCATGATGATAGTCAATCCCCCATCCACCACCTAAATTGATGTAACGCACCCTGTCGGATACTTCCTTCGCAATCTGAAATAACTCAATCAGGACAGTGAGCGCTCGCTGATAAACAGCGATGTTGTTTAAATTTGAACCCAGGTGACAGTGCACGCCCAAAAGTTGAACGGATTGCATTCCGGCTAAGGATTTCACCATCTCAACAGCCTCATTTACTGCAACTCCAAATTTCGAGCTTAACAATCCAGTTGAAATATAAGGGTGAACTTCCGGGTCAATATCCGGATTTACTCGGATGAGTACCTTTGCCCTGGTGTTCAGCTCTCCGGCAACCCGCTGAATGTGGATCAGATCAAATTCACTATCTACGTTAACGATCGCTCCTAATTCAATGACCAGCCGCAATTCTTCCAGGGTTTTCCCATTCCCGTTTAAAATGGCTTGTTCCGGTTCAAATCCGGCTTCAAGTGCCAGTTTTAATTCGTTTCCGCTGGCTAAGGTCACCCAGCTGCCCAGTGACCGAAGCAGCTTCAAAATTTTCAAATTCCCATTTGCTTTTACCGCATATGAAATAACAGATGGAATTCCTACCAGGGATTCCGAATATGCACGATAGTTTGCTGTTATTTGCCCCGCGCTGTAAAGGTAAAAAGGGGTTTGGCCCACTCTTTCGATAATATCTTTGACTTTGAGACCCTCACAGAAAAGAGAACTGTCCTGATAATAGTAGCCCATCGTTTTAAAATTCTCCAATCAGCATGGCGAACAGAGCGAAATTGTACAGCCCGTGGGAGAGTGCTGTGACCCAAAACGCGGTCCACAAAGAGTCATCCCGCCAATGCACATAGGTAAAAGCGCTGTAAAATCCGCCGATCACACCTGCTCCTATACCGGTGCCGATGCTCCTGGAAAAGTGAAGCAGGGCAAATGGAATTACTGAAAACAAGATTTGTCCCGAATATTTGAATCCAACTTTGCGCGCTACGAACACAGGAAAGCCTTGAAGGAAAATTGTTTCAACAATTGGACCCAGAATGACAACAAGCCATAAAAAGGAGACCGCGTTGATCTCATCCAGATTTGTCCGGGTGGGAGGCTGGTATAAAAACTGGATCAGCCCTGTCACCGTCAGGGAGACGATCAAATTTTCTACGGTGATCCGCCAACAAAAGGTCAGGGGACGTTGGATCAAGTAGGTGCGGAAATGTTCGATGATCCAACGGAACAGGCGTTTCAAAAGGAATCCACTTGGGATAGAATTCTCTCCATAACGGGAAACTTTTGATTGGATTTCTCTGGTTAATTTTGAACCTTTCTGGTAATCAGGGTGACGACAATCAATTTTTGGGGAAAATTTTAACAGCAGGGGAAGGTTACGCGCGGCATAATCGTCTAAAATGACCGGAACCAGCATTTTTCGGTCTGCCCGTAGGACCTTCTTTATGTCATCTTGGAGGATCGGCGCTGATAGTGCTGACTCTGAGAGCAAGAATATCACAATTGGACTCTGGGATAGCCACCACTCGATTGAATTGAATGAGAACTCACCGGATTGCAAACCGATTGGATTGAATTGAATATCAACCCCCTGATCTTTGAGGTTCCCGGCGATTTCAAAAGCGATTTCATGGTCGTCAGGATGATACCAGACAAAGATAAGGGAATTCACTATAGAAGGTTTCATCAAATTTCTCAGACGGAATCTATCAACAAACCGATGAGTTAAAGGTGAAAATTGTTAATTGAAGATGATGTAAGGAACAAAAACTGCCAGTTGAAAAGCCAGCGTGATCACAAACCATTTGTAAGAACGCGGCTCTCCTGCATTACTCCAATGGTAATCAATTCCTCCAACTACAATCACGATCGCCAGAATCGCCATAAAGAGAGAAGCAATGTTGCCTATCCCGGTCGCGCTCAATCGGTCTGTCATGTTTATCGTTTCAGACCACCTTGCCAGTATTCGAAAATAGATCATTTCAACAATTCTGCGGACCAAAAATATTTCATAGCCCGCGAGCAATGATGTCAGGCCCCACAAGAAAACCACCAGGACCTTATGGAGCACGTTTTTAGAGAATTTTTTCTCAGCGTTCATTTTGTCAAACTACTTTCTGAGATGCCGAGAGCTGCCCCTGAGAGACAGCTCTCCTACCAAAATAACCTTACTAACTGGAAAACCATCTAGTCAACATGGGTGGGATCAAGGGCATCTCGCAACCCATCCCCAATGTAGTTTATTGACAAAACGGTAATAAAAATCATCAATCCTGGGAAGATGGCCATCCACATATTACCGCGCAGCATTTCATCCTGGGCATTGCGGAGCATATTTCCCCAGGTCGGAGTAGGCGGTTGAACGCCGAAGCCCAGGTAGCTCAAACCTGATTCGGAGATAATCGCCCCTGCAACACCGAGAGTGGCAGCCACAATTACCGGGCTGATTGCATTCGGCAGGATATGGCGGGTAATAATTCTCAGATTAGATAGTCCCAGCGATCGTGCTGCTTCGACGAATTCCTTCTCCCGCAAGGCCAAGAAGCTGCCTCGCACCAACCGGGCGATCGACATCCAGCTTAGGATACCGATCACTACCACAATTGCCGCAATTCCCCCTGCTTCTTGCAGGTAAGGCCAGTTAATGCCCCGGAGAATAACCGCGACCAGGATCAAGAGAAAAAGCCGGGGAATGGTGAGCATCAGGTCGGTGAAACGCATCAGGATATTATCCAACCTGCCGCCGAAAAACCCGGCCAAGGAACCGATAGTCACGCCAACCACGACAGCGATCAACATAGATAGCAATCCGATCGACAGCGAAATGCGACCTCCAGATAAAATGCGAGTAAGTAAATCGCGGCCCAAATCATCGGTTCCAAACGGATGATCAAGTGAGGGTGGCTGGTAGCGTTCTCTCAAACTGGATTTTTCAACATCGTAGGGAGAAACCATCGGTCCAACAATACATGCCATTACCAATAGTAAGACCACAATCGCACCTGCCACGGCCAGCTTATGTTTGATGAAATATTTCAAGGCCAAGCCAAGCATGGTCTCAGGGCGTTTGGATATTGCACTTACGTCAGCACTTGAAATTGTGGGGGATACTTCAGCCATGGCTAATCTCCTATCATTACTCATAACGGACCCGTGGGTCCAGGAAGGCGTACAAAATATCTGCTAGCAAATTGAAAAACAGGATTAAAAATGCATTGATCATCACGATCCCCATCACCAGGTCATAGTCGCTTCGTTCTACAGACCGAATAAACAGGCGCCCCATACCAGGCCAGGAGAAGATCGTTTCAGTGAACACCGCCCCACTGAAGATCAGCGGCAGATCCAGCGCCAGGATTGTGATGACTGGAATTGCAGCATTCTTTAGGGCGTGCAGCAAGATTACAACCCTTTCTCTTAATCCCTTTGCCCGGGCTGTATCCAGGTAATCCTGGTGCATGACATCCAGCATACTCGAACGCATAAATCGAGTGTAACGCCCGGCGCTGAACATCGTGAGCATGAACACGGGGAGAATCAGGTGCCTTACCCGATTCGACAACGGGGCCGTAGCGGACTCATACAACCGCAGGTCATACATCCCACCCGCTGGCAAAAATGGTCCACCTTCTGCATTCTTAAATGTTAAAGAAAAGATCATGATCAGCAGTAATCCAAACCAGAAAATGGGGATCGATTGACCCCAGAAGGCAATCGTCGTGGAGACATGGTCGAAGATCGAATACTGCTTCACAGCCGAAATAATCCCTACTGGAATAGCTAAAAGTAAAGTTGTAAACTGTGCAATCAGCATTAGGGTGATCGTGTTGGGTAGGCGTTCAATTATTTCCTGAGCCACAGGTCGTTTTGTAGCTATCGAAATGCCTAGATTTCCCTGGAGAATATTCCTGCTCCATTTCAAATACTTGATATGCAAGGGATCATTTAAGCCCAAGGCCTCTTCGTACCTCGCCCGGTCTTCGGCAGTGATATTGGGGTTGTCCTCCAGTGCTGATGCCGGGTCCCCTGGTGTGAGCTGAAGGAGCACAAAAATGATCACGCTGATGATCCAGATCACAGGGATAAGCTGCAGCAATCTTCTGGTAATGTAGCGACCCATTTCAACCTCCTAGCAGAACTTCAATAAAATACTAATCAAACTAACCTGTTACATTCATCGATAAAAGTTTGAGCGCCCAGTTTTGGCAACAAGTAACCTTATTTACCAAAACCCAGTTCTCAATAAAGAAGAGAGAGGTTGTCTGGCAGGATTTCTCCTGCCAGACAAACCATCATGGTTGTTTACGCCTAATTTGAAGCCCAGCCCCATTCACCAATGTTCCAGGTCTGATACTGCCAGGGATTCGGCTCGTATCCAACTAAACCTTCACGCGTGGCATGGATTTCAGCGCGGTCATACAGGTAGATATGTGGAAGTTCATCCGCAATCGCTTTCATCACATTGCAGTATAGCGTTTTGCGTTCTGTAATATCCGGGCTGAGACCAGCAGCCTTCAAATCGTCGTCCGCCGGGTTTACCCACCGTGAGTAGTTGAACCCGGTACCAGAATTGGCTTCCGTCGGCATTGTGTCTGTGCCGAAATAGCCATTCAGCTGGCCGTGAGGATCGGTAGAACCGCTCGTCGTGTACATCAGGACGTCGTATTGACCATGCTTGCGGAATGCGCCGCTGGCCCACGAACCGAACAGCACGGAGGAAGGCACATTTTCGATGTACATATCGATGCCTACTTCCGCCATGTACTCAATTAGGAGCTGTTCTGCCTGCTCCCGCAGCTCGTTTCCGGTCGTAGTTTGGATCTTCAAGCGCAATGGGTCACCCTGGTTGGCATATTCACAACCATTGCACTCCCTTACGCCATCGCCGTCTTCATCGGTGAACCCGGCTTCATCAAGCAGGGTTCTGGCCGCATCTGGATCGTATGTGCTCGCGGCGATATCGCAACCTTCGCTCGGCCAGCCGATGTTATATTCCTTGGTGCCAACTGTCGCTGCCCCATAAAGAAGGATTTCATTAATCTCTTCTTTATTGATGGCAGTTTCAATAGCCTTGCGGACTCGTACATCGCCAAGCAACGGATGGGGGTTGTTCAAAGGGTCATCAGGTGCATCCAATTCTGGATCTGCCAGGTTGAGCACCAGGCGCTCTGTACCCAAACCAGCCGCAATGTTCAGCACAACCCCTTCCTTGCCTTCAAGATCTGGTACAACGCCTTCGATCAGGTCCCACAGGAAGTCGATCTCACCAGTCTGGATCATCGCCATCCCGGCCTCACGGCTCGGGGTAATGCGGATGACAACCCGGTCAAGATAGGGTTTCTCGGGGTAATCCCGGTAGTTTTCGTTCTTGACCAGGGTGATATGGTCGCCCGGAACCCATTCGGCCATCTTGAAGGGACCCGTCCCAACCGGTGCCCAGTTGTAAACCCACTTCTGCATATCGACAGGATCGCCCGTCGCGTGACGGGGGAGAATGGCATCAAACGCTTCCAAGTAGGGAGCGAAGAACGGCTCGTAAGTAACAACAGCCGTGTAATCATCCGGGCATTCAATCCCGGTGATGTTGACATAGTTGGATGTTGATACCGCGCCACTGTCGGGATTCATGATCGCTTCCCAGGTAAAGACGACATCGTCGCAAGTAAAAGGCTGACCGGTGGACCACAACACGCCTTCAAGCAGGTTGTAAGTCACCGTGAGGACATCGTCTTCAAGGACAACCCCACCGTTCTCGACGGAGGGGACTTCTTTGGCCAGCACCGAGTAGTAGTTCCCGGCTGCATCTACCTCAACCAGTCCTTCAATGATCCCAGAATATGCTTCACCTGAAGCAGTCTGGGTAGCAATAAAGGGATTGAGGATTTGCGGTTCCTGGTACAGACCGAGGATCACTACTTTTTGCTCGGGTACATCAGCTTCAACCATAACCTCTTGAGTCTGAACCACGACTTCAGTTCTAACCACTTCCTGGGTGACGATCACTTCTTTGACGACTTCTTCCGGTTGGCAAGCGGATAAACCCACCGCAACAAGTATCAGCAACAAAAACACACTCTTTTTCGAATTCATAGTTCCTCCTTGAACTAATTGAACCTTACCAACATAGTTTTAGGGGTCATTGATAAATAATCTCGTTTACATCACCTCCTTTTCTCCAACAAGATGACAAGCCACAAAATGATCAGGCTTGACTTCACGAAAAACCGGATCTTCATTGAAACAGATACTTTCTGCAAGTGGACAGCGGGTGTTGAAGTTGCATCCTGTGGGTGGGTTAGACGGGCTGGGGATATCACCCTCAAGGATAATTCGCTGCCGCTGTTCCTCGATCTCAGGATTAGGAACCGGCACTGCAGACATGAGTGCTTGGGTGTAGGGATGGAGTGGGTAATCCGATAATTCAACTCCATTGGCTAATTCCATAAACTTACCCAGGTACATCACAGCCATGCGATCGCTAATGTGACGTACCATACTGAGGTCATGTGCAATGAAGAGGTAGGTAAGCTGAAATTCGTCCTGCAAATCTTTCAACAGGTTGACCACTTGTGCCTGGATGGAAACATCTAAAGAGGCAATCGGCTCATCACAAATGATCAAATCTGGGTTCAATGCCAATGCACGTGCGACGCCAATCCTTTGTCGCTGCCCCCCAGAAAACTCGTGCGGATACCGGTTTACCAGGAGCGGGTTGATCCCCACCAAATCTAAGAGCTCCTTGATCCGATCGTTTTTCTTTGCCCCTTTCATCTGGTCATGCACTTCAAGCGGCTCCCCCACAATCGTTCCTATCGTCATTCGTGGATTTAGTGAAGCGTATGGATCCTGGAAGATCATCTGCATTCTCCGCCGGATAGCGCGCATACCTTCCGCATCTAGCGCCAATAAATCCTGGCCTTCAAAGAAGATTTTTCCGTCTGTGGGTTCGTGCAAGCGTAACAAAGTCCTACCAATAGTGGTTTTTCCGCTCCCGCTCTCACCCACTAAGCCCAGTNNTCTCACCCACTAAGCCCAGTGTTTCTCCTTTGTAAATTTTGAAACTGACACCGTCTACCGCTTTTACTTCCCCTATCTTCCTCTGGAATACGATACCGCGTGTGATCGGAAAATATTTCTTCAAGTTTTGTGTTTCAACCAAGACTGAATTTTGTTCTGTCATCAAGGTTCCTTATTATTTAAAAAATCATCATAAAATGATTACTTAACTCAAGTTGCTACCTAAGTTGATTTTNNCACTTTTTGAAGATTTTTCGTGATTTTTTTGTCAAGGTGGCAACTTAGGTTACTTATTATTAGATACGACTTTCTTCCACTCCCAACACGCAACGGTGTGACCTTCATCAACTTCTTCCAGACTCGGCATTTCTGTCCGGCATTTATCTACTGCAAATGTACACCGAGGAGCAAAGGGGCAGCCCGGCGGGAGATCAATTAAACTGGGAGGATTACCAGGAATCGAGGTTAATTTAGAACCGGGTTCTTTATCCAAGCGCGGCAATGAAGCCAGCAGTCCATGGGTATAGGGGTGGTGGGGCTTATCAAAGATATCTCCGGCAGCTCCACGTTCTACCAAATAACCAGCATACATCACGTTGATTTGTTTTACCAGACT
>JABAHR010002480.1_pt2 | contig 11736 bp, 9 predicted proteins | sample 7062101 | NCBI WGS metagenome assembly JABAHR01 (sample SAMN14534553, study PRJNA622989) | marine sediment metagenome | biome: marine biome [ENVO:00000428]; feature: marine pelagic biome [ENVO:01000023]; material: deep marine sediment [ENVO:00002113] | place: India: Gulf of Kutch | collected...
ATCATCGAGCCAGATGTACAGAACTGCTCGCTGCCCCTGCTGCAGTACTCACAACTGCCGCAGCTTACGATGTAATGCAGGCAAACCCGGTCCCCGGGCATAAAATCACCAACCTCAATGCCAATCTCCTCAATAACGCCAGCCACTTCATGTCCCAATGTCATAGGTAGCGGCCTTACTGGCGACACACCATCGCGGTAATGCACATCGGAGTGGCAGATTCCGGCAGCCTTGACCTTAACCAAAACATCATTAGGTCCAATTTCAGGGATAGGGAGTTCCTGCATTTCTAATGGCTCATGAACTTTTACCAGGCGAACAGCTTTCATTTTTGCCTCCTCTTTTTCCTGCTCAAAACCAAACACGCTAACAGATGACTGATAAATTTGCTATTGATGATAGACAATCTCCTCAAGTTGATCCACAATTTTCCGCGCCAGTGGTTCAGCCCGATGATGACTGATAATTTCCTTTACCTGGAAATTGGCCCTTTGCTGGAGAGTTGTCGCACCCAAATTTTCCCAGCGATGATAATCAAGCCTGTCCATCATCTTTGGCGCCCAAGCATCTCGCACATAGCGCAAGGTGTGTTCAGACTCTAAAAAGTGTCCGTCAGGCCCGATATCATGAATCAGATCCAGCGCCAGTGTTTCATCATTGATCTCAAACTCTTTCAGGTATTGCCTCAGCCATCCAATGATATCCGCACAAAAACTTGCCAACTCCAGGGACCCTGTCATCGCACAATCCAGGTAACCGACATCATGGATCAGGTTCACCCCATTTACAGCATTCTCAAACAGAGTTAATGCAGCTTCAGCAGCCGCCTGGCCATCGAAGATTTTGGAGTCACTACAACCGGCAGCACCAAATGTAGGGATACCGTAATAATTCGTGAGGTCCCAACCGTAGGGTCCAACATCGGGTGCAGAATACAGGCTGACCATCGAGCGCATATCCATCGAAAAACCCCCAGGGTTGCTCCGGAGAAATGGGGAACCTTCCCGCATGATCTGCGAGAGAACCAGACCGCCCAACTGCCCCGCGTTCCCAAGTGCCAGCGTTCCTGCCATTGTCATGGGAGAGGTGACGCCGCGGCTGTTCCCCGGCGCATAGATCGTGGGTATATTTCTCTCTGCTGCGTAGAGCATTCTCGCAACGCTTTCCTGGTTATGCTTCAGAGAAGAAACTGTGTTGACATAATTAATCACAAATGGCCGGCGCTGAAGCTCTTCCAAACCTCCGGCAACCAGTGCCGCCATCTGTATGGCATAGACCGTGCTGTTTTCTTCAATCCCGACAAACACAATCGGCTTGCTGCTTTCCTGCAGCATGACAGACATTTGCTTTCTTTCATAAATGTCTTCCGGTACGTCAGATGGCAAAAACATCGACATCACAAAATCCAAATCAGGTAATGCATCCACCAACCGCACTCCATTGATCACATCATCCAACACTGCTTTCCGGCGCTTGCCTGAATCAAGATCATAGATATGCATACAATCGGAGCCCACTCCAAAATAACTGCGGTCTCCTCCAAGGCTCATCGTTTGCCTGCCGTTTTGGTCATAGATCGGAATATCTTTCGGGGCAGTCTTAATCGCCCACTCGACCAACTTTGGTGGAATTTGAACCAGGTTATCCTCTGAAATTTTAGCACCTGCCTTTTTGAACAACGCCAGCGCTGTATCATCATAAAAGCGCATACCGGTCCGGTGCATGATTTCAAGACTGGCATCATGCAATTTTTGCAACTGCTCTTCTGTCAGGCTGTGAAAATGAATCGATCTCTGTTTTGTATGATTAACGCGGGGGACTCTTGCATTATCCAAAATGTTGGCCTCTCCACTTGTGCAATGTTTTGATGGGTGAAAATCACCCATCCCTCTCTCAAAAAAACAGTTAAACCAAATGCGGATACTGCTACTCTTGGATTATACTATGTGAGAGATAAAAAACTACGGAGAAGATCAATGAAAATAACTCAAAGTAACTACCAATCGATTGGGGCACCAATTTTCAGAAAATTGTCCGAAGACCAACTTGAGCGTATACATTTCGCCAGCCTAGAAATTTTAGAGCGCACGGGGGTTCGCCTGCATCTGCCCGAAGCAGTTGACCTGTTGAAGAAAGCAGGCGCAAATGTAACCAGTGGAAACCGGGTCCGCATCCCCTCCAGCCTGGTGGAATGGGCGCTGAGTGTTGCCCCAAAGCGAGTGGTGCTGGCAGACCGCAACGGGAATCGGGTGATGCCCCTGGAGCGTAACAATGTCTTCTATGGTCCAGGTTCAGATTGCCCCAACGTCATCGATTTTCGCACTGGAGAACGCCGCCAGGGGAGACTGAAAGACATCCAGGAAGGCATCCACGTTTTAGATGCGTTACCAAATATAGACTTTCTCATGTCGCTGAACATTGCCGGGGATGTCGATCAAGAATTTGCAGACATGTACCAGATGCAAGCCATGCTGAACAACTCCACCAAACCAATTTTATTTGTCACCACGGAGTTCCATGGTTGTGTGCATGCTGTCGAAATGGCAGAGATCGTCGCTGGGGGTGCAGATGCCCTGCGGCGCAATCCGCTGTGTGCCTTGTATATTAACGTAACGGCACCATTGGTCCACAATGAAGAAGCTCTGCAAAAATTACTCTTTATGGCTGATAAAGGCCTGCCCACAACCTATACGCCAGTCGTGCTACGAGGGGCCAGCGGACCAATTACGCCAGCCGGAGCAGTGGCCTATGCCAATGCTGGAGAACTAGCCGGACTGGTCATCGCTCAGCTGAAACGCCAGGGAGCACCGATCATCCTCAGCGGTGGTACGCAGGATATGCTGGATATGAGCAGCATGCTGGATATTTACGCCGCGCCTGAAAACCGGGTCCTGTGTGTGGAGATGGCCCAGTATTATGGCTTGCCGATCTTTGGTTTGGGGGGTTGCACCGATTCAAAAACCCCCGACCAACAAGCCGCCTCCGAGGTAGCTCTCTCACTGCTGACCGAGACTTTGGCTGGCTCTCACCTCATTCATGATGTTGGCTACATGGAGGGCGGGCTCACCAATTCTCTAGAGATGATTGTCATGGCGGATGAGTTCATTCACTGGATAAGAAAATTCATGCAGGGAGTGGTAGTTGACGAAGAAACCCTTGCCTTGGACCAAATCGACCAGGTCGGATTGGACGATGACTTCCTGGCACTCGACCATACCAACGATCATTTCCGCGAGGACTGGTACCCGACGCTCTTTAATCGCAAAAACCACCAGGATTGGGTAGAGTCTGGCGAGTTAACCCTGCGGCAGCGAGCCAAAGCGCGTATCGAAAAGATATTATCCGAGCACAAACCCGAACCTCTGCCTGAAGATATCGCCAGAAAAATTCAGAGCGTGATTGACAGAGAAGTAAGTTAAACAACAGGCTTGATTTACGACTAAACGAAATAATATAATCAAAAATAAAATTTAAATCATGAGGAGGCTCAAAATGTATACCAATCGCGACATGGGAATCAATCACATCAAGGCCCGGAAAAATCACCGCTGTTACGGGATGGGCTTAGGGATCATCATTCTGGACGACATCTATCCGGGATTTCCCGGAGATGTGCGCAATGCCAGTGCTTTCCCTTTCCCGATCCAATACGAAATCGTTGAGGGGGTGGATATCTGGGCATTGGTGCATGGGGAAGATAAGCAGTCGCTACTCGACCCCATCAAGACGGCAGCAAAAAAATTAGAAACTATGGGCTGTAAAGCGATTGCCGCCGAATGTGGTTATTTCGCATATTTCCAAAAAGATATCGCCGGGTATGTGGATGTACCAGTCTTCATGTCAAGCTTGCTGCAGGTGCCGTTCGCCCAGCAGTTAATTGGACCTGAAAAGGTTGTCGGCATTCTCGCTGCCCGTCAGGAACAGCTGCTGCCCCAACATCTCGAAGCAGTCGGGATCCAGCCTGGAAGCAATTATGTCGTCACCGGGGCGGAGGATGATGGACAATGCCCAGAATTCGAAAATTTGTGGTATGCCCCCGTTCGCCCGGATATTCCTGAAGCATATTACGATAAGGCTGAAGAAGAGTTTTTACAGGTAGCTGTAGATTTTTACAACGACCACCCCAATATGGGTGCCATGATGTTAGAATGCACCGGAATGCAGCCTTTTGCCAGGGCCATTCAGCGAGAAATCGACATCCCGATTTTCTCTTGGGGCACCCTCTTGGATTATGCATACTCGGTCGCCGTCCATCGTGATTATTACGGGCATGTATAGCTGAAAGCAAATATTGAACTCTACCTACAAGAACACAAATATCACACAATATTGACTCCGTCTGTCTGCTTTTTGTATAATATGCACGCATTGAGTCTTCATGGATGGTATGTCATCTATTTGTAAGATTTAGGAGGTATCTAATGAAAATGCGCATGCGTACATTCTTGATCCTGTTCGTTTTGGCCTTCACCGCATTCTCGCTGGTTTCTATGGAAAAAGTGAGTGCGGACAGCGGACAGGCGCATATCGCAGACGTCCAATTTATAGACATGGTCACCTTTCCTACTGGAACGACATTTGCTGGCACAGAAGTAGGCGGCCTGTCTGCAATCACCTACGATCCCTTTCGGGGTGTATTCTACGCCTTATCCGATGACCGGAGCGATATTAACCCTGCAAGGTTTTATACCGTCAGCATCAATGTCAGCAGCGGACTGGGCGTTGAATTCCTAGATGTAACCTACTTAAAAGACATGACGGGCAACCTGTTTGCCAGCAGGTCGTTAGACCCTGAAGGTATGGCCTTACTCCACCCCGGTCAGTTTATGATCTCGTCCGAAGGCGGTGCCAGCGCCACCCCGCCGATCAACCCATTTGTCAACCGGTTCAACCCGGATGGTTACGAAAACAAGATGCTCACAATCCCCGATAAATTCCTTCCCGATGGCAGTGAATTATTTGGCATTCGGAACAACCTGGCATTTGAAAGTTTGACCGTCCAACCCGATAAGAAAGCCATCTTTACAGCAACCGAGAACGCCCTATGGCAGGATGGTCCCAAATCTACACTAACTTCAGAAAGCCCTTCAAGGGTGCTGATGTTTAAACTGGGGTCCGGCCGTCCAGGTGCAGAATATGTCTATATGGTATCTCCCATCCCATTTGACTCTATTCCGCCTGGAATATTTGCAGACAATGGGCTAGTTGAATTGATCGCTCTCGATAATGTCGGAACATTTTTGGCGATGGAGCGTTCTTTCGCCGTTGGTGTGGGCAACACAATTAAACTATTCGAAATTTCCACCTGGGGCGCGACGGATGTTTCGGGGTATGAGAGTTTGTCCGGTGCCAGCTACACTCCCATGTCCAAAGAATTAGTTGCGGACTTGGCCGATTTGGGGATTGACCCTGACAACTTGGAGGGAATGGCCTTTGGTCCTATGCTGGACGATGGTCGCCAGTCTCTGATCCTGGTCAGTGACAACAACTTCAACCCTTTCCAGACCACTCAGTTTATTCTAGTTGCTGTAGAATTTGAATAAATTTTCTGAAAAATCACCTCAGAAAACAAAAAAACAGCTGTTGTCTAAACAGGCAGCAGCTGTTTTCTTTTCATTGAGAATGGAGATAGCCAACATCATAACGGTCAGCACCAATCCCACTTTAGGAAAGCCGGCAAACTTGTATTATGCTCTCAAAGGTCAATTGCCACCATCAGTTCTCTTTTTTCAAATCGGGAGTAGAATGTCCATTTCGACTTAGGACAATCCAACCCAAACCAGCTGATAAGAATGAGGCGATTAAAATACCAACCTTTGCACTTGTGAGCATCATTGGGTCTGCGAATGCCAGGTTGCTGATAAAGAGAGACATGGTAAACCCAATGCCTGCCAGCATCGAAACCCCGTAGATTTGTTTCCAAGTCACCCCAGTGATTTTCTTTGAAATCCCGAGTCGGGTCACCAACCATGCCATGAACGTAATCCCGATTTGCTTGCCAATTACTAGACCCGCAATGATACCAATGGTGATCGGATTGGCCAAGGCAGCAAGGATATCTGTCCGAAGGTCCACGCCGGCATTTGCCAGCGCAAAGACCGGCATAATGAAAAAAGCGACCCAGGGATGAAGAGCATGCTCAAGACGCTGGAGCGGCGCCTCAACACCATGGGTGCAGTCCTCGATCCCCTGAAGAAGAGCACGCTGCTTCTTGGTTGTAAAATTACTTCCGTTCCTGATTCCCTCATCCTCAAATTCTTCCAGATAATGCTTGATACGCTCTAAAAACCCTTTTCGGTCGATGACTGTTGAGGCCGGAATGGTCATGGCCAGTAAAACACCAGCCACCGTCGCATGCACACCAGATTTTAAGAACGCCACCCATAATACGATTCCCAACAAGGCATAAGGCAGTGGTTTACGAACGCCAAAACGGTTGAGCACCAAAAGCACGACAAAGATCAACGCCGCAATTCCCAGGCTGGCCCAAACGATTTTGTCGGTATAAAACAGCGCAATCACCAACACTGCCCCGATATCATCCACGATGGCGACCGCGGTCAAAAAGACTTTCAACGATAGTGGGGCGCGCTTCCCAAGCAATGCTAAAATCCCTAGGGCGAAAGCAATATCTGTAGCCATCGGAATCCCCCATCCGGCCTCCCCAGGGGTATTCGCATTAAAAATCAGATAGAAACCTGCCGGGACAATCATCCCGCCTAAAGCAGCAGCAATTGGGAACATCGCTTGCCTGAGGGATTTTAATTCCCCCACCAAGAGTTCGCGCTTGATCTCCAGGCCCACTACAAAGAAAAATATTGCCATTAACCCATCATTGATCCATAAAAGTAAAGGCTTGTCGATTTTGAAAGATCCAATTGAAACATTCACCTGGGTTTGCCAGAGGGCTTGGTAGCTTGCAGACCATGGCGAATTTGCCCAAATCAGAGCAACCAGCATAAAGGTAATCAATAAAATTCCACTGAAAGATTCTGCTCTGACAAATTCCTGAAATGGCATTGTAATGCGCTCAATGCCCGGTGGATTAATTCTTAAAATACTTCGAAAACCTGTCGTTCTTTTCATTGTTCTACCTCATCTTCATTAATTTCTTTTGTTTCAGAGGGCCAGCTGAGTTGAACCCCCATCAAATCAAATACCGGTTGAATGGAATAACGCAACAAAATTACCAGCAGAATAGCTGCAGCCAAGGCAATTTCCACACTGATTGTGGTCAGGAAGGCCTGGTCCGGCCAGAAAAGCACACTCCCTAATAACAACAGGAACACACGAACTTCCTTGCGTACCAAACGAAAAAAGCTGTTTTCTGATGAAATTGGGGCCATCCTCCTGGCGACCAATATCCCGGCGGTAATCACAGCCATAGCTGCCAAGATGCCGCCAAACTCTGAAATTTCTACGGTTGTATTCGCTTGCCAGCCTAAAATGATCCATATGAAAGAAGCGAGATAAAAGAAAAACGGGGATTTTGAAGGTACAGGAATGGATCTTGGTGTAATCCATAAGCCGATGCTAAACCCATAAATTGCGACCACCAGAGCCGCGGCCAATGTAGTGGCAATGGCAGAAGTACCTAATAGAATACCTACCAGGTATGTCAGGTATGCCCAGGCAAAAAAGAAATAATTTTTCTTCAAATGCTTTCTAAACTTGCGGTAGAGATAGACCCCCAAAAAACCCAATCCAAAACCAATTGCCGCCCCAGAGACCAGGTTGCGGAGCCAAAAACGCAAAGAAACAACGGCAAGATCAACCTCAACCAACAAGACCACCAGGGCAATCAACCCCAACGTCGATAGATAAGTACGGTCCACGTTCCTTTCCCTAACGTACCACACCAACGTGACGGCCAGGATTCCCAACAGGAGCGCGTTTGAAAGTGGCAGCCCACTGAATTGGAGTAAGCTAAAGGTAACCAGAAAAATGGTTAAAAACCAGACAAGCAGATTCAAACGGCTCCGCAGCTGCCCGCTCTTGGTAATCGCAACCGCGCCCTGCCACAAAAATGGAGGAACGACCAAACCGGTGATCACTGGCCAGAAAAGGGTAACCTCGTGAACAGGGGTGAACACGGAAAGCAAAACACCAACCACGATAACGGGCGCAACCCATCTGCTTAATTTCTCCCCTCGATAGGTAAGCAAGCCATACAAAATCAGCAGCATCACCAATCCGTGTTCCGTTTCCAACAAACTTCCAGTGGTCAAAAATGTATTTTCAAACATATCAATTATCTTCGTCCTTTCTCAATCTCCATCCTGAATTAGATTGGTTTTTGCCGGTTCCGCTTGAACCATTTTTCGATCTCAACCGCGATAAAGACCACTAGACTCAAAGCCAAGCTGATCCCCAATTCAGGCAGAGGCAAGGGCATCGTTTTAAAGATCTCGTTCATCGGCGCCCAATAAGTAATCATCATCTGCAAAGCGAAAGTCAGGGATACGGCCAGAACCATTAACTTATTTGACAGCAAACCTTGAGAAAAAAGAGAACGCTTGTCTGACCGAACAGCCAGCGCATGTCCCATCTGCGAGAGGGTCAGCGTGGTGAATACCATCGTGCTCCAATATGGATTGTCTGTCTGCCACCCCCAGAAGCCAATGCCCAGTGAAACCATGCCCATCAACAAGCCTACCCAGACAATATGGGTGCTCAGACCATTGGAAAAGATACTTTTCTTGATGTCAATCGGCGGGCGTTTCATTGTATCTTTTTCGGTCGGCTCGACGCTGAGCGCCAGGCCTGGCAGACCATCAGTGACCAGGTTGATCCACAAAATTTGTAGGGCTGTCAGCGGGAGCGGAAGTCCAAAGAAAGGTGCCAGCAGCATCACAAGTACCTCGCCTGCATTGCTGGTCATCGTATACTTGATAAATTTCCGGATGTTATCAAAAATGGTCCGCCCTTCCCGCACAGCTCGGACGATGGTAGCAAAATTATCATCCAGAAGCACCATATCCGCAGCTTCTTTAGAAACATCAGTACCAGTGATGCCCATCGCAACGCCGATGTCAGCTTTCCGCAGCGCCGGAGCATCGTTTACGCCGTCTCCAGTCATGGCCACAACCTCCCCCTGTTCCTGTAGCGCAGAGACGATCCGCAGCTTATGTTCAGGAGACACTCTGGCATAAACATTGGATTCAGCCACCACTCTAAGCAATTCTTGGTCGCTCATCGTGGAAAGCTGTTTCCCTGTGATGGTGGGAGCATCTTTCGCAATTCCCAGATCACGGGCAATTCGCTCCGCGGTTAGCGGGTGGTCACCGGTGATCATGATCGTCCGGATACCCGCTTCATTGTTCGTTTGCACCGAATCGAAAGCCTCTGGCCGAGGTGGATCCATCATTCCAAACATCCCAACAAATACCAGGGATTTCTCCACGATTTCATCGGCATCACCGTTTATGGATGCAGGAACAGCTTCAAATCCCAAACCTAAAACGCGCAGCCCATCCTTTGCCATCTCCTCGGTCGCATCTTCAATCCTAGATTCCCATTCATCATCCAGCGTTAAAATTTGGCCTTCAACAAACACGTGAGAGCTGATCTCGAGCAAGCCATCCACTGCCCCTTTTGTAAATGACAACAGTTTGGATGCATCCAACTGTTGATCGAGGTCAAGTTCAGGCAAATATTGCCCGTGATCGGAAGCTAAGCTGTGCATGGTGGTCATTCGCTTGCGCTCAGAACTGAATGGCACCTCTCCAACCCGCGGGAAGATTTCCGCCAGTTCTGATTGCAGCAAACCCAAATTAGCAGCGGCCGAAATGAGGGCTCCTTCCGTTGGGTCTCCAAGCACCATATAGGCACCCGGATCCTTTTCATCTGTGACAAGCTGGGCATCATTGTTCAAGACACCCCCCAGCACCAGAAGTTGAGTCGCTGGGTTGAGCTTTTGGTAAGACCGCGCCCCGATTTCCTGCCCTGGCTGCCAATCCAGTTCATGGGTGTTCCCCGCTACATCCAGAACTTTTAATTGCATCTGGTTGGCTGTCAGTGTGCCGGTTTTATCTGAGGCGATTACAGTGACCGAGCCGAGTGTTTCTACTGCCGGGAGTTTACGGATCAGCGCATGGCGCTTGAGCATGCGCTGGGCACCCAGTGCAAGCGCGATCGCCACCACTGCAGGCAGACCTTCCGGCACAGCAGCAACTGCCATTGCCACAGCCGTCAGGAACATATCAGAAGCATTTTCTCCACGCAGCAACCCAAGTGTAAATACGACCGCCACAATCCCCAAGGCGACCACTGCCAGAGTCTTTCCCATTTTATCCATCCGCTTTTGCAGGGGGGTCTGGTCTTCTTCTACGGTCTGGATCATCTCAGCAATCCGGCCTAATTCTGAATCCATCCCAGTCTTGACAACCACCGCCTTTCCTCGACCATAAGAAACAGTCGTCCCCATAAACAGCATATTGATCCGGTCTCCCAGCGAGATATTTTCTTCAGTAATGGGTGGGATGGTTTTATCGATAGGTTCAGATTCTCCCGTCAGAGAAGCCTCCTCCACCCTGAGGTTAGCCGTTTCGATCAGGCGGGCATCCGCAGGAACTTTGCTGCCAGCCTCCAGAATTATAATGTCACCAGGAACCAGATACTTGGCATCAATTTCTTCTGGTTTACCGTTCCGGCGTACTCTGACATTAGGTGAAGCCATTTGCTTCAGCGCGGCCATCGCTTGTTCAGCCCTGTATTCCTGTACCAGACCAATCACTGCATTGATCAACACAATGGCAAAGATCGCAATTGCATCTTTCCAATCGCTGATCAGTACGGAAATGATTGCAGCGGCAAACAGAACCAACACCATTGTGTCAGTCAGCTGTGCCCATAGCATCTTCCATATACTTTTTCCACCCTGGTCCACGATCTCATTGGTGCCAAATGTATTCAGGCGTTCCCGAACCTGGGAGTCTGTTAATCCATCTCCAAAAGAAACTTGCAGAATTTCTAACGCCTTTTCAGGGGAGTCCTGATACCAGCGTTGATTTTCAAGTGTGTTCCTGTCAATCATAGTTTTCCATCTCTCCTAAAAATGGTTATTTAAATTGGAAAAAGGCAATTGCCCATCCTGCGCGAAGATCAATCAAAGGAATCACATCCCCAATATTTTTCTCGGCCATCTCTTCAACTGTGGTGATAAAATCTGATGCTACGCTTTCAAGCAATGTGCGAAGATATTCATGAAGGATGCGACCGCCCTCCCTCGAAGCACGCTGCAAGTCCAATTCTGCCGGATACAGTGCTTCTGGAATGATCAAAACAACTCCTTCTTCCCCATGAAACACATGAATTTTTTCTGCGTTCCCGCCATGACCTTCTTGCCATGCTGTCAGCAGATCCTGCTTGAATTTTCCAGAAACTGCTTTATCTATTATAATCTGGTTCATCCAACACCTCCATGAGGTTTAAAAAATAAACGCCGGCATTCTAAAAATTTTTAGATATTACCGGCGTACTTTATAACTGGTCCGCTCTCTAGGGAGCCTACCCTTTATCCAGTCAGCCACTGGAATATAAAATTGCGCTTACTTATACATAATTCCACAATAATTGTCAACCTAATGCCCCCATTTCTTACAGATTCAAATATTCTGTTAATGTTTGTTTATAAAATCCAAATGCTATCTGCCAAAATCTTTCGCAACCGTCAGAACAATCATCCGTTCTCCCGATTCCGTGCTGATATCCGAATACAAATCGACCAATTCGGTA
>JABAHR010014526.1_pt2 | contig 11735 bp, 9 predicted proteins | sample 7062101 | NCBI WGS metagenome assembly JABAHR01 (sample SAMN14534553, study PRJNA622989) | marine sediment metagenome | biome: marine biome [ENVO:00000428]; feature: marine pelagic biome [ENVO:01000023]; material: deep marine sediment [ENVO:00002113] | place: India: Gulf of Kutch | collected...
TTACAAACGCTTGCTGAAGAGGTTTTGTTAATCAGACAGGTCGAGGACGGGCAACTTGCTTTAAAAATGGAGCCATTTTGTATTGATCAACTGATCGATGAGGTCATCAGAGTCTATAATGCCCCTGCTAAAGAAAAATGCATGCAATTGATTCATCATAAGGACCTTGAGAAGTCCCTTGTGACTCTCAACCGAACAGCACTGAAGATCATTCTTTCTTCCCTGATAGATAACAGTATCAAGTTCGGATCAAGTGGCCAGAAAATCAAAATCACGTTTACACATTCTTCCAAAGACGTTGAACTTACTGTCAGTGACCAAGGTCCGGGGATACCCGTAGAAGACCTACCTCATATTTTCGAACCATACTTCCGTTCAATTCNNTCAGGGGCACCGGTATCGGTCTGCACGCAGTCTGTGTACTGGCAAAGGCAATGGGCGGGCATGTGACAGCTGAAAACATGCCGAACCAGGGGACTTGCTTTCGTATCAATCTTCCGCATCACTCGACGGAGTCAAAATGAAAAGAAACCTTCGTATCAGCCTGGTCACCGAGACCTATTTCCCCCAGGTCAACGGAGTATCTCGCACCCTTGATCGTCTTGTTCAGCATTGTGCCAGTCAAGGTGACAGGGTTCAGTTGCTGATCCCCAGATATAATGAGAATTCCGTTAAACTCCCTTCCAATGTCGAAAAGAGGGACTGGTGGGCCCTACCCTTGCCTTTTTACAAAGAAGTTGTCCTGCCGCTGGTTTCGGTCGGCACGATCGAGCAAACGCTGAAAAATTTTCGCCCGGACCTGGTCCACATTGCAACAGAAGGACCCCTGGGATGGGCAGCCCTGCGTGCTGCCAAGCGCTTGAAATTACCTATTGTCAGTTCATACCACACCAACTTTCCGCAATACCTGCAGACCTACAAGGCCAGTTTTCTTGAACCCGTTTGCTGGAGATACTTGCGCTGGTTTCACAACAACACACTGGTGACCTTCTGTCCCTCTGAATCGACCAGGCAACTGATTGAAACAAAAGAGATAAATAACGTCGGCATCTGGAGTCGCGGTGTTGACAGTCACAAATTCAGCCCCGGCAAACGGGATTATGAGCTCCGCAAATCTTACAATATCAACCCCGACGACATCCTTATGGTCTACACCGGCCGAATCGCCAACGAGAAGAACCTCGAGATGCTGATAGATGCCTGGAAACTGGTCAGTAGCCATCAGAATGCTCACCTGCTTTTCATCGGTGATGGCCCGTTGAGATCAAGACTCGAAGCTATACAGGCACCGAGGACGATTTTTGCCGGTTACCGCTACGGTGAAGAGTTGTCCAGCATGTACGCGTCCAGCGATCTCTTCATCTTTCCTTCTCTAAGCGAGACCTTTGGCAATGTCGTGCTTGAAGCCATGGCATCCGGACTGCCCGTGGTCGCCTACAATGTGCAGGGTCCCAAAGATATTGTACAACACAAGAAAAATGGCCTGCTGGTTGAAAAAATCGATGCGGAGTCATTATCCAAGGCCATGCTGAAACTTCTGGTAGACAATGAACTGAGATGGCAAATGGGTCGACACTCCAGAGATTATGCCGAGACCCAGACCTGGGAAAAGATTATGGGTGGTATGCGTGAGCAGTATCTCAGCCTGGCTATGCCTGAACGTCATAATGGTGTTGAACTCAGCAATGCAGACACCGCCGCTGCATAAAATCAAAATACCCGCGAATTAAAATAATCAGAATTTTTCATAAAAAAACAATCCTCTCAAAATTATCTGCTAACACACATCAGGCAGTCTAACAGCATGATAATTTCAGGCACGGGAACTTAGAGAGGTTTCCCATGGTAAGACCACATCCCATCAAATCGCTGGTTTTCTTCTATATGCATCATGTGACGCCTGTTGAAGCTCACATCATGGAGCGATTCTGTTCACTCAGGCACTTTTCATGGCTCACCTGGATCTTCAAAACGGCCAGTCGTCTGGGAGATGGTCCCCTCTGGATTGCCACGGGATTATGCTTTCTTGCGATCAACGATGGTCATACACATCGGGTTGTTTTTGCCGCCGCGCTCTCTGTTGGTACTTCTGTACTGCTTTTTATGTGCATAAAAAACCTGATCGGCCGGCCACGACCGTTTGAAGCCTGGCAGGAGCTGACCGGCATGATGGCCCCACCGGATAAATTTTCATTTCCGTCAGGGCATACCATGACGGCCTTTGCCGTATGGGGTGCACTCCTTGTCGGCATGCCCGCATTGAGTCATGCTTACTTGGTTATCGCGTTTTTAATCGGGTTATCACGAATTTTCCTCGGACTTCATTATCCCACTGATGTCCTGGTTGGCGCCATCCTGGGAGGCAGTATCGGTTACAATCTGGCTAAACTCATCATTTAAACAAGTTGCCCTCTGAGCAAACCACTCAGATTCGTGTTATGAAATTCCCTGCGGAGCCACTCTGCAGGGTTATTTTTTTGCAATTATCTTGATTATTTGCCGTATATGACATCCACATATTTTAAGCAGAAGAAAAAAGCGTTGTCAGAATAAGCTTATTCGAGACATTGGCTATCAGGCGTGTTCTAGACGGAATTGATCTCAGAAAAGTGCACAAAAATATTTTTATTTCTAATGAATTTTTTTGTTTACTCCTGCCTCTGAAATATGCAGACTTCTAACCTGAATCTAACCCAAGACTAACAAAGAACTAACACTTTAAAGTGCAACCAAGACAACACAAAACACTTAAAAATAAAACAATAACAAGGACTTAGAAATGATCGAACCGTTCAAGATGGGATACACGGCAGTCGGTGGACTCGGAATTTTCATCATTGGGATGAAGTATCTCTCAGACAGTTTGCAGTCACTCTCCGGCGGCCTGATCCGCAAAGCAATCGCATCTGTGACGACAAACCGCTTTCTCGCAGTCATTGTTGGTCTTGTCGTCACATGTTTTGTCCAGTCTTCATCGATCACCACGGTTATGGTCGTCGGTTTGGCCAACGCCGGTCTCATGCAGTTAACCCAGGCCATCGGTGTCATCCTTGGAGCCAATATCGGCACGACCATCACCGGCTGGATTCTGGCCGTCAAGGTTGGCAAGTACGGGCTGTTGCTCGTCGCCATCGGCGCCTTCCCGATGCTGTTTGCGAAGAACGACCGGGTATCGGCAACCGCCAAGGTTCTCGTTGCCCTCGGTTTGATCTTTTTCGGGCTGCAGATCATGAGCGGTGCGTTCAAACCGTTGCGCAGCGATGAAGGCTTCATGAACCTGATGCTGACCCTCGATGCGAAAAGCCTGCTCAGTATCCTCGGCTGCGTCGCCATCGGCTGCGTGATGACCATGATCATCCAAAGCAGCTCTGCAATGCTCGGTATCACCATCGCTCTCGCCCTCACCGGCGCCATTCCGCTCTATACTGCCATCGCCCTGGTCATGGGTGAAAATATCGGCACGACGATCACGGCTCAGTTTGCTGCCATTGGCAGCAGTGTTTCAGCGCGTCGGGCAGCGATGGCTCATACTATATTTAATGTACTCGGGGTCTTGATCATCATTTCTATCTTTTCAATCTATGTGGAGATGATAGAAAAATTCGTTCCGGGAGCTTCAGGGTACGTTAATGCCGAAGGGAACCGTCCTTATATTGCCGCCCATATTGCCATGGGCCATACCTTCTTCAATGTCACAGCAACTCTAGTGATGCTGCCGTTCCTCAATCAATTGGCTAAGCTGGTTACAAAAATAGTTCCGGATAGAGCAGGCGCTGAAGAAGGAGCCTTTAAATATATCGGACCGCCTGGGAGCATGCCCATTCCTATGGGTATCCCGATGATTTTCGAAGAACTGAAGAAGATGCAGACCAAGGTTCTCAAGGCCCTGCGCCATTCCGGCAGCTATGTACAGCGCGACTTAAAGGGGCGGGATCGCTTCTATCGCAAGGTCAAGTCCCTGGAAGAAGAGACCGATGCCATGCAACATGAGATCACGACCTTTACCGTCGCCCTGATGCAGGCTGGTGGAGCCAGCAAAGCCCAATCGGATCGTGCCTACAGTTACGTCCGTGCTGCCGACGAACTGGAATCAATTGCAGATTATGCACGATCTTTCAGTGGTTACATGCATCGTCTCGACAAGCATGAGCTTGACTTCAGTGAAGACGGCTGGAAAGACCTGATTAACTACCACAATGAAGTTGTTGGTTTCTTCAGCCTCGTCTGCAATGCTTTTAACAACGAAGATGAAAGCAGTACGCGCAAAATATATGATGAGGCCACGCGGCTCAATGACCTCGCCGATCAGGTCCGGAAGGCACATCTTGACCGTATGAAGTCCGGTTCCTGCAGCGCCCTGCCGGCCCTGACCTTCAGCGACATGGCGGTAGCCTTGAGAAGGATCAAGAACCATACTGTTAACCTCCATGAGGCACTGATATCTGAGGACACAGCTGCCGCTTAGTTCGAGATATAAATTTATAGACAAAGAAGGCCGCCCGGTTTGGGCGGCCTTCTTTATTTAGACTGGATAGTTCATTTAAAAATAGATTTCAAATAAACCTATTTGTGCTGCTGAAGAGAGGAAAACTCGGGACACGTATCGAGTACATGTCCCGAGTTTTCCTCTCTGCATCTGATGTATTAGGGTGTGTTTTTTGTGAGACCTTGGAACACAATGTTCAAACTTATTGTGTCCCCGATTTCAGTATGGCGTCGCTAGGGGACTCACCCCATGAAATCATTCTGAGATACGCGAACTGCTCATACTTATCTTTTTAACTAAACCTTCTAGAGATGAAGTCTTTAAAAACTGTATAAACAAAACCAAGACTCCTCACTAAAAAATGGCCTGACGATAGTTAATAAAAAAATAAGCCGGCGATTAAGCCGGCTTATTACATTCCAATTCAGGAGGGTTGAGCGCACTTATTGATTATTTTTAAAACACATACTGCATCTGAACAAAGAGTTCGTCTAAGTCGTCACCATCGACACCTTTGACATCCTCAGCCATTCGATAGGTCACCTGTAACTTGATATCGTGTTTCTTAAAGAAATAGTTGGCGCCAATTGAAGTACGAGTCCACTCCTCTGCATAACCATCGGCGTCCTGAACTTCGTAACCGGCAACGATTTCAAGCATCTTCGGAAGGACCATGTAGCCACCTTCAATAGCATAATTTTCAAGGTCAGTTTCACCATTCACATAAAGTCCTCCAGTGAAGGACGAATCAACTGTTTCCGAGTTAAACGTATTGTATTCTGCATCAAGCGAGAATCCGTAGCCGCGGAAAGCACCGCTGACTTCAAAACCTGTGACACTGTCGACATTTGCAGCATTGACCAGGTTGTCTTCATCGGTTTCCCAGTTGAATGCAGCGACACCAACAGTCGCTTTGATTTCCTCACGCTTGAAATCACCTTGAGACATTTTCAGGTAACCAAATGGATGGAAGTCGACACGACCACCAAACATCCTACCTTCATTAAAGTCGCTGTTACGATTAACCGGGGTATCAAAGTCAAGCTTCGAAGAAGAAGGATCTATCGACGCTGAAGCGATGGAAGCACCCCAAGTCACTTTTTTATCCATGAAGCCGCCCGTCAAGTGAATACCGGCATTACGATCCGGGGTACCATAGTTGTGATCACCAACGAAAGTACGCTCAACCAGTTGCTGCTTCTTAGAGGAGGTCAACAGTTCGCGAGAGAACGGGAAATTGGCGTTACCGATGGTAATTTTGAAACCATTAAAACCCTTGTACTGCATGTATGCATCCTTGATGGCAATTTCATTGCCATCTGTAGCTTTGCCTAAATCGAACTGAAACTTGCCTTTCCAATCCTTGTGGATGCTCCCTTCAATGTAAGGACGCAGGCGACGGAAGAATACCTCGTCAACCGTTTCGGAGCCATCCTCATCTTCGCTGTGATATTGGAGCTGGATACGCCCACCCATTTTGACGTACTTGTCACCATCCTTGTAAACTGTAATCCCTGCTGCGTCGCCTGATGCAGGCACAGTCAGCATACTGACCAACACCAGGCATCCCAAAATACCGATCTTTTTCAAAACCTTCTTCATTTCAATTCTCCTTTGCCTTTCAATTTCTAATTTTTGACACGTTGAAACACTCTTAATCCTCCTGTAAAAACTGCAGAACGGAGCAAGAATGAACGTAGGACGTTAGGTTGGTTTTAATAAACGGCTAGAAATTCAGGAGGATACGATTAGAGTCCGATTGCAAGTTTGTTAAGGACATATTTTGCGAACAAAAAAAGGCCCATAAGGGCCCCTTAATTGTTTAAAGAATTCCATGGAATTCTTTATTGTGAAAGATGTATTAGCTGCGCCAAAATCCCGGGACGAGCTGCTCTGTCTTTACCAATTGGATTTAAATATGTTGACCCACGAACAGTAACCTGGTCGCCTTCCTTGAGTTTGGAAGCCATTACAAGATTTTGGGCGTCAACAACAATTGCGAACAACTGGTCATGAATCACAAACTGGTGTGGTTGAACAAATAAAAGGATTTTTCCCATTGTTACGACAGGCTGCCCTGCTCGACTCTCTTCCAGGATTCTTGCAATAGTTTTGACTGTTTCAACATCTTCTGAGGAGTTCTCTGACAATTCTCTACTTTGATGAATAGAGAGTTTTTCCATACCTTCAAAAAGCAGCGTAGGGCTACCCTGATAACCTTCAATCAGCTCACCATGAATCTTAACAGGCTTCTGCCAATCACGGTCACTCAAATTCCCGATATCATCCTCTTCGAGGACGACCTCTATCTCACCCGTCTGATCAGAGAAAAGCAGGGTTTCATAATTAACCTGCTCAACAAACGACCCAACCAGTCTGACCGGCTCTCCAAAGCAACGATATCTTTTCAATTGTTTAACACTGTAAATCGTATCAGCCGGTCCGGAAGAAAACAGATCATCACATTCGGCAATGTGGGCTTCTCTTTTTTGTTCTTTTTGTTTACTGGAAATAACAATTTCTTTGACGGCAGCATGAGCAGGATCATGAGAAAGAATCTCTACAGATTCAAAATGAATAATCGGAACCTCGTTATAGCCACTACCTGTTTAGCCTTTGAGTAAGACAAGGTAGGCAGGGTCAACTAAACGATCGGGGAAGCTGTTATCATCATCCAACAGGACTTCAATATGACCGGTTTGATCACGGAACAATAATGTCTCGTAATTAACCGCCTTCACAAACCTTCCCTCGATCAAAATGTTCTTTCCTTGAGATGGCTGTTTCAATATATCAATGACTTGACTCTTGGTTGCCGCCCGCCCATCAGCAGGGAAGGTCACTACAGACAACAGCAAAAAAATCAGTATCAATAACCTAAAAGGTATCCCCCATTGACAGTTATTGTTTCTCACCAATCGAGATATCTTGTTCAAAGCGCTTACTTCCCGCTATCTATCAGTGAATCCCGATCAAGACCCTGCGTTCTACTGCTTCGTAAGGCCTTGCAGAGATAGATCGCGCAGTTGTCGTAATCACAAGTTCCGCAATAGCGCATCTGCTGTCGACGACTGGGCACCAGGTTACCAATGGCGGCCCTGCAGACCTGCCTGTGGCAATCGTATTCTGGGCATTCTCTTTCAATGGTTATCTGTACAGAGCATGTTTTCTCTAAAGCATTCATTGTCCTTATTCCTTGTATATTTCTTCGTAATTGTTGTCCGTATTCAGCCATTCCTATGTTAATAAATAGTAAGCAACAGGTTATTTTCAGTTGAAATAATGAAGATTTCTTCTTCATCCGCCAATGAAAAGCATCGAATTTCTGCCCAAAAAGAGTTATTTTAATAAAATCCTAACAATTGACCGGTAGCTACGAAGGAAAATTACGAAAAGAATTGAGAACAATCATGAGTAAAGAAAAGATACTGGTCATTGAAGACGAAGAAGATATCCTTGCCCTGATTCACTTCAACCTTGTGAAAGAAGGGTTCCGGGTCGAATGTGCAACCACCGGTGAAGAAGGATTCAAAAAGGCCAAGGACATCCGCCCCAGCCTTATCCTACTGGACCTGATGCTGCCGGGTATGGATGGCCTTGAGGTCTGCAAACAATTACGGCAGGCCCCGGAGTCAAAAGATTGCCCAATCATCATGCTCACGGCAAAGGGTGAAGAACATGACATCGTCAAGGGACTGGAGCTTGGCGCCGATGATTATATCCCCAAGCCATTCAGCTCCCAGGTCTTGATGGCCAGAATCCGTGCTGTCTTGAGGCGACGCGTCAACCCGGAGACACAGCAGGAGCAGGGACAGCCGATTGAAATTCACAAACTCTACATCCATCCGGGGCGAAACAGGGTTGAAGCCGACGGCAAAAATGTCGACTTGACTTATACGGAGTTCAAAATATTGACTTTACTCGCATCACGACCGGGATGGGTTTTCAATCGTTCACAGATCGTTGATGCCGTTCACGGTGAGGGTTATGCTGTCACCGACCGGGCCGTAGATGTGCAGATCGTCGGACTACGCAAGAAATTGGGCGTCTGTGGCGACTATATCGAAACCGTCCGCGGCGTCGGCTATCGCTTCAAGGAATAACGGAGACGCGTTGCGAGTAACTCGTGGCACGTCTTCATTAAACTCTTTAAGCTAACAACTAATAGCTTACAGCTGGATTTTGTATGGCCCGCAGAAAACTCATCTGGCAGATTTACCCGCCTTTCCTGCTGATTATCCTGATCGCCCTTCTGGCAGTCACATGGGTTTTTTCCAAATCTTTGGATAAATTCTACGAAAACGAAACCCGCAATGATCTGGAGGCACGCGTTCGACTGGTTATCCCCCAGGTACAGGGGGCGATGGATATCAGTCAGGCGACCTATCTCGATGCCCTGAGCAAAAGCCTCGGTGAAAAAAGTCATACCCGACTGACTTTCATTTTGCCAAACGGCCTTGTAGCCGGAGACACGGAAGAGGACCCTGCTCGCATGGATAACCATGCGAATCGTCCCGAAGTTATCGATGCCCTGCGTGGGAGCATCGGGGTTGCAACCCGTTTCAGCCACACGCTGCAGCAGGAGATGATGTACGTCGCCCTTCCGGTTGTCGAGGATGAGAGGATAGCAGGCTGCGTCAGGGCAGCGTTACCTTTAAAAACATTGACCAGGACCCTGGAGTCTGCTTTTTACCCGGTCATCAACAGCGGGCTTGCGATTGCCCTGGTCGCGGCCCTTATCAGTCTGTGGCTTTCCAGGCGGATCAGCCGCCCTCTGGAGGAGATGAAACGGGGAGCAGAGCGGTTTGCTTATGGAGAGCTCGAAGGCCGTTTGCCAATTTACAAAGGCGAGGAGATGGGCGGCCTGGCCGAAGCGATGAACCAGATGGCAGCCCAGCTCGATGATCGTATCCGGACCGTGGTCAGACAACGCAATGAACAGGAAGCTGTCCTGGCAAGCATGATTGAAGGTGTCCTGGCGGTTGACAACAACGAAAGGATCCTGCGCATCAATCTGAGTGCCGCAAACCTGCTCAATATAGATCACAATGCCGCCGTAGGCCGTCGCATACAGGAAGTCATTCGCAAACCCGATCTGCAAAGCTTCGTTACGGAAGCGTTGCAAAGCCGGGAGAGCATAGAAAAAGACATTACCCTGGTTATCCGCGGTGCGGAAATTTTCCTGCAGGCTCACGGCACACCTTTGCGAGATTCTGCCGGCAAAGACATCGGTGCATTGGTAGTTCTCAACGACACGACCCGTCTGCAGCGCCTGGAAAACATTCGTCGCGACTTTGTTGCCAATGTCTCCCATGAGCTGAAGACGCCGATCACGGCCATCAAGGGATCGGTAGAGACCCTGATTGCTGGAGCTGTTGAAGAAAAGGAAAGCGCCGAACGCTTTCTGGACATCATTGCACGCCAGTCTGACCGGCTCAATGCCATTATCGAAGACTTGCTGGCTCTTTCACGTATTGAACAGGGCGAAGAGCAGGAGGGCCTCGAACTGCGCAGGACGCAGTTGCGCACCGTCTTCCTCAACACCCTGCAAGCGTGTCAATTAAAAGCCCAGGAAAAACAGATTACTCTCGAAATGGATTGCCCTGACGAAATTGAAATTAATATCAACGCCGCCCTGCTCGAACAGGCCCTTGTAAACCTGATAGACAACGCCATCAAGTACAGCCCTGAAAAAGGACTCGTGCACTTTTCTGCAGAAAAGGATGCGGCAAGCGTCACGATAAAGGTTCAGGACTGGGGAACCGGCATCTCGCAGGAGCACCTACCCAGGCTTTTTGAACGATTCTACCGGGTCGACAAGGCCCGCAGCAGAAAGCTTGGCGGGACCGGTTTGGGTCTGGCAATCGTCAAGCACATTGTACGCTCCCATAATGGGCAGATATCTGTTCAGAGTGAAATTGACCAGGGAAGCACCTTTACCATTCACCTGCCCGTTGAATGAGAGCTCTTCCAGTAGAACAGAGATTGCCGCATCACCTGCCTCATTCAGGCAAAATTTAATTTGCCGTCTCATCTTTACTAACGCTTCGCTAACACAATCCTAACAATTGACGACTAAACAGTTCTATCGGTTAGTGAGATGTTTCTTTATCATGATGAAACAAGCGTTTAAACAATCGTTTTCACTAACTCCTTACATATCGCTAACACACTCCTAACGGACAGGGAGGATGCTTCTCAGCAGTTAGGTAAACAGCACGCCCGGGAAGGTCCCGGCACCAAATAAACTGTCCGTTTGACAAAAGGAGAAAGACACAATGAAAAACAGTATCAAGAAGATGGCTCTTTCAGCCGGCCTGAGCACAGCGGCCCTCGGCCTGGTTGCCACCACCAGCATGGCTGCTGAACTCAAGGTTGATGCCAACCTGTCCGACTACGTTAAAGTCCAAGGCGTTGCCGGCAACCTCAACAGCGTCGGTTCCGACACCCTGAACAACCTGATGACCTTCTGGGCCGAGTCGTTCCGCAAGAAGTACCCCAACGTCAACATCCAGATCGAAGGCAAGGGCTCCAGCACCGCTCCTCCGGCACTGATCGAAGGCACCTCGCAGCTCGGCCCGATGTCCCGCAAGATGAAGAACAAGGAAGTTGAAGCCTTTGAAGCCAAGTACGGCTTCAAGCCGACCGTCATCGGCGTCGCTCTCGACTCCCTGGCTGTCTACGTCAACAAGGACAACCCGATTGAAAAGATGGACCTCAAAGAGGTTGACGCCATCTTCTCCAAAACCCGCAAAGGTGGCGCTGCTGCCGACATCACCACCTGGGGCCAGGCTGGCCTGAAAGGTGACTGGGCCAACAAGCCGATCAGCATCTACGGCCGCAACTCCGCTTCCGGCACCTACGGCTACTTCAAGAAGAAGGCTCTCTTCAAGGGCGACTACAAGGACACCGTCAAGGAGCAGCCCGGCTCTGCTTCTGTTGTCCTCGGCGTCACCGAAGACCTGGGCGGCATCGGCTACTCCGGCATCGGCTACAAGACCTCCGGCGTCAAGGCGATCGCCCTCTCCAAGAAGGGTGGCGAAGCTTACGATCCGTCATACGAGAATGTTCTCAGTGGCAAGTACCCCCTGGGTCGCCTGCTCTACGTCTACGTTGTGAAGGAGCCGAACAAGCCGCTGCCGAAGCTGGTCAAGGAATTCCTGAAGTTCGTCCTGTCAAAAGAAGGCCAGGAGATCGTTGTCAAAGACGGCTACCTCCCGCTGACCGCTGAAGTCGCAGCCAAGCAGGC
>JABAHR010004974.1_pt1 | contig 11732 bp, 10 predicted proteins | sample 7062101 | NCBI WGS metagenome assembly JABAHR01 (sample SAMN14534553, study PRJNA622989) | marine sediment metagenome | biome: marine biome [ENVO:00000428]; feature: marine pelagic biome [ENVO:01000023]; material: deep marine sediment [ENVO:00002113] | place: India: Gulf of Kutch | collected...
CAATATGGGACTTGACGGCATCATGACCGACCGCACCGACCTGCTCCTGGAGTTCCTCGGACGTTAATCTAGTTGGAGTTTTGTCAAAATCAACTCCTAAATTTCACAATTTATATCAACTTATACTCATTTAGATTAGAATGTAATACAATACAACCACGAAAATCTCTGGTGAATTACCCGTCTTTGCCAAACATCCAATCCGCTTTCCCTGAATTATATGACCTCGGAAGACTCGAACGGAAAAATCACTCAGCTCGAAGAAGCAATTGCAGCGCAGGAGAACTTGCGCGGCATTGTCGATGATGGAGTCATTGATGCCACGATTGCAGCCTTACGCGGCCAGATCGAGACCCTTTCCCAGCGCAGAGAACCCGATGAGCAGCGCAAGCTCGTCACGATCCTTTTTGTGGATGTGGTCGCCTCGACTCAACTGCTGCTGAATGTGGATCCTGAAGATCACATGGATGTGATGGATAACGCCCTGCGCCAGCTTGCCGAACCCGTCGAAAGGCTGGGCGGGAAATTGAACCGCTTTATGGGAGATGGTTTTATGGCCGTTTTCGGTCTGCCAAAAGCCAAAGAGAATGACCCGGAAATGGCCGTACGGGCAGGTCTGGCTGTGGTGGAAAAAGCCCAGGCGATCGCCCAATCGCTTCAAGCAGAGAGAGAATTAAATAATTTTCAGGTACGGGTGGGGATCAATACCGGTCAGGTGATGGCTGGGGGATATACTGAGGCCGACAACACCATTATGGGGACACCGGTAAACCTGGCTGCCAGGATAGAAAACGCGGCACCCCCAGGAGGCGTATTGATTTCTCAGGACACCTTCCAGCATGTTCGCGGCCTGTTTAACATCGAAAAAGCAGAAGCGCTCCAGATGAAAGGGTTTGGAGAAGACGTGCAGGTATTTCTGGTGAAGGATGCCAGGCCGCATTCCTTCCGCACCACCACGCGAGGTATTGAAGGTATAGAGACACCGATGGTCGGTCGCCAAGAGGAACTCAACATCCTTCAGCGAACCATTGAAGCCGTGGAGTCTGAATCGATCTGCCGATTCATTACGGTTTTTGGGGATGCCGGGCTGGGAAAATCCAGGTTGCTGCAAGAATTTGAACAATGGCTTGCTTTGCATCCGAGCCGCATCACCCTCTTAAAAGGTCGGGCAACCCTGGAAACCATGGAAATCCCTTTTGGTTTGCTGCGCGATCTTTTTGCCTCTCAGTTCGAGATCTTGGATGACGATTCAATCTCAACAGTGCACCAAAAAATGGCCGACGGGTTTGCCACATACTCTGATGAGATCGAGATATTTGACCAGGCGGCCCATTTTGTCGGCCACCTGATCGGATACGATTTCAGTAGCAGCCATCATCTTGCATCCACCATGGGATCACCGCGCCAAATGCATGAGCGCGGGATGTTTTTCTTAAGGAAATATTTCCAGGCTGCTGCGCGCAGCAATCCGGTGGTGATTTTTCTGGACGATATTCACTGGTCAGACGAGAGTTCTCTGGATGCCTTTATTCATTTGTGTGAAGAGCTGTCCGGCAACCCTGTTCTGATCGTTGCGAACTCGCGCCCCACCCTGATGGAGCGCAGACCGGATTGGGGGCAATTAACAGCCCACACGCGGCTGGACCTTTACCCTTTGAATAGTGCTGACAGCCGGCGACTGGTTTCAGAGGTGCTGTATAAAGTTAAGCAGGTCCCCGATAATTTGAGCAATTTAATCGTTAAGAATGCAGAAGGCAACCCCTACTACCTCGAAGAACTGATCAAGATGTTGATCGAAGATGGTGTGATCACCACCGATAAACCGGAATGGCAGATTCAATCGGAAAGGCTCCAAACAGTTCGCATCCCGCCCACACTGGCAGGGGTTGTGCAGGCCAGGTTGGACAGTCTGCCCTTCGAAGAACGGGCCATTTTGCAGCAGGCATCTGTGGTTGGAAAAGTATTTTGGGAAGCAGCAATCACCTATGTATGCAAGGCAAGAGATAATGATGAAATCATTTACACAGCCAATTTTGAGGAAATCATCCGCTATCTCGCCAGTCTTCAGCAGCGAGATATGATCCTGGAAAACGAGGTGTCGACGTTTTCATACACGCAGGAATACGCCTTCAAGCACACCGTGCTGAGAGAAGTCACCTATGAGAGCGTTTTGATCCGCACCCGGCGATTTTATCATTCGTTGATTGCCGATTGGTTAATTGAACGGCACAAGGAAAGAAGTGGAGAGTTGAGCGGATTAATCGCAACCCACCTTGAAAAAGCTGGTAAAAAAGACCTGGCCCTGGATTATTTCTGCAGAGCTGCCGAAGCAGCTTCAAAAAATTATGCCATCGATGAAGCGTTAGAATTTTACCGCCGGGCACTGACGCTTACCCCAAACTCTGATCTGGAGAAAAAATACTCGATCATTATGGGAAACGAAAAAGTCCTTGTGATGAAAGGAAATGTTGACCAGCAGGGGGTGATGCTCGACGAGGTGATGCAAATCGCGAACTCGCTGGACGATGACCACAAAAGAGTGGAGGTGCTGGTCCGGAAGTCCTGGCACGCCTTTTACACTGGCCAATACCATGAGATGGAAATTTTTGCCCATCAAGCGGCCAGTCAAACCCAAAAGATGGCGATCGAAAATTTAGGGTCGCAAGCCAATTATGCATTGGGTTGGGCCCATATGCTGCAAAACAATCACAAAATTGCACTTGAATACGCGCAAAAAGCCCTCCAGCTTGCCCGCAAGACGGATGATCAACGTTCTGTTGGGAATACCCTCAACCTGATTGGATCGCTGCAATCAAGGTTGGGTGAGTTTATGCAAGCGCGTGAGAACCAGCAGGAATCGGTTAAAGTAAACCAGGCATTAAACGACCAGGAACGCCAGCTCACGGCTCGCATCAATCTCAATGTGACAGAAATCATGATGGGAAACCATCAAAAAGCCCTGAAAGAACTGGAACTATGCCTGGCGCTGGGAAAGGAAAAAGGGGACTTCAATTTGACCAGCACAGCTGCGATCAACGCCGCCTGGGCGGCCGCCAGGCAGGGGAATTGGAGCCTGGCTGTTGACCATGCCCGAGAAGGAATTCAAATGAAGAGGAAAATTGGGCAAAAGGAGGCCCTCGCAGAAGTATTGAACTGGCTGGGAAATGCCCATTTAGGACAAGGAAAAATGAAGGAAGCCATTGAGGCATTTCAAGAGTCAATTGAAATTCGCCGGGAGATGGATGTCCCCCACCTGGTCATGGAAGGATTATCTGGTTTGGCTGCCGCCGAATTGGCACAGGGAAATTTATCCGCTGCAGAAAAATATATTGATCAAATACTCACCTTTCTGGATGACGGCAACACCCTTCTAACCGCCTGGGAACCAATGCTGATCTATTGGCGCTCCTACCAGGTGTTAAAAGAGTCTGGCAACCCACGAGCGGAGAGACTTTTAGAAGATGCATATCAGATCCTAAACAACCAGGCTGAAAAATTCCCGCCGGGAGAACACCGCCAGCGCTTTCTTGATCATGTTCCCGGTAACACGGATGTTTTGCAGGCCTGGGAAAAGATCAACCAGGAACAATAAAATTTACCGACCTCGATCTAGGACGCCATTAAGAAACAACCCGAATGGAACAAAGCATATCAACCCCATTACGAACACGACAATCACATCCCCAGGTGCGAAAGGCGCAGTTGTCAAGACTGGTTGGAGCAGCAGAAACACAATCAGGGCAATGAAAAGCATGCTGGCCTGGAAGAGCAAAGCCAATCCTGCAGCATAGCCAAATGACTTGCGCTGCCAGAGCATAACCCCGACAATCAGCATGGCAGGGGATGTAAAAAAATCTGAAAAATTGGCTGCATATTCCCCCACTGTTAATGGTTCTCCGCCGGAGATCGTCCCCACACTCACCAGGAAAACCCGCAGCAGAAACATCAGCCCAAACCCTGCAAGCACTGCCCCGCCAAATTTCTCCGGAACTTTACCTGAAAGCCGGTCCTTTACCTGCTCTCCATCAATGCCTGCAGCCAACCCAATTAGGGAATATACACAAAGCATCACTAATGAAAGGTAAACCAGGGACGTCCAGCTGAGAGGAGAAACAAATACATACGCCAGGTAGTTGTAAAGCACGAAGAACAGCGCTCCCGGCCAGCACAGCAGCCCAACCAGCTTGCCACGACGAGATAGCCACATAGAGCCAGCTAAAATTGGCAGGCCAAAAAGCAGGTTGACCACGTCATTAGGAAGAAAAGCCTGTACAAGCTCTTCTGTCGGGTAAACATTTTCAGGCATTAATAAGCCAGCCGCTGATACACCAATCATCAAGATGGCTACCATCAAAGAGGAAAAATAAATCAGTTTTAGTTCATAGCGGACTGGCAGGAGATTTTTGATAGGTGTAACGGTGGACATAAATTTCCTCCCGCTCGTTAAAGTTTGATGCTAACTCTGGCTGAAAAAGAACACCGACTCCGCCAGCAGTATTATCGTGAAAACAAAGAAACCCAATTCCAGATACCAGTTTTCCAGGAACATAGTCCCAATCGCTAGAATCACTGTGCTTGCGATCACGGCCATGTTCACCGCCAAAGTGCGTTTCCGCCCAAGCAGCAGCTGATTATGGACAACATAACGCCGGTAGCCAACACCCATTAAGGAAAAACTGACCACCGATGTCACCAGGATAAAATGCCATCCTTGGATATAAGGCACATCCAACAGCATAATGCCGCATGCCCCCACATACGATGGAAGTGGGTCTTGTTGAAAGAAATGAACCTTCGCCAGAATCACATAGCCATAGGCTGCATCTTCCGGATACACGGTCCAGGATACTTGCTGGGTTTCCCCAGGTTCAAGATAAAAATGATCATTAAATTCCCGCTTGTAAAGCAGGTGCCCCTGAGTAATATGCGTCCGAATAGACCGGTACTGTTCCTCAGCAGTTGGATTGTGAATCTTGGCTCTCACTGTCCCTGTTTCCTGCGGCGTGATGATTTCGGGACAGGAAAAGGCTCTTAGGGTGCTCTCTCCGGACAGCAGCGGAGAAAATACAATCGCTTCTGTATCCTGGAAGAAAATCACCAGGAACAGAGCGAATCCAATCACCGCCCCAACCATAAAAATCGGGATTCCTATTTTATTAGGCCGGAAAGGATTTAGTTCCATTCAGTCTCCTCTTCATGCCGATGTTGGAACGGATATCAACATGTCCGAAATTAGATATTAAGCCCAACCCGAAAAGCTTATTGAGGAGTGATTAATTAAGTATATGCTGCTCAATAGACACCATCAATGCGACTATTTAAATTGTACAAAAATTTGGTTAGATGCATATTAAAAATTCCATTAAGAACTTCTCATCTTTTCAGGTGGTTTCTGTTTCCCCATCTGGAGACCGCTCCAAGATGAAAACCGCAACCTCCGGACGGCAGTTGAACCGCACATAAGGCGGGATCATTCCAATTCCTGTGTTCGTGTATAGCGCCATACCATCGACATCATACAGTCCGCGCGGGTATTTTCGGGCATAGTCCGGGATGATTGGCGGCCCATAGAGCGGGATATCCACCTGACCCCCATGGGAATGGCCGGAGAGCTGGAGGGAAAATCGTCCTGTTGCCGCGCTGAAATCTGCGTAATCTGGCTCGTGCACCAGCAGTACTGCACATCCACTTTCTGGTAAAACATCGAGGACGGCATCAAGGTCTTGGGCTCCCACCATATAATCATCCAAGCCACACAGGTGGAACAGGGCTTCTCCCTGTGACAACGTTTCAACCCGATTATTCAGTTCTTTTATCCCGCTCTGCTCTAACATCCAAAGAGCAAGGTCGGCGTCTAGCCAATGATCGTGATTTCCTAATACAGCAAACACTCCAAGCGCAGCGGTCAGCTTCGCCAATTCATCAATATACTCGGGTATCCGTGGTTTGGGAGTACTGTGGTCGATGATGTCTCCCGTGATCAAGATCAAATCAGGATCTTGGCGGTTAACCATTTGAACCACATCCGAGAAGCGCTCAACGGTGATCAGGCTGCCAAAGTGTAAATCAGAGAGGTGGACGATTTTCATCCCTTCAAAAGCGGGATTGAGATTCCTAAGAGATAAATTGAGCTTATTTATTTTGAACCATGTTTTCTCAATATTAATATATTCATACAGCCCTAGTGCGCTCACCATCCCACTGATGACCAAATTCCTCGCGGCGCGTAAAAAACCTTGTCGTGAAATTTGTTTACTTATCTCTCCACCTCCTGTGGAAGCAGCACAGCCAGGGCTTGCTCCAGGGCATCCAGGTCTTCAACTGTATTGTAGGCCTGCACAGAAACCCTTAGAAACGGCCGGCCGTTCCAGCGGTACACAGGCGCTTCCACCCGAAATTCCTGGTACAGGCGGTCCTTTAACCGGCGAACATCCAAATCCGGCAGCGGAATGGCCGCCATTTGCGCCAGCCATTCCCGACTGTCTGGACAAATAAATTCAAAACGGTTAAGCCGATGAAGGCGAGTGCGCGCCTCAATTACCATCGAATGGCACTCTGCCTGTACCTGATGCCAATCGTGATCCTCCTGAAATTGAATGGCTGCCGGCACTGATAGGAAAGCCGACATATCCCGCGTGCCCTGCCATTCGTGATAATCAATGAACTGCGAACCGGAGGGAACTTCCGATTGGTATCCCCAGCTGACCACCAGCGGGTCCAACCAGGATTGCACATCCTTGTGAGCATACAGAAAAGCAGACCCTTTAGGAGCGCACATCCATTTGTGGCAGGCGCCGGTGTAGATATCCGGGGCGATCTCAGATAAATCCACCGGAATCTGTCCCGGGGCATGTGCGCCGTCGATGATCGTCAGAATCCCTGCCTCGCGTGCTTTCCGGCAAATTTCGGCGACCGGAAAAATCAGCGCCGTCTGGCTGGTGATGTGGCTGAGGAAGATCACCCTGGTATCCTCGGTGACACTCCCCCAGAAGTTTTCTACGAAGTCATCATGATTGGTGACAGGCAGAGTGACTGGATGCTTGATCAATCGCGCCCCCGTTTTATTTGCGATGAACTGCCAGGTGCGCTCCATTGCTCCATATTCATGATTGGAAGCAAGAATTTCGTCACCCGGCTTTAAGTCCAGGCTGCGCACAACCATATTGACCGCAGTGGTCGGGTTCGGAAAATAGACCACATCCTCAGCAGCACAGCCAAGAAAGTTCCCCAGGGCTTCCCGCGCAGAGGCCATCTCCTGCTTAATCCTCCGGTCGAGCCGCTCTACTGGCTGCTTCTCCATCTCTCTCTGCCAGTTGATTAAAGTTTCGAAAACAGGCTTGGGAACCGCGCCGAATGAGCCGTGGTTGAGAAAATGAACGTCAGGATCGAGCAGGTACTGCTCTCTGAAACTGGTTTGCGTCATCGCTTTTCGCTCCATCTGCAGGAATTAGACATCATGATACCAAATATTGGGGAAGGGCTAGGTGTTAATTGATCATTTTTCCTTCTTCAAGCAATTTCAGGTTTTATCGGTTAAAATAGAAGAACAAGACATTCTTCACCATCAGATTTGGGCTGGGAGAGCTGAGCCGAAGATGTTCCTTTCGTAATAAAAACAAATCCGGACAGAAAATGCCCATTGTAGTTTTGGAATAATGTCAATTTACTCAAGATACTGGCAAGGATGCCAAGATCGTTTTACAATACGTTAGAACCATGGTGGCAACGCGTTTGACCTTTACTTCAAGCCAGACGCTTCTGCAATGTAAATTAAAGGCAAAGCTTATATGCAAAAACCAGACCATTTCTTAGGAACCAGCCTCGGCAAATATAACCTGGTGGAATATTTGGGTGAGGGCGGCATGGCAAAAGTGTATAAAGCTTTTCACCCTGAACTGAAGCGTTACGCGGCGATCAAGATCATGCTGCCGCGTTTTTTCTCCGACCAAAAAGTTCTCTCACGCTTTCAGACAGAAGCCCAGAACCTTGCCATGCTTCGGCATCCGAACATCGTCCAGGTGTACGATGCCTCGGTGTCTGGCAAATTCCCCTATATCGTCATGGAATATGTCGAGGGAAAGTCACTCAAACAATTTATCCAAGAGTACAACCAAAGGCATACCCGCATTCCGCTCAGCTATACCCTCCGGATCGTTTACAGCATCGGTCTGGCACTGGCATTCTCGCACCAGAACAAAATGGTGCATAGAGATGTTAAACCCGCCAATGTCATTCTAGAAGATACCGGCCGCGTCGTACTGACCGATTTCGGGCTGGCTCAAATCAAACACGATTTCGATGACAGTGAAAAAGATTCGGTGGAAGGGACGCCGGCCTATATCTCTCCTGAACAGGCCCTGGGGAAACCTGCCGAACCCCGTTCGGACCTATACTCCCTCGGGGTGATCTTTTTTGAAATGCTCACCGGCCGCCAACCCTTTGATACCAAGGACCCAGTCAGCATGGCAATTAACCATGTGACACACCAAATTCCCTCTCCGAAAGAATATTTTCCGGAACTAGAAGATGAGATCGCAGAGATCGTGGTAAAAGCTACGCAAAAAAACCTCAACGCGCGCTACAACAACCTGGCTGAATTTCTTAATCATATTACCCGCGTTCGCATCAAGGCAAAAACAGCTAAACTGCCGACGGCATCTCTAAAGGATTTAAAAATTTCTGAGGATGATGTCGGCTCCTGGTCTGTCCCTGCTAGAAATTGGGAAGATAAACGGTCGGTGGTCTGCCTGCATATCGTAGATACCGGCCAGGTGCTCGACCTGGAATTAAATCGCGAATATATGATCGGCCGCCAGCACCGCTCCCAGCCAATTCTGCCAGATATCGATCTCACTCCCTTTAAGGCATACGAGTGGGGGATCTCCCGCCTGCACGCCTCACTCACTGTGACCAAAGATGAGGTCACGATCACCGACATTGGGTCTTCGAATGGTACCTGGTACGCTGGAACCCGCCTGCTAGCCAACCAACCTCTCAGGTTGAATCATGGGGACCTGCTTCATCTCGGCAAGCTCAAGGTCCAGGTGCTGATCTACGACTGATCCCGATTCCCAACCTTCTGATAAATTCCCTTGCTGCGCGTCATGATTTTATGTTCAATTAACCCGCGGCGCAGCGAAGCGACATCATCATTGAAATCGAGAAGAATATGGTTCACTTCACGTTCAGTGTACTCGCGGTCCGGCTCAAAAGACCCTGCAATCTTTTCCAGCACGATGACCCGCTTTTTTAGCTGGGCTGGAATCTGGAGCAGACGGCCGTGCCGGAAAAAGGCCTTCAAGACTTTATAGCGGTAGGCGTCCTGTTCCACACCCTTAGATAACGCCGGCTGTGGCAGGTGGATTAAATCTGCCAATGGAGTCGCCAGATGGTGTTGGTTCAGCGTGTAGGTCTGGTAATACTGATCCTTTTTTGCATGCAGCAGCCCAGCCTTCAAAAGCTTGTTCAGGTGGTGGGAAATGGTCGCCGGATTCAATCTTAAGATAGCGGCCAGTTCCTCCCCATGCCTGGGCTTGATTCGCACCAGATTGAGGATCAAGAGCCGGGCGGAATGTCCAAGCGCTTTGAATAATTCAGCCCGCGCCTCAAGGTTCGCTTCGTAATCGGTGTTATTCATCGTTATCCTCCAGCAGCCCAGTCTGGTTCGGCTGCCACAATTCTCCCTTGGCACGGTAATAGCAGTCATCGAAGATACTGATCACATGCAGCATTGTGCTGTGTTTGATCTGTTCCTTGACCAGTTGGTTCTTGTCGCCCACAGCTTTGAGCAGTTCCATTTCGCGGTCAGTGTCTTCCAGGTGCTGCTCGAGAATGTAATGAAATCCCTCTGCCAAACGGTCCATTTCTGGGGATTGGCTATCAAAAATCTGGTTAATCTTTTTGTGTACTGCTAAATTTTTATTCATCCTGCACCTCTCAAACACAATTTTCTAATTAAATACTAAAATATAATTTGATAATTGTCAAATTAATATATAATTAATCAATTGGATTTACATCACATTAAAATGCGGGGTCACCCATGTTAAAAAACAAACTGGAAACGAATGTTTCCAGTTTGTTGATCTGCTAACTTGAATGGGCAAAACGCCATCAAAGGATTGGGGCGGATTGACGGTAGCATGTGGGAATCGATCAGGGCAAATCGTCAAAAATCTCCTGTGGGGCAAATGCCACCCCGACCATGCTCGGGCCGGTGTGTGCACCCAACACCAGCGACATGCTGCCGGTCGGCAGCCAACTGACGCGAAATGCTTTGTCAATCTTTTCTTTCAGCAGTGCGGCCCCTTCGTGGTTGAAAGAATGCAGCACCTGAACCCTCAGCCTGCTCCCAGGGGGGTGCAGCTTTTTCATCTGCTTTACCAATCCATCCAGGGCGCGGTTAAATGTCCGCTCTTGTCCCAATTGGACATAGGTCCCGCCTTCCTTTTCAACCCCAATGATTGGTTTGATATTCAAGAGGGATGCAATCAAGCCTTTCATGTGGCTGATGCGCCCGCCGTTGATCAGATATTTCAGCTCTTTGAGGGTGTAGATGCTGTCAGAGCCATCCCGGATGCGTTCCAGCACCTGCAAGATTTTCTCTTTCGGCCACCCCGCTTTGATGCCCCTCCAGGCAGCTTCCACCATCCAACCCACTGCCGCAGAGAGCGTTTTGGCATCAAAATGAGTCACATTGACATCTTGCTCCATGTCAGCCCCAGCCAGCGCGGATTGATACGTCCCGGATAATCCGGATGAGATATGAATCGAGAGAATCTCGTCCCCAGCTTTACCCAGTTCCCGGTAAACTTTGGCAAAATCACCTGCGGGCGGCAACGAGGTGGTCGGCATAGCATTGCTTGCCTCTAGCAAATGGTAAAATTCCTCGGTGGTGATATCGATATCTTCGCGGTAAGATTTGTCGTCTAAATTGACCACTAATGGGAGGATGCTGACCTCCAGGTCATCTAACACCTCTTGCGGAAAGATCAAATCAGCACCTGAGTCGGTTACAATCTTCATTTATTTCGTCCTTTTTTTTTCAAGGGATTGATCATACAGAACACTCTGCCCTGCTTACTTTGCCCCAATCTTACCGCTAAATTGCTAGAACTGCAAAGGACAAGAATTAAGATCTTGGATAATCAATGAACATATGGAAATAATTTGTGAATCAATATATACAGTTTATTTGGAAAATTTATCTTTTTCGATTGAACAACACTTTTTCAAAACTAAGTTAAATAAAAATATGATGCTGTGATGAGTTAGTGATTTCTCACCATCAAGCGCACAGCATCATATTTTGACCTGCTGATTATTTTTTCTTAGAAATTTTGTGCCACTACTCAACCTAAACTGAAAATTTAGGGAGTGTCTTCAGATGGGAATATAACAAAATGGGTATCTACGCAAATATTACTTCCAGGAGTTCCATAAGCTGGTTCCGATCCTGATATAGGAATTGTATATTCACATCCGCCGTTGAAAGTATGCATCGCAGTACTCAACAGCATTGGCTCAACTATGCCATGGTAGCGAAAGACCAAGTGAATTTCTGCATGGCGCGAATCAATCATCGTAGTGTCATTTAATTGAAGCCCAAGAGCCTGAAATTCTGGGTAAGGAAACCCAGTCAGCGTTTCTCCCTCAGATAAGTGTGCAGAAATCATAAAATTTCCATTTTTGTCAGTCATTGCACCACCAGCATACCCGATTGCAACCCTAAC
>JABAHR010013199.1_pt1 | contig 11732 bp, 13 predicted proteins | sample 7062101 | NCBI WGS metagenome assembly JABAHR01 (sample SAMN14534553, study PRJNA622989) | marine sediment metagenome | biome: marine biome [ENVO:00000428]; feature: marine pelagic biome [ENVO:01000023]; material: deep marine sediment [ENVO:00002113] | place: India: Gulf of Kutch | collected...
CTGGGCCTGGCGCAAGCGCGCACAAGACCTCATAACTGCAACCTAAAATTTATCAGAAGTTGCTTAAGGCTTTACTTATGGCTGTCGGTGCCGGTGGGCGCCGGAAGCTAGCGAAGTGTTAACCGTTGCTCGCAAGGGGGGGCTTCTACAGGTGTTCGACGACGCTTCGAGGCGACTACTCGCTCTCGGCTAGCTGAAGCTGGTTGTCGATGTGGCTAGCGAGTTCCAAGGAAGCGCGGCCATCGACCAACAGCCCGTGATCGCGCTGATAGGTCTTGATGGCGATGGTGGTCTGCTCGCCCTGGATCCCGTCGATGGGACCGGGGTCATAGCCCAAGCGCGCCAGTCCGGCCTGAACACGGCTGACCGCGGCGTTGTTGGCCGGCTCGTCGTCATCGGCCCAGATGGGGTCTCCGAGGTTGATAACGTCCTCGCTGGTGAGGCCNNGCCGCGGCGCCGATCAGGACTCCTTCCAGAACGGTCAGCCCGGTCACCACCCCGACCACGGCACCAGCCGCGGCGCCGATACCTGCGCCCGAGGCGGCGCGATCACCCGTGTCGCTGCCGCAGGCCGAAAGAACCAGGCAAACACAGACGGACGATGCGATAACCCAACGCGTCATTTATGGTCTCCACTTGGTCCGCGCCGCGCGCACAAGAGGTGGCGCGGCGAAATTCGCTTGAACATTTTAGGCTTATAAGGGGCGCGGCCAAACCAGCCTCCGCCGACGAAGGTATGCGACGCGTGTCTCGCGCGCCGACTCGAATGGGTCTACACTAACCGCCGTGACATGTTCTATCCAGTCCGAACGAAGAGGTGCCCCGCTATGCGCGATGGATCCTTGGAGATGATCGGCGAGGCCTTGGCGTCCAGGGCGACGCGGCCCTATGAGGCGGCATGGTCGATGCCGGGCACTTTCTATAGCGATCCCGAGGTGCTCGCCCTCGAGCGCGAGCGGCTCTTCACTCGGGAGTGGATCTGCGTCGGCCGGGTCGAGGAGGTGGCGAACCCCGGCGACTACATCACCTTCGAGATTCTGGAGGAGCCGGTGGCGATCGTGCACGGCCGCGACGGCGAGATCCGCGCGCTGGCCAATGTTTGCCGGCATCGCGGCACCAAGGTCGTCAACGGCCGCGGCAACGCGCGCACGCTGGTCTGCCCCTATCATCATTGGACCTATGACCTGACGGGCGGCTTGCTGGCGGCGCCCCAAATCGAGAATCACCCGGATTTCGACCTTGCCGCCTGCCGCTTGCCGGAGCTGCCTTGCGAGCTCTGGCAGGGCTTCGTCTTCGTCTCGCTCGATCCGGAGGCCCCGGCCTTAGCGCCTCGGCTGACCGGCCTCGAAGAGATCATCCGCAACTATCACTTCGAGGAGATGAAGCTGCGCTATTTGGCCGAGGAGGCCTGGGACACCAACTGGAAATGCCTGGTCGAGAACTTCATGGAGGGCTATCACCTCTCCGCCCTGCATCGCAGAACATTGCACAATGTCACGCCGACCAGCCTGTGCCGGCATTTCGAGCCGGGCGAGGACTACTTCGGCTACTACGCGGGCTTTTCCGCTCGTCTGCCCGACAGCGCCGTCGGCCATCCGGACTTGAGCGAGGCGCAGCTCGCCGACTGCGTCATGTATGCGCTGCCGCCGAGCCTCACCGTCGGCGGGGCGAGCGACTACAGCTCCTTCGTGTGCCTCCAGCCCGAGACGGTGGACCGTGTGCGCATCAAGCTGGGGCTGATCTTCCACGGCGACGACTGGCGCGAGGAGACGGTGGAAGAAGCAGTGGCGCTATTCCAGGACACCATGGCCGAGGACAAAACCGTTCTCGTCGATTTGCAACGTGGGCTCGCCTCGCGCTTCCACGCCACGGGCCCCTTGGCGCCCAGCGGACTGGAGGGCCCGATCCAGGATTTCTACGCCTACTTGCACCGCAAGCTCGCGCCGGCGCTGGCTGCGCGGGCCGAGGACGGCACTTGAAGCGGGGCCGAACTTCAGGCTAAGTCTCGGGACGAACCTTGGCGTGCGGAGAGCGAACGAATGGAGCAGCATCTCGATCTCGAACGGTTCCCCTTGCACGATCTCACCGGCGAGCGCGGCCGGGCGCTGATCGCCGACTGCAAGGCTGAATTGGCGGCGCGCGGAATGTTCAATCTGCCCGGGTTTCTTCGCCCGGCGGCGGTGGCGCGCTGCGTGGCCGAAGTCGGGCCTTTGTTTAGGGATGCCGCCTTCTTCCACAAGCGCAGCCACAATATCTATTTCGACGACGACATCTCTGGCCTGCCGCCCGGTCATCCGGCCCTGGCGCGAGTCGAGACGACCAATCACACACTCTGCGCGGACCAGGTCGCGGACAGCCTCATCTGCGCCGTCTACGAGTGGCCACCGCTCGCCGATTTCATCGCCGCCGTTTTGGCGAAACCTCGGCTGCATGTCATGGCCGACCCGCTGGCCCGCGCCAATGTCATGGCCTACGAGCCAGGAGAGGCGCTCAACTGGCATTTCGACCGCTCCGAATTCACCACCACCCTGCTTCTCCAGGCGCCCGAGGTCGGCGGCGAGTTCCAGTACCGCCCCGCGTTACGCAGCGACGACGATCCCAACTATGAGGGCGTGGCACGCCTGCTGCGCGGCGAGGACCCACGGGTCGAGACGCTGACGCTGACCCCGGGCACGCTCAACGTCTTCAAGGGTCGCAACACGGCCCACCGCGTCACCCCTCCCAAGGGCGGACGGCCGCGCATCATTGCCGTCTTCTCTTACTACGAGCGGCCCGGCGTGACCTTCAGCGACGCCGAGCGGATCGGCTTCTACGGCCGCGCGGCCTAGGGCCCCTATGCTGTTCAAGGNNGGCCCTATGCTGTTCCAGCGCTGCTAGGCTGGGGTCGAGACAACCGGCGAAAGGGCAACTCATGTGGCGTTTTCTAACGGTCTTGTTGATCGGCGGGGTCCTCGGCACGGGCTTCGGTGTGGCGCTGGGGTTCTTCCTCTTTCCCTACGTCTTCCCGCCACCGCCGGCGATGGAAAGTCTGAGTGAGGCCGAACAAACCACCGTGGTGGCCCGCGGCACCTTCATCCACGCCAATCCCTCCGACCCGGTTCACTATGGCTCGGGCGGGGTGACGGTCTATGAGAACACCCTGTTCCTCGAGGAGGATTTCGCGGTCGGGCCGGGCCCGAAGTTCCACGTCTACCTGGTGCCGAAGGAAATGGTCCGCTCGTCGAGTGACGTGACCGGCACCATGTTCGTCGACCTCGGGCGCTTGCGGGCCTTCGAAGGCAGCCAGAAATTCTCGATCCCCGCCGGCCTCGACCTCGAGGCCTTTCCCAGCGTCGTCATCTGGTGCGCGCAGTTCGATGTGCTGATCTCGCCGGCCGATCTCACGTTCTGATCTTGCCGGCCGTCGGCGGCTTCATCGGCGGCGGGCAGTTGGTGGTGCTGGTGCGCTAACGCGCCCGCGCGCGTCCCTTCAACAGCTTGGCCGGCGGCGCGATGGGCCCGCTCGGCGTTGCGTCGCGCGACAGCTCGCCGCTGGCCGGATCCCAGAAGCGTGTCGCGCCACCCTCGCCCAGCGCCAGGGGTCGGAAGAGAAACGCGTCCCGCCGGGCGTTGTGCAGGCACATGGAGACCGGCCCCTCGGCCGTCGCCACCATGAAGGCGCAGGCCTTCAGCCGCTCGGCCTCCAGGCAGCCGGCGTCCATGAAATCGTGAATGAAGAAGGAGAGCTTGGTCACCCGGCCCCGGGCGGCCAAGGCGTCCCCGGCGAGCGCCCGCAGCTTGCGCGCGCCCCAGGTCGCCCCGGCAGGCCAGAGGCGCGGGCGGGCGAGGAACCAGCCGGCGAGCGCCGCCAGCGCACGGGCCGGCCGTCGGCGGTCGAAGCTCAGGCCGGCGGTCTCGGCCAGCATGCGGGCCATGAAGGGCTTGTCGTCGAGGAGATCATGGGCCCGCCCGCCGGCGACCAGCGCCATGGCGTAACGGTTGCAGCGCGCGTGCCCGGCCTCCAGCGCATCGAAGGTGAGAGAGGTGTCGAGCCCCGTCTCGATCGCCTTCGCCACCGATCCCAGTGTGATGCGCGGGTCGCGCCGGCGCTCCATCCCACGGCCGGTGTCGGCTTGAAGCTGGAAGGAGGCCAGGCGCACGACGTCGGCGTGGGCGGCGAAGAAGCGGGCGAGGGCCGGTACCTCGGCGTAGTTGCGGTGGAAGATCGTGGTGTTGAACATGACCGCCAGCGGAAGGCCGCGGGCCCGCTCGATGTACTCCCGCCGCAGCCCGTTCAGGTCCGCCTCGCTGGCGTAGCCCTTGCGGTCCTGGGTGAGATCGACGTGAAAGGCGACGTCGACCAGCCCGGCGTCGGCTAGCGCCGCCAGCAGGTCGCGCTTGGCCCGGATGCCGTTGGTGAAGAGCGCGGGCCGGAGGCCTCGTTCACTCAGGCGGGCGACGATGGCGACCAGCTCGGCGCGGTCTCTCAGTGTCGGGTCGCCGCCGGTCACCTGCACGTCGGTGCCGGGGCCGTAGAGCTCGGCGATGGCGTCGATGCGCCGGAAGATCTCGGCCAGGGGGACATCGCGCACCGCCTCCGCGTTCTCCGAGAGATAGCAGACCGCGCAGTCCAGGTTGCAGCGCTGGGTGATTTCCAGAGCGACACAGCCGATCGGCCAGCGCCGTCCCAGGGCCTGGGACGGCCGCCACTGGCCCGCCTCTCGCAGGCGCGCGCGGGCCGCCTCCATCGCCGCCCGCTCGCTTCCGGCCCAGGGATCGGGCCGCCAGCGCGCGGTCTCCGCCGCCGAGAGATAACCCGTCATTCCGTGATCTCCCTCATCACCGACTCGGATCATAGCCCGGCCGGGCGGCGGGCGCGATCACGCCCGATCAAGCCCCCGAGAGCCGCTGAAACCAACGGCCCCGAGCCCGCCCGGCGGCCGCGACGCCGCGGAATCCCTGAAATTTCGCGACTAATCCTTTTGGCTAGTTGCCATGCGCTGAAAAGATGGTTCCAATCAGTGGATCGAATGGTTATGTGGGGGTGTTCCAAGATGAAGAAGACGATCCTTGCGCTTTGCGTGGTGGTGGTGGCTGTCATCACCGGCTTGACGGACGTCGGGATTGCCGGAACGCCCTGGGTCGACGTCGGCTGAGGTCGAGACAATTCGCTCAAGCTCCGAATTGATCTGTGTGTAGAGGGGGTGCTTGAAAATGAAGAAGACGATCCTTGCGGTGTGCGTAGCGCTGGCGGTGGTGGCTGTAGTCATCGGCGTGGTCGAAGTGGCGCAGGCCGGGTTCCTCTGGGAGACCAACGACTAAGCAGCGTCGCTGCGCAAGGGAGCGTAACTAGTCCGTAGGGGGATGACGTCTTAGGAAGGTGACATCAGTGAGACGGATGATTTTGGCGCTTGCCATCTCATTGTCCCTGATGGGGGTGATCTCCATGACCACGTCCGTGGTCGAAGCGGGAAGCCCCTGGATCTCCGAGGATTGAGGCGCGCCTGAAAGGGACCCGATGGGGGTCTTCAGTCAAGGGGGGTGTTTATGAAACAGAGGTATCTTTGGACCTTGGCGGCGGTGGTGATCGTCCTCGGCGCCGTGGTGGCCCTCAGCGAGCCGAGCCTGGCCAACTATCCCTGGTTGGATGATTGGTAGGTCTTGACGGCTCTTAGATTTTGACGCGGTCTCCCTAGCACCCGCGCCGCCGATTCGTCGGCGGCGCGGTTTTTTCTTTCGCGTCCGGCAGTTTCGGCCCCGCCTCAGTCGTCCGGCAGGTCCATCCGTTTGGTGAGGCGATAGGCCAAGGCGTACTGCTCTTTCTCCGGCCGGATCACCTCGCCATCGATCATGTCGTTCTCGATGGTGCCGGCTATCTGGATCTCGAAGCGTTCACGCTCCTCACCGAAGACCGTGCGCGGCGGCCCGTAGTAGTGGACCACCATATCTGCCTTCAAGGTGTCGCCCTCGACCCTATAACGGCCCAGGGAATACTGCCGGCTGTCACCGCCCATGATGCGGCCCTTCTCGAGCAGGAAAACACCCCGGTTCTCCCATCCATAGGGACCGTAGATCTCGCCGGTCCAAATCCCCTCCACCGACATGCGCCCCACCTCCAGCATGTTTCATCCGTCGCGAAAACCTTAGCCCCCGACTCGGGCAATAACAACCCGGCGTCGCAAGATGGGGATCTCAGGACAGCTTGCGGATCGCCTCCGCGCCCTCGGCCACGGCGAGCTGGACGGTGCGGGGGGCCAGGCTGTCGCCGACGACATGGACCTCGCCGGCGTGCCGCCGCGCGGCCTCGGCCAGGTCGTCCAGGCTCTCGTTGCCGCGCCAGTCGACCAGCAGGTCCACATCGGCGATCTCGCCGGTCTGGCCGCTGTAGATGTTGCGCATCAGCACCTTGCCTTGCGCCAGGCCGGTGACCGCCTCCATCGGGCGGAGGGTGACGCCGCGGCTCAAGAGAAAGCGGTAGAGCTGGGTCTTGACCGTGCCGTCCAGGCGCTCGGCGACGGCGGCATCGGCGGTGACGATCGTCACCGCCACCTTCGCCTCGGCCAGGACCTCGGCCGCGGCCAAGGCGTTCCGGCCGCCGCCCTCGTCGACCACGACGGCGTGCCGCGCCTGGGTGAGATCGGCACCGGCGAGGATCTCCGCCGCTGTGAGCACCGCAATGCCGCAATCCTTCTCGCCGGGCAGCGGCGCGCGCGCGGCCGGCTGCGATCCGGTGGCGATGATCACCGCGTCCGCCTCCAGCTCGGCCAGCTCCTCAGCGGAGACACTTTGGTTCAGATGGACCCGCACCTGGCGCCGGGCCAGCTCGCGCGCGTACCACTCGAGCGACAGGGCGTACTCCCGGGCGAAGGGGGAGGCGGCCCACAAGCGAAGCTGCCCGCCGAGTTGGTCGCCAGCCTCATAGAGCGTGACCTGGTGGCCGCGCTCGGCGCCCAGGCGCGCCGCCTCCAACCCCGCCGGGCCGCCGCCGATGACCGCGATCCGCTTGGCCCGGCCGCTCGGGGCATCGTCGGCGAACGTCAGCTCGCGCCCGGCCTCGGGGTTGTAGAAGCANNGACGGCGCGGTTGATGCAGACGTTGGCGCCGACGCAAGGGCGGATCTCCTCGACCCGGCCGGCCTCGGCCTTGGTCACGATGTCCGGATCGGCGATGTGGGCGCGGGTCATGCCCACCATGTCGGCATCGCCGCGGGCGAGGATCGCCTCGGCCAAGGCGGGATCGGTGACCCGGCCTGTGACGAAGACCGGGATCTCGACCGCCTTGCGGATGCGCGCCGCCAGGGGGGCGAAAAGGCCGTGGGGCGCGGGGCTCGCCGGCCAGTGCTCCCAGCGCATGATGCGGTCGTAGTTGGTGCCCGCGGTGACGTTCAGGTAGTCGAGCGTACCGGCCGCGGCCAGGGCTTGGGCGATCTCCACCATGTCGTCGCCCGCAAGCCCGCCCTCGGCCATCTCGTCGCCGGGGATGCGCATGCCGACGATGAGGTCCGGCCCCACCGCCGCGCGCACCGCTTCGGCGGTCTCCAGCGCGAAGCGCACGCGCCCTGTCAGATCGCCACCATAGTCGTCGCCGCGCTTGTTGGTGAGGGGCGAGAAGAACGCGCCGGGCAGGAAGCCGAAGGCGGCGAGGATCTCCACCCCGTCGAGGCCGGCGGCGCGAACCGTCCGGGCGGCGGCGCCATAGGCCGCGATCACCTCGGCGATCTCGTCGCGCGACATGGCCCGCGGCACCACCTTCATGAGATCGGACGCGACCGCCGAGGGCGCCCAGAGCGGCTGGCCGATATCGCCGTAATCGAGCGTCGCCGCGGCGTGGCCAAGCTGAACCAGGAAAGTCCCGCCCTCGCGGTGGATGGACTCGGCAAGACGCGCCAGGCCGGGTTCGATGTCGGGATGGAGCAGGTCGAGACCGCGGATCGGCTCGACGTGGCCGGTGCGGTGGAACCGGCTGGTGCCGCTCATCTGTAGACCGGCGCCGCCCCGCGCCCGGCGCGTGTGATAGGCGATGAAGGCATCGCCCGCCAGGCCGTTATCCTCGACGCCCGAAACGTGCGCGGTGACGAGCACCCGGTTGCGCAGGGTCTTGGGCCCGACCTCGAGCGGCGATAGGAGATGCGGAAAACCGTTGGTCATATCGCTTGCCTGCTTATCCCTTGTCGAGAGAGGGACTTCCCTTGAGCTTGGGGCCGGGCGGTCAACTCACCTTGGTGATGCGGTCGCCGACCGTGACGCGGCCGTCTTGCACCACCCGCGCGTAGATCCCACGCAGGCGAAGTTCCTTTCCCTTCGGCCCGTTGACGAAGACCACGGCGGGGCGGCCGTAGCGCTCGACAAAGCTGGCGCAGCCGGTGTGCGGCACGTCGGTGATCTCGATGATCGCCTCGCCGATGTTCAGCCGCTGGCCGGGCGGCATGTTCTCCGGGCGGAGATCGAGGTCGACGAAGAGATTGTCGCCGGCCAGCGCCCAGCGGTCTCGTTCCTGGGCGATGAGCGCGATGCAGCGCGCGTTCATGATGCAGATCTGAACGTCTGGATGGGGCTTGCCGTCCTCGGTCGATTTCCAGCAGCCCTTGGCCCAGTGGTCGCCGTGCGTGCCACCCTGCAGGCTGAGCTCGCAGCTTTGCAGCTCTTGGCGCTCGCCTTTCTCGGGCCGGATGACGATCGCTTCTAGCAGGCCGTCGTCCTGCGGCGAGGCGAGGATGTGAGGCAAGCCGGCTTGCAGCTCTTCCTTGGTTGCATGGCGCGTCATGGTTTCCTCCCGCGGTGCGTCGCCAGCCTCCGCCTTTCGCGGGCGCTTTTCAAGTGGCAAGGCGGCCCGCTCCGGCCCGTTTCCCTTTCCCGCTGCCGAGCTGCATCCTATGATTGCGGATCGGCGGGTCTTGGCGTGCTTGAAGGTCTCGACGACGCAGAGGATCGGACATGTCGGACGTCATCGCGCAGCTCCGCGAGGAGCATCGAAACATCGCCAAGGTTCTTGGGGCGCTGGAGCATCAGCTCGCCATCTTCGATAAGGGTGAGCAGCCGGATTACGACGTCCTCGCGGCCATCGCGGACTACTTCGTGGGCTTTCCCGACCGCTGTCACCATCCCAAGGAGGATCTGGTCTATGCCAAGATGCGCGGACGGGATGCGATCCTAGCCGGGGCGATGACCGCCCTGGATGCCGAGCACGACAAGATCTCCACCCTGGCCCGGCGTTTTCAGGAAGCGGTGCGCAACGTCATGCAGGAGGTCGAGGTCTCCCGCAGCGCCTTCGACGAGGTGGCCCGGCACTTCCTTGAGGAGCAGCGCCACCACATGCGCATGGAAGAGGAGCACTTCTTTCCGCTGGCGCTCCAGGTTCTAACCGCGGATGACTGGAAAGAAATCGAGACGGCTATCAGCGAGGAGCAGGATCCCGTGTTCCGTGCCGAGACTTCCAAAAACTTCGCCGCCCTGCGTGACAACATCTTCAAATGGGAAAGCGAGGATGAGGCGATGGAGGAGAGCTTTCAATCGGATGACGATCGCTCGGCATAGGGCGGAGCCGCCGTCGTGACCGGATCGGCGCGGCGCCTGACCACGGCTTTCACACGGCGTTTGTCCTTGATAGGTGCCGGCATTGCGTTGGTGGCAATGTGGGGACAGGATAAGATCTGGGCCTTAGGTGGAGATGCACGCGTGCTCGAGACCGTTAGCCTTCCCTCCGCGACAGTTGGCACGTCGTCGTCCTTGGAGCAAGCGCTCGCCCAGCGCCGGTCTCTGCGTGATTTTGCGGCGGACCCACTGTCGCTGGACCAGCTCTCACAAGTGCTGTGGGGCGCTCAAGGGCTGAGCGATGCGGCCGGCTATCGTACCGCACCTTCGGCCGGCGCTCTCTATCCGCTGGAGATCTATGTCTTGGTGGGTCGCGTGATCGGGCTCGACCCCGGCGTCTACAAATACCGAGCGGCAAGCCATGATCTGGTGCGCACCGGAGAGGGGGATCTGCGAGCCGAGGCCGCCGAGATCGCGCTCGGGCAGTCCTGGGTCGCGGCCGCTTCGGCCGTTCTGGTCGTTGCCGCCGTCTTCGCGCGAACCACCGCCAAGTATGGCCGGCGGGGCGAGCGCTATGTGTATATGGAAGCGGGTCACGCGGCGCAGAACGTCTACCTCCAAGCGACCGCCCTGGATCTGGGCGTCACAGTGGTCGGTGCTTTCGACGACGTGCGACTCCACGGCTTGGTCGGTATGGAACGGGACGAGTCGCCACTCTCCCTGCTGCCTTTAGGAACAACCTCCTAATCCGGCAGCCCCGCCTTGCGCAGGCTTTCGACCAAACGCTCCAAGACCTCGGCTTCCTTGTAGGGCTGCGTGCGGGCAAAGTCGGCCAGGCGAAACCGCGGATCGATCGCAACGATGTCCTCGGCTACCCGCTCGGCCNNCGGATCGATCGCGACAAGGTCCTCGGCCACCCGCTCCGCCGCGTCGCGCTGACCCGCAAGGCTGTAGTCGCTGCAGAGGATGATCCGGCCGTCGGTGGTTCGGGGGTCGAGCCGGACCGATTCCCGCGCCGCCGGGATCGACTTCGCGAGATCGCCGGCATCTCGGTAGGCGCCGGCGAGAACGTTGATCAGCCAGGGAGGGTAGGTGCGCTCCAAGCTGATCGCCTCGGTGGCGAGCTTGACCGCCGTCTCGGCATCGCCGCAATAGATCGAGACCATGGCCAGCTGACCGTGCGACAGGGGACAGCTGGCGCGATACTCGACCCCTTTGCGGCAGGTCTCGACCGCCTCGTCGTAGCGGCCCGCCAGGAGCAAGGCATGGCCCAGCACGCCGTAGCCGAGGCCATCGTTGTCCTCATAGGTCACCGCCTTCTTCGCCCAGATCGTTGCTTGCTCCATGGAGTCGTCGGGATCGCTCCAGCCCAAAAAAGCGTCCAGCCAATGGGTGACCGCGACGTTGCTGGGGCCGTTGACGATGTCCGGCTGAACCCGGGCGAGCTCCTCGAAATAGCGACGCGCCGAGGCGTTGGCTTCCTTCGTGCCCTTATAGAGGTCGCTGAGCCCACGGTAGAAGCATTCCCGAGCCTCGGGACCGTTCAGTTTGCCGTACCAGACCCGGCCGGGCTCGCCGATCAGGAGCTCGAGATGCAAAGAGGAGATTACCTCCCGAGTGATCTCGTCCTGTAGCTTGAACACGTCGTCGAGCACGCGGTCGAAATTCTTCGCCCAGATGATCTGGCCGGCCGCCGCGTCGGTCAGCTCCAAGATCGCGCGCATCCTGCTTCCGGCCTGTTGGATCGCACCGCCCAGGACGTAGTCCACTTTTAGCTCGTGACCCGCCCGCGCGGCGGAGACCTCGGTGTCGCGGTACTGGTTCATGACCGGCGCGTTGACCAGGAACAGCCCGGAGAGCTGCACCAGCGTCGCCTGGATACCCAATCGCAGTCCGTCCGATAGATAATCCTGACCCGGGTCCGTGCTCAGCGTCTTAAAGGGCAGGATGGCGATCGAGGGTCTTTGCGGCGATGGGAAATCGAGAAAAGGCACGACGGGCGCCGCTTGCGTGCCTGTCGTCGTCGCGCCGGTGTCCAAGACCACGCGATAGACCCGAAGCGGCCGCTCGATGTTCTTGACCCGCTGCTCGCCGAGATCGTCGAAGGCAAGGCCGGTTCGGCGGCGGATTTGGTCGAACACGGCGCCGGCGATGCACACCGCTCCGGGCGCGGCCAACTCCTGCAGCCGCGCGGCGATGTTGACGCCGTCACCGTAGATGTCG
>JABAHR010003210.1_pt2 | contig 11719 bp, 14 predicted proteins | sample 7062101 | NCBI WGS metagenome assembly JABAHR01 (sample SAMN14534553, study PRJNA622989) | marine sediment metagenome | biome: marine biome [ENVO:00000428]; feature: marine pelagic biome [ENVO:01000023]; material: deep marine sediment [ENVO:00002113] | place: India: Gulf of Kutch | collected...
CAGCAGCAGGCACAGGAATGCGATGGCGCAGAGCATGGCCTGGACCAGCGCCGCCGGGCGTACCAGCATCGCCATTTCCTCGCCGTCCTCGCGCATGCCGAGGATGACGGAAAGCAATTGCAGCCCGGCAAGCGCGGCCGCCAGCCACAATGCGGCAAGTCCTAATTCGGCAATCATTCGAGCGACGCCTCGATGGATGAACGGACCTGCTCGGTACTCATGCCTTCCAGCTCTCTCGGCATGTAGTTCTCGTCATGCTTGGCCAGCAAATTGTCGGCAACGAAGGTTCCATCCTCGCCCATATGGCCCTCTGCCACCACGCCCGATCCTTCCACGAACAGGGCCGGCGCAATGCCGGTAAAGCTGACCGGCACGCGCGCTTCGCCATCGCCGACGATGAAGCGCAGGGTCACGCCGTCCTCGGCAGTCTCGATAGAACCGGATTCGACCATGCCGCCAAGTCGCACGGCCCTGTCTGCTTCAGGCGGCTGGGCCTGGATTTCGCTCGGCAGGTAGAAATAGCTCGCCTGGTTGCGCAGCGCATAGATCGCCAGCAGCGTCGCCCCAACCAGCGCCACGAGGGCAATTACGAGCAGCACCAGCCGCTGGTGCTTGGGTTTGATGGCGCCGCTCATTTCCTGCGTGTCTCCTCGCGCTTCTTCTCCGCCCGGCGCATGTCGACCCAGCTCCACGCGACAAGCGCAAGCGTACTGCCGAGCCCGATGGCGTAAGCGGCATAGACGAATGCCATCATGTCCACCGCTTCGCGCATCAGACCTCCTCCGCCACCTGCATGGCTTTGCGCCTGAGACGTGCCTCGGCCTGCACTTCTGCGAGGATAGCACGCATACGTGTCAGCACGACCCCGCCAAACAGCAGCGAAAAGCCGAGCGTCGCGGCCAGCAGCGGATAGAGGAAGACCGGATCGATCGCCGATTGCCCCATGGTGATGCTGGGCGGCTGGTGGAGCGAATTCCACCAAACGACAGAGCGGTTGATGATCGGGATGTTGATCGCCCCGACCAAGCCGAAAATCGCCGCGATGCGGCTCGGCGCGCCTTCGCGGGCCAGTGCGTTGGAAAGGGCGATATAGCCGAAATAGAGGAACAGCAGCACCAGCATGGAGGTCAGCCGCCCGTCCCACACCCACCATGTGCCCCAGGTCGGCCTGCCCCAGATCGACCCCGTCGCCAGGCAGACAAAGGTGAACACCGCGCCGGGAACAGCTGCGCCGCGCGCGGCAATTGCCGCCAGCGGATGGCGCCAGACAAGCTCGACCAGGCTGGCAATGGCAATGGCGGTCCAGCCACCCATGCCGAGCCATGCCGCAGGAACATGGATGAAAAGGATCTTCACGCTGTCGCCCATCAGCCGGTCGGGCGGCGTGTTCGCAAAGCCCCAGGCCAGCGCGACACCGGACAGCAGCAGGCCCGACACCAGCAGCAGCGGTGTCAGCCATTTGGCAAGCCTCAGGAAACGGGCGGGATTGGCAAAACCGTGCATGGCTTCCGATAGGGGATCGATCGCGAATTTGCGTATGCCCCTTTGGCAGGTGCGGCCCCCTATCACAAGGGCTGCAAGGCCAATCCGGCGGTATTTGTCAGCGCCCCGTCAGCGTTCGATCAGCGCCCGATCAGCCGTTGCGCCATGCGGTCGGCCACGACATCGCTGCTCAGCCCCGTCGTCTCGCTTTCATTCCAGATTTCACGAAGGCGCTCGGGAATCTGCTCGATCCGCTCGTTGACCTGGTCGGCACTGCTGGTCAGCTCGCCGTGGCGGCACAGATATTCGATGCTGACATTGATGATGCCGCCGGCATTGATGACGTAGTCGGGAGCATAATGGATACCCCGCGCGGCCAGCGCTGTGCCATGTTCGGGCCGGGCGAGCTGATTGTTGGCTCCGCCTGCAACAATCGCGCAATCGAGGCCGGCAATGCTCTCGGCATTGAGGATCGCTCCCAGCGCATTGGGGCTGAAAACCTCGCACGGCGTGGCCATGATTCGGTCGGCGGGAACCACCCTGCCACCGAGCCGCTCGGCCAGCGCCTCGGCACGAGACGTATCGATGTCTGCCAGCACCAGCTCGGCGCCGTCGTCGGCAAGCAGGCGGGCGACACCGCCACCGACGCTGCCACAGCCCTGGATCGCGACACGCACGCCCTCGAGCGAATCCCGCCCAAGCTTGTGCGCTACCGCTTCCTTGATGCCCAGGTAGATACCATAGGCGGTGAACGGCCCCGGATCGCCACCTGCCGCGCCCTGTTCGACCGGAAGGCCGCAGACGTGATCGGTTCGTTCGGCAATGGCAACCATGTCCGCCTCGCTCGCGCCGACATCCTCGGCGGTGACGTAGCGCCCGCCCATGGCCTCGATCGCATCGCCGAAGGCGGCGAGCATCTCGGGCGACTTGCGGCGCTCCTCGTCGAGCAGAACCACCCCCTTGCCACCGCCCATGGGCAGGCCGGCCATGGCGTTCTTGTAGCTCATCCCGCGCGAAAGGCGCAGCGCATCGCGCATGGCGTCAGCCGGGTCGGCATAGTGCCAAAATCGCGTACCCCCGGCGCCCGGGCCAAGGTAAGTGGAATGCAGGGCGATGATCGCCGTCAGGCCGGAGGCGCGGTCGTGCACCACCTCGACCAGCTCGTGATCGTCCCAATCGGAATCTGTCCAGAAAGCTGCCATCTCACCTGCCCGTCCAAATCGGTCCAATCCGGCAGGAATGGCTGGGAAAAATGGGGCGATCGACGGGATTCGAACCCGCGACCTCCGGTACCACAAACCGGCGCTCTAACCAACTGAGCTACGATCGCCACAAAGCCAGACACGCTTGCCAGGAAGCGTGGCTGTTAGGCCGCTGCGCCAGCCGGTCAAGCGGCCATTCGCGCGGGGCGCAGCCTGTTGCACAAGGCCGGCGATTTGAAAAGTGAAAACTTCGTCGCGATGCAATTCACGCAAGATTATTCCACGCTTGCACGGCGGGGTGCTGCCATTATCAACGCTGCCATGGCGAATCCGGGCCAGACTTCTGCTGCAAGACTCATGCATAGCCGGGGCATGCGCCGGCTGCCGACCGACAGGCTCACCCTGCTCGATCACCCCGCGTTCCTGCCCCCTGCCCTGTGCGAGCGGCTGATCCGCCTGATCGACAAGAATCGCCGGCCATCGACCATCGCCGATGCCAATGGCGACAACTACTTCCGCACCAGCGAGACCTGCGATCTCGACCCGAGGCAGCCAGCCGTGCGCGACCTCGAGGACCGGCTGACCGCGCTCAACGGGATCAATGCCGCCTTTGGCGAGCCCGTGCAGGGCCAGCGCTATGACGTGGGACAGGAATTCAAGCCGCATACCGACTATTTCGAACCCGACGGCGCGGACTTCGCGCAGTTCTGCTCCGTTGCCGGCCAGCGCACCTGGACCTTCATGATCTATCTTAATGCAGTCGATGCCGGCGGCGGCACACGCTTCAAGGTGATCGGCAAGACCTTCCAGCCCGAACTTGGCAAACTTGTCTGCTGGGACAATCACCGCGAGGACGGCAGCCTCAACCCGGCCACGCTCCATCACGGAATGAAGGTACGCAAGGGCGTGAAATACGTGATAACCAAGTGGTATCGCGAGAGGCGATGGAAGTGAGGGCGCGATGAGCGAGAGGGTTGTCAGGCAGGCGAGCTGCCACTGCGGCAAGGTGCGGTTCGAGGCGGAGATGCCGGAGAAACTGCAACCCTCGCGCTGCAATTGCTCGATCTGCGCCAAGAAGGGCGTAGCGATGGTTTACGTGCCGCTCGAAGCGCTGAAGGTGACGGCGGGAGAAGACGTGCTCTCCTGCTACCGGTTCAACACCAAGGTGGCGAAGCATTACTTCTGCTCGCATTGCGGCATCCAGTGCTTCCACCAGCCGCGCTCCGACCCGAGCAAATATGCCATCAGCGCCGCCTGTATCGAGGGCGTGGCCGTCTATGAGGATTTCCCCGAGATGATGGTCAATGACGGGGTCCACCACATCAAGGACAATGACGGCGTGCAGCGCTGGGCGGGCAGGCTGCGGTTCGAGAAGAATCCGGACTGAAATGCAAAAGGGCGGCCCCGCAGGACCGCCCCCTTGGCTTGCAGCAAGCGAGGAAGCTTACTTCTTCTTCAGCGACAGGCCGCCGAAACGCTTGTTGAACTGGGCCACGCGGCCGCCATCCTGCAGGCGCTGCGGGCCACCGGTCCATGCCGGGTGGCTGGTCGGGTCGATTTCGAGGTTCATCGTATCGCCCTCGCTGCCCCAGGTGGAGCGCGTCTGGAACTCGGTGCCATCGGTCATCTTGACCGTGATCATGTGGTAGTCGGGATGCGTATCGGCCTTCATGGCATATATCCTTCATGTCTGGCCGGTTCCGACCGGCCTCAAGGAGTTGGTATCTCGGAAAGGCGCGCGCTTAGCGGCGATGCGCCGCTATTGCAAGGTCATTCCGGCGCGTCGGCGATCATGGCGGTGAACTGCACTTCGCAGGTCAGCTTGCCATCGACACTGGCCTTGCCCCAGAACTTGCACACCTTCGCGCGCTGCTGGACGAATCCGACATTGAGCTCGAGCAGGCAGCCTGGCTCCACGGGGGCGCGGAACTTGGCGTTCTCGATGGCCATGAAATAGACCAGCTTGCCCGAACCGGCGAGGTCCAGCGTTTCCACCGCGAGGATCCCCGCCGCCTGCGCCAGCGCCTCCACCTGGAGGACGCCGGGCATGATCGGGCGACCGGGGAAATGGCCCTGGAAGAAGCCCTCGTTGAACGTCACCGCCTTGATCGCGGTGATTTCCTCGCCCTTGTTCAGCTCCGCAACCCGATCGACAAGCAACATCGGGTAGCGGTGCGGCAGGGCCTTGAGGATGCGCGCAATGTCGTATGCGGTTTCGCTGTCGCTCATGCCCTGCCCCCTTGCCTTGCTGCCTTAGCGGCCTTCGACGGCCGGCTGGGCCGCTGCCTGCTGCGCCTGAGCGGCCTGCGCCGCCTGGGCGGCTTCCTGCTGTTCACGCAGTTCGCGCGGCAGCCAGCCGGGAGGCGGCACCAGCTGCGCGACCGGGATCAGCGAATTGAGCTGGGCAAGCACGCCTTCGTTGAGGTTGAGCGAGTTGTCCGCGAACAGAACGCTATCCGGGCTCAGCACCAGCTGCACGCCGGCAGCCGCAGCCGCATTGGTGACGGCAGTCTGCAGCTGGTCCTCGATCTGCTCCTCGACATAGGCCTGGCTGAGCGCGACCGGTGCCAGCATCTGCTGCAGTTCGGCCTGGCCCTGCTGCTGCAGCTGCTGGATCTGGGTAGCCTGCGTCTGCAGTGCTGCCTGGTCCGGATTCTCGGCCTGGCGAGCTGCGTTGAATGCAGTCACCAGCGGTTCGATCTGCGCCTGCAGCTGGGCACGGCGGGCTTCGGCCTGCTGGATCTGCGGAGCGTACGTGGTCTGCCGCTGGGTCTGGGCAGTCTGGTAGGCGGCCGAGTTAGCAATGACCGCACCCAGATTGACCACGCCGACATGTGTCGCTTCCTGCGCGGCGGCAGGCGCGGTGATGGCCGGAGCGGCCAGGGCTGAAAGGGCGATACCGGCAGCGAGGGCCGGCTTGAGAATATGCTTAAACATCAGAATTGGGTTCCTACGTTGAACGAAAGTAACTTGGTTTCATCACCTGTCTGCTTGACGAGCGCACGGGCAAGGTCGATCCGGAACGGACCGAAGGGCGAATTCCAGTTGACGCCGATACCCACGGAAACGCGCGGGCTCGGCGTATCGCCATAGAACTCTTCCACGAATGGCGGCAGCTGTGTCCCGATCGGCGTGTTGTCGTCGCCATTGGGAGCTACCGGGTTGATGACCAGCTCGGTCCCGACGATGTTGCCATCGCCGTCGAACACGGATTGCGAAAAGAGCGGATTGCCGTCGCCATCGCGCTGGGCGATGAACAGGCCATCGGGCAGCGGGCTTTGCGTGAGCTGCGGACGGCGAACATCGAAGACCGAACCGATATCGACGAAGATCGAGGGACGAAGGCCAAGCTCGCGGGCACCGGTGCCGAGCGGAATCTCGATCTCCGCGCGGCCGAAGTAATAGGCCGTGCCACCCAGGGAATCGTCCTGGTTCTGCCGCACGCCGAGCGGCTGAAGCACCGTATTGCCCTCTTCGTCCGTGGTGTAGAAACGGCGCACAACGCGCGGACCCACACCGCGAATGTCGAAGCCGCGCATGTCGGGCTCGCCGAGGAAGAAGCGGTCCGTCAGCAACACATCGTCGCGACCCGCGCCGCGATCGCGCAAGCCGCGAATGATGCCGCCTTCCGCCTGGATCGAGAAAATAAAGCCGCTGCCAAGGTTCCAGTACTTGGCGGCGTTCGAGGTAACCCGGGCGTAGCGCGTGTTGCCGCCGACACCGGCAAAATCCAGGCTGGCCGTGGCGATCACGCCGCGCGTCGGCCGCAGGCGGCTGTCGAGCGTGTTGTAGACCAGCGAGACACCGACGATCGAATTCGTCCGCGTGCCCAGCGCTTCGCACAGGTAGCGGCCGGCGATCAGCGGTTCGCAGGTGCGGATACCGTCGCCATCGAAATCGGCGAAGAACTGCGTCTCGTCGACGGTGATGTCTTCGTAGTTGAGCGTGTAGCGGCCAATGACCGAAAGGTATTCGGTGATCGGCACGCCGACGCGGAAGCCGATACCGGTGGTTGCCTGCTCATAGGTGGCGCTGTCGCGGTTGAAGTAGCCGTTGTTGAAATCGCGGCGGTAGATGTCGACGCCGGCCGAGATGTTGCGATCGAATACATAAGGTTCGGTAAAGCTGATCGAGCCGGCACGCGAATAGCGCGAATAGTTGAGCGAAAGGCCAACGGTCTGGCCACGCCCGCGGAAGTTGTTCTGCCGGATCGAGCCCTGGAAGATGAAGCTTTCGAGCGAGGAGAAACCCGCCGAGAGCGACAATTCGCCGGTCGGCTCTTCCTGCAGGTTCGCCTGCAGGATGATGCGGTCAGGCGCGCTGCCCTCCTCCTGCTCGACCTCGAAGTTTTCCTGGAAATAGCCCAGCGAGTTGATGCGCGCGGTCGAGCGGGCGACCTGCAATGAACTGAAGGCATCGCCTTCGACGATGCGGAACTCGCGGCGGACGACCTTGTCCTGGGTGATCGTATTGCCGTTGATCTCCACCGCCTCGACATAGACGCGTGGCGCGTCGGTGAGAGTGAAGGTGACGTTCATCGTCAGCTCTTCGCGATTGGGGACGATCTCCGGTCGCACCTGGGCAAAGGCATAGCCAAACGTGCCGGCGGTCTCCGTCAGCCCCTCTATGGTCTCATCGANNTCCTCGATCCCGAGCCGGGCGGTCAGCTGATCGCTGTCGAAATCGCGCAGCTGGCTGATCACCTCGACATTGCCGAAGCGATAGCGCTCACCCTCTTCAACCACATAGGTAATGATGAAGTCGCGCTTGTCAGGCGTCAGCTCGGCAACGGCGGAGACGACGCGGAAATCGGCATAGCCCTCGGTCAGGTAGAACTGGCGCAGGCGCTGCTGGTCGAAGGCCAGGCGATCGGGATCATAGCTGGTGTTGGAGCTGAAAATCTTGAAGAAGCCGGCTTCCTTGGTGACCATCTCGCCGCGCAAATCGCCATCGGAAAAGGCCTCGTTGCCGATGATGTTGATCTGGCGGACCTTGGACTTGGGCCCCTCGGTAATGTCGAAGATGACGTCGACGCGGTTCTGGTCCAGCTGCACCATCTGCGGCTCGACCGTGGCGGCAAAGCGGCCCTGGCGCTTGTACAGTTCGATGATGCGGGCAACGTCGGCACGGACCCTGGTGCGGGTGAAAATCTGGCGCGGGCGCAGGTTGATCTCGGGGATGATCTCGTCATCGTCGATCCGCCGGTTACCTTCCAGGAGGATCCGGTTGATGATCGGGTTTTCCTCGATCGAGATGACGACATTGCCCTGGTTGTTGGCGATGCTGAAGTCGGCAAACAGCTCGGTCGCGGCAAGATCGATCAGCGCCTGGTCGGCACGCTCGGCAGTATAGACCTGGCCGGGGCGCAGCTGGATGTAGCTGATGATGGTTTCCGGCTCGAGGCGCTGGGCACCGGCCACCGCGATGGTGCGGATGATATCGCCCTGCTCTTCCTGCTGGGCGGGAGCGGGCTGCTGTTCCTCTTCGGTCGCCGCATCGGCGACCTGATCGGCGGCGGCATCCGCCGCTTCGACAGCCGCGCCCGTCGCCGCGTTCGCCGCGTCGTCGGCAGCCTCCGCTACCGCATCGGCCTCGTCATCCTGCGCCATGGCTGCAACGGGAAGTCCCGCCAGCATGGTGCAGCCAAGCAAGGCTGCGGCATAATGCGTGGCTGTAATCCTGGTCGCCCTAGAGCTCTTCATCCATCCATTCCCAACGACAGTGCGCCAATCCGGCCAACCGCTCGATCTGCATTCCGATTCCGGGGGTACAAGCCGATACGGCAAAGTGAAAGGCGCCCCTTGCCCGATGCTGTGCTGGCGATCAAGCGATCTGGCAGGGATTTACGCCGTTGGACCCATCCTTTCCCCGCCTAGCTACCGAATATGGGCAGCGAGGCAATGTCGATAATCGTCACGAACAGCATCAACGCAAGCACGAAAGCGAGGCCGGTGCGGAACGCCCATTCCTGACTGCGGGGACTGGCTGGCTTCCGGCGGATCGCCTCGGCCGCGTAGAATGCCAGGTGCCCGCCGTCGAGGACCGGGATTGGCAGCAGGTTAATGAATGCCAAATTAATTGAGATGAAAGCGATAAACTCGATGAAGGGCAGCGGGCCGAGCGAGAGGCGTTGGCCGGAGAATTGGGCGATCTTGATCGGACCGCCGAGTTCACGAACCGAACGCTCCCCGGTGATGATCTGGCCTATCCCGGTGACCATCATCCGCATCATCGAAATGCTGCTGTCGAAACCGTAGCCAACCGCATCCACCGGTCCGACTTCGGTCAATTCGCGGCCGACCGAATAGACGCCGATCATGCCGATGCGTGATTCATTGCCGAACCGGTCGGTCATTTCCAGGTCGGCTATGGTAACCGGGATCGTTACCGTGCCGTCCTCGCGCTCGATGGTCAGCTCGATCGTCCTGCCCGGGAACGGCAGTACCATCTCGCTGATCTCCTCGAATCCCTCGACCGTCTCGCCATCGATGGAGAGGATGCGGTCGCCTTCAAGCAGGCCAGCTTCGCGTGCCGCCGATTCCTCGGCGAAACCTGCCACCACAGGCGGTGTGCTCGGCACGCCATAGGCCAGCGCGAATGCGGCGAAAATGAACGCTGCGATCAGCAGGTTGGCCACCGGTCCTGCCGCCACGATCAGCGCCCGCTGCCACAGCGGCTTGGACTGGAAGCACTTGTTGCGCTCCTCCTCCGGCAGGGCGAGATATTCCTCGCTTGGCCGGCTGGCCGGGTTCATGTCACCGGCAAACTGGACATAGCCGCCAAGCGGCAGAGCAGAGATTCTCCAGCGCGTGCCGAGCTTGTCGGTGCGGCCCCACAACTCCTTGCCGAAACCAACGGAGAAGGCCTCCGCCTTCACCCCGAACCAGCGCCCGACAAGGTAATGGCCAAGCTCGTGCAAAGTCACCAGCGGGCCCAGCACCAGCAGGAAACCGAGGATCATCATCCACCAGGGTACGGATGCAATGGCTTCGCTCATCGGATCAGGCATGCTCCAGCATGGTCATGGCAGTGCGGCTCGCCTGGGAATCTGCGTCATAGACCCCGCGCAGGCAAGTGGGCGCCTTGGGCAGCGCCTTGTCCAGCGTTCTGGCAACAATTTCCGAAATTTGCGTGAAGCCGATCTCGCCGCGCAGGAAAGCCGCCACCGCCACTTCATTGGCGGCATTGAGCACGATCGGGGCCGAACCCCCGGTTTCCGCCGCCTCGCGCGCCAGCCTGGTCGCTGGAAATCTCTCTTCATCGGGCGCGAAGAAGGACAACTCGCCGATCGCCGGCAAGTCGAGCGGCTTGCAGCTGGTGTCCATCCGTGCCGGCCAGGCGAGGCACGAGGCAATCGGCACGCGCATGTCCGACGGGCCAAGCTGCGCCAGCGTCGATCCGTCGCGGTATTCGACCATGGAGTGGATGACACTCTGCGGATGGACGACGATGCGCAAGGCATCGAGCCCGACCGGGAACAGGTGCCAGGCCTCGATCAGCTCCAGCCCCTTGTTCAACATGGTCGCCGAATCGACGGTGATCTTGGCGCCCATGTCCCAGTTCGGGTGCTTGAGCGCCTGCTCACGAGTGGCAATGGCCAGCTGCTCGTGGCTCCAGGTGCGGAACGGCCCGCCGCTGGCGGTAAGCGTAATCCAGCGCACGTTGGATAGATCATTGCCTTCGAGGCACTGGAATATCGCATTGTGCTCGGAATCGGTCGGCAGCAAGGTGGCGCCGCTGCGCTCGACAGCAGACATCAATATGTCGCCTGCCGAAACCAGCGCTTCCTTGTTGGCAAGGGCGATGGTCTTGCCCTGCTCCACCGCCGCCATCACCGGGGCGAGCCCGGCAAAGCCGACGATCGCCGCCACGGTGACATCGGCGCCCAGTCCTGCCGCTTCGCACAAGGGCTCGGGCCCGCCTGCGGCTGCGATCCCGCTTCCCGCCAGTGCATCCTGCAAGTCCGGCAGGCGCGCCGGATCTGCGACCACCGCCATTTCGGCGCCGAATTCACGCGCCAGCTTCGCCAGTTCCACCGCCGAACCATTGGCGGTGAGCGCCTTCACCTTCCACCGGTCACGATCCTGCCGGATCAGGTCGAGCGTGCTGGTGCCGATGGAACCGGTGGCACCGAGGATGGTGATGGAGCGCATCAGAACTCGCCCGAGAAATGCAGGACAATACCCGTCACTATGGCAACCGGCAGCAATCCGTCCACCCTGTCGAGCACGCCGCCATGGCCGGGAATGAGATTGGAACTGTCCTTCAGCCCAGCGCGGCGCTTGAGCCAGCTCTCAAGGAAATCGCCAGCCTGGGCGACCACGGCCAGAAGGGCGAACACCACCGTACCGCCGATCACGAACAGCCAGTCGAGCCCGCCGGCGCGATTGGAGAAGGCCGCGGCCAGGCCGGCAATCCAAAACAGGCCGAGGAAACCAAGGCCGCCGGTCACGATCATCGCACCGTACAGTCCCGCCCAGGTCTTGGACGGGCTGATCGAAGGGGCAATCTTACGCTTGCCGAAGGTGCGGCCGGAGAAATAGGCCGACACATCGATGGAAATGACCGTGGCGATGGTAATCGCCAGCATCTCCGGCGGCATGTGTACCAGGGAGGATGCAGCCGCCGCGACATAGGCTAGCCCGGCCACAACTCCGACCACCCTGCCGGGACCGGAGAATCCTGCCCGCAGGACGAGGTTGAGCAATTCGCCCAGTGCCAGCAGTGCAACGACCGCGATGAACCCGTCGAGCCACCAGCCGCCCAGCGCAATGGCTGTGCCAGCCACAACCAACATCACAATCGCAGACAGCGTCCGCACGCCGAGATCGGACTTCTTCGCAGCCGGTGGGTTGGGTTCACCTTCCGCCATAGCGACGCTCCCTCCGGGCAAATTCCTCACAGGCTTCGCGCAGGTGATCCTCGCCAAAATCGGGCCAAAGCACATCCATGAACAGCATTTCGGCATAGGCCGCCTGCCACAACAGGAAATTGGACAGGCGGATCTCGCCGCTGGTGCGGATCAGCAGGTCGAG
>JABAHR010004799.1_pt3 | contig 11714 bp, 12 predicted proteins | sample 7062101 | NCBI WGS metagenome assembly JABAHR01 (sample SAMN14534553, study PRJNA622989) | marine sediment metagenome | biome: marine biome [ENVO:00000428]; feature: marine pelagic biome [ENVO:01000023]; material: deep marine sediment [ENVO:00002113] | place: India: Gulf of Kutch | collected...
ATTCGGTTGTTCGAGTTTTACAGTATCAGGGAAGCTTGCTTGGCGATGTAACCATCATGCGCTCTAGCATTGCCGTTTGGCTCTTAGCCGCTGCGGGGTCAGTTTTCGCCTGGGATCACTACGGTGGCAGCGAACGCGGACTGCAGTATTCCCCTCTCAAAAAGATCGACCGCAGCAATGTTCATGAGCTGGTCGAAGCGTGGCGGTATCGTACAGGAGAGATGAGCGCCGGCCTGAGGCGGACGCTTGCATTTGAGGCAAACCCCATTCTAGTAGATGGGCGACTCTACGTCTCCACAGCGAGCGCGATTGTGGTCGCTTTGGAGCCGGGCAGCGGTGCCGAGTTGTGGCGCTTCGATGGGGAAATGGATCGCACGCGAGGAACTTCCGAGGTTGCCAATCGCGGCGTCACGTCCTGGATTGACCCGGATGCCGCTGACGACGCAACCTGTCGGCACCGGATCTTCCTTGGCACGCTCGATGCGCGCCTGATCGCGCTGGATGGCCAGACGGGAATTCCATGCGCGGATTTCGGCGAGGCCGGCACCATTCATCTCGACCGGAACGTACGCTCGACCGATCAAGGCGAATGGATCAACTACTCCGTCACATCGCCCCCGGTCATCGTTGGCGATGTGTTGGTCGTAGGATCTGCCATCGGTGACAATCGGGGGGTAGAACTTGAACTCGGAATCGTGCGAGGCCTAGACGTTCGCTCAGGGTCCGAGCGATGGCGTTGGGACCCGATTCCCAGGGAGCCTCAAAACGCGTTGCGAGCGGGATGGCACGCAGAAGAGGCGGCGCGCACCGGGGCGGCAAATGCCTGGCCGCCGTTGGCCGCCGATAGCAATCTGGGCCTCGTCTACGTACCGACTGGCTCGCCGAGCCCGGACTTCTACGGCGGCGAGCGTGAAGGCGACAATCTGTACGCAAACTCCCTGGTCGCGCTCGATGCCGCAACCGGGTCCATCCGGTGGTACCAACAATTGGTCCACCATGACGTGTGGGACTATGACCTGCCGTCGCAGCCGACTCTCGCCGATCTGGTCCGCGACGGCCGCCGCGTCCCCGCTGTTATTCAAGCCACCAAGATGGGTTTGGTCTTCACCTTCGATCGCCGCACAGGAGAGCCCGTTTTTGCCGTCGAGGAACGACCGGTACCTCAGGGTGGAGTAGCAGGCGAGCATCTTTCGCCCACGCAGCCGTTTCCGACGGCGCCACCACCACTGGTCAGCCATGCGCCGGTGACCGGGAAAGACGCATGGGGACTCCTCTGGTTCGACGAGCGTGCCTGTCGAAACCGGTTTCTGGGCTACCGCTCCCAGGGGATCTACACGCCACCTTCACTGCAGGGCACGGCCATGCGCCCGGCATGGCCTGGCGGTGGCAACTGGGGCGGGCTGGCATTTGATCCGAAGCGCCAGCTGGCAGTTACCAACGTCATCGAGGCCGTCGGGGTCGTCACCCTGATCCCAGGAGAGCGGTTCCAGGAGGCTGTGCGAAGTGATGATTCCGGTGCCGAGTATGCCCCACAGAGGGGTACCCCTTACGGAATGAGACGTGAGATTCTGTTCTCGCCAATTGGTGTGCCGTGCAATGCGCCCCCCTGGGGTGTTCTGGTGGCAATCGACATGGCGCAGGGCGAAATCGTGTGGCGCGAGCCCTTCGGCTCCATTCAGGATCTTGCACCGGCGATCGTGCCCAACTTTGAATGGGGCATGCCCGGGATTGGTGGACCGATCATCACGGCAAGCGGTCTGATCTTCATCGGCGCAGCCATCGACGACTACTTGCGAGCCTTCGACATCGAAACGGGCAATGAACTCTGGCGCGGTCGCCTGCCGGCGGGCGGCCAGGCGACGCCGATGACTTACCTGCACAACGGCGAGCAGTTCGTCGTAATTGCCGCGGGTGGCCATCCCGGGCTGGGTTCGACCCAGGGCGACTTTGTCGTCGCATTCAGGCTGGCGCGTTGATTCAGCTCTTGGTGGGAGTCAACCCTCGAATCCGCGTCCCATCCAGACGTCGGGAGGTCCACTCAGATCGTCCGCTATGCGCCCTAAAGCAGACGTCCCGACCAGGAGGCGCTCAGTAAGCACCCAGGTCCGCTATCGGCCAGGTGCGGACTACTGATTGACCAGGCCCGCCTCGATTTGGCTGCGCAGGGACTCGAGAAGCTGGGTCAGCTTCACGTTGCTTTCCATCATCTCACTCAGCAGAACTACACGAAGAGCAAGGATCCCGGGTAGCTCCGGACTAGACAGCAATCGTTCGGCATCGAATGCCGTGGCGGTCTCAATCAGGTCGTTCGGCAATGCAAACCCGGCTTGGCCTAATGTGCCGGTATCTGTCGCGGCGTAGCCTGCCATCACTATCTGTCCAAGCTCAGGCTGTCTGGCAAGGAAGGGGTCTATCACGGTGTGGTGCAATCCGATAAGGTCACTCTGCGCAGCCCTTACCTGCTCAAGCATTCTTTCGACATCTGCCAGTCCGTCCCTGATCCTCTTGTCTCTGATCAGCGCTAACCGGCCCGTGTTCTTGAGGTCCTGATAGCTCGAGAGCCGGTGATCAACAAAATCAATCTCGAAGAGCGCAAGCCCAAATAGCGTGGCGTCTTTATCGTGGTGTTGGCTATCCCTGCTGAGTGCCGTTGAGGCTGCATCGCGCAATCGCGAGAGGCTGTTCAGATTGCGTTGCAGACTGGTCAAAGTCACGTCAATGTCTTCAGTCAAGGCCGCCAGATAGGTTTTCTCAGTTCGCTGATCTTGCAGGTCAGCCCACCATTGATCCGCCCAGAGCGCGATCAGGACGCCAACGACAATTACGATCAGCTCTCCTGCGGCTCTGACCACGGCCGGACCGGACACAAGTTTTTTCTTCGTCATATGACCGAATAGGCACGCAATACGATCAGTGTAATGTGCTTGAGTCACTCTGTCCCCAACAGGTCGAGGGCAGATATCACCGGGGCACAACACGTCCGCTACTCGGCTTCGACACGATCCAGCGCTTCGCCGGCGTTGCTCCGGATTCAAAGGTTGGTATGCGGATTGACCGCGTCAGCAAAGTCCAGGCGACTTTTGCCAACGTTGAAACCAGCTTCGTTCATAAAAGGCTCTCGGGATACCCACAGGGATCGGGTATTCGCCCCCTCCTGTGAATGCAGGAAGGCTATAACGGATCACGCAAGGGCTGCTAAGGGTCGAGAGCGGTGATCACCGACCATACCCTGGAACGTCGGCTATTGGGCAGGAGGCGGACATCGGGCTGGGGTCCAGCAAAGGTCCGCTTTCGGGCAAGCCACGATGCAACCGCTCGATTGACCTGTGCTCGTGCCGGTGGATGCTTCTCGAACGGATGTTTTTGGGTAATATCCGAAGTAATCAGTCGACGCAGACGCGTTTTCGGTTGCCAACGGGAGTGCTTGGGAGGGAGAAGAATGAGACGATTGCTCGTCGGGTTTGCCTGTTTGCTGGCGATCCACGTGACACCATCAGCAGCATGGGCCGAGAACGCTGCGACTGCAGCAGATGCTTACGCCGAAGCGGAACTGCTGCTGCGGGAACTGGAACGCATTCGTCAATACATGGGCGTACGCGCTCCGCGCGACAGTGAAAGCAGAATGCGTGGTGCGGAACCGCGCCAGGTTTTTTATCAGGTACAAGGCGTATTCCGAAAGAGCAACCTGCTGGCTCAACAGCTCACCGGGGTCTCGCGCAGCAGCGCGCCCGTAGCGCCTGAGACGACTGTAGGTATTGGTGATCTGATTGAAATTCTTAAAGCGACCCGGCTTCAACTGGATATCGTTGAAGAGGTCCTGGACATTACTCTGCCGCTCGCCGAGCCACGCAAGATCAAGAAACCGGATGTCTCCGCGACGATGTTGGTGGTGATTGAAGCGGATTTTCTGCTGAATCGCCTGACCGGATTTCGAGCCGCGTGGTCGGATATATACGACCGAGTCATTCAGATAATGACCTACGTGGGTGGGGCATTGTCCGAAGACGTTCGATATCCGGCGCTCGAAGCCCACGAACCGGTGAAGATGCCTCAGGACGTCGGCTTAGAGCTGTTCGCGGCGCGCGCTGCTGCATCGCCCGCCTCGATAGCGGCAGGGGTGTCGGTGATCGAGGCGACTATTGTCCGACCGGAAGAAGGCGGCCTGTCAGCGGAAGGGGTGTCTTATTTGAGCACGACGCTGCTGCATGACTTTGCCGAGATTACGTTACGACTGCGCGCAGACGATGTTGACCCACCAGAATATCCTCGCCCGGCTCGAGTGTTCCCGTCCCATGTGTATCAACTGGCGGTGGCGCTTCGAAAGCAGGCGGAACTGCTGGGAGCCAGGTATCAGTAAGCCAGCTCGCCTTGCATACAGCATCAGATGAGCGTCGTCCGCTCACGGCCCCATTCCGCGACTATCGGAACTCATGGGCTATTCGCTCGAAGGACGCAGCGAGAGAGCAGTCGGACATGGCCATACCCGCCCAGGCCCTCGATCGTCTGCTTGCTTGCGGGAAGCGACGTATTGGTCAGTGCCCGCTAACTTCCGCTATCGGCCAAGAAACAAACATATCATCAGTGCTTCGATGGCATGGTTTACTGTGACTACACTCTCATTGCTGTGCCAACAGAGAGGGTCGCTGGTGTCGTCTCGGGGATACGCTCTACAGTGTCGATGAAGACTCGCGAAAGTAGATCCTCAGACTTAAGGTCTTCCCAGATCTTGGCGACAATGGGTAACGAAATGTAGCGGCGGGCCCAGATGCTTCTATATTCCCAGATTTCGTTTGGGAGTATCCCAGCTTGCCAAAGAAAATACTGTGCTTGAACTCGCTGAAGGACACTTAGGGTATCAGCGAAGATCTGCGCGCGTTCTGCTTCGTTGAAGCTCTCAAGGTTGCAATCAGGATCGAATATCCGTTGTATGAGTTCAGCATACGCAGAATCCTTCGCTACCGCTTCGTTGCGGTCTGCGNNGGCCAGGTAGAAAAGGGTTGCGACCACCGCAATGGCGCCAATGAACTCCCCAAAGCCGCCCAATAACTGAGCCGTATGCATGAGATCCATGATTCTTTCCTCCGATAACGAGCTGGAGGCTACCGCAGAATCTCAAGGTGAGCGAACGGCCGATTGCGGTAGGAGGTGGCCTATCGCGTTGCACAATGGTTACGTCCGCTTTCACGCGTGAATCAGACATCCCGAGGGATTAGTGGCTTTCCATGCGATTGGGTGGAAGGCGCATGATCTTCCGACTCGTCCACCCGCGAAGCTATGCTGTTCAGCCTTGCCCCCGACAGTAAACTTAGAGCTTGTGACCTGCTCTCTCTTGCCGGCCACCGCAGTGCAGCACAAGACGAGCCAGCCGGCCGGCGATACGCGCGGATTCTAGAACGTTGGGTGCGAGACATGGGTCCCGACGCTTATCAACACAACACACACTTGCTGCGCCGAACGAAAGCATTCATTGCATGCGAGTTAGCAGAACGCGATGGCCCTCGCTACCATATGCCAAAATATCAGGTCATCGGCCGCACATACGTTGCTTGTTGACCGATCAGGTTCGTCGAGAAATCGAATAGGTGATCAATGCGACCGGTGTGTTTAGTAATCGGCGCTGGTGCCGGTATCGGCGGCACTGTCGGATTGCGGTTTGCCCGGGAGGGCTACCATGCGGTGCTGTGTCGGCGCACCAACGAGGAAGGTCTGAACAAGTTGAAGGGCGCGATCAGAGATGCGGGAGGTGAGGCATCCGGGGTCATATTGAACGCGGTAGAAGAGGGCAGCATAGAGCATGTAGTTGAGCAGACCGAGTCGGAGGTTGGGCCCATCGAGGTTCTTGTGTTCAACCTGGGCGCGCAGACCGGGACTCATTCGTTGGAAGACACAAGCCTCAAAGACTTCGAGTTGGGCTGGCGCATGGCTACCTTTGCGCTGTTCAGGACGGCGAAAGCGACGCTGCCGCGTATGGCTCAAAGAGGACACGGAACCATGATCGTTACTTCGGCAACGGCAGCGATGCGCGGTAACGCCGGGCAGTCCTCTCACGCATCGGCCATGTCTGCCCGCCGTATGCTCTGCCAGTCTCTGAATGCGGAATATGGGCCTCGAGGAATACACGTTGCTCACGTATTGGTGGATGGATTGGTCGATGCGCCGGACACGGTTGGAAAAATCCTTGGTGAGGAGCGTTACGCAGCGCTGCGAGAAGAGCGCGGATTGGACAAAGATGGGCTGGTGCTGCCTGAAAGCGTGGCTGACACGTATCTCCATCTAGCGCGTCAGCATCGCTCTACCTGGACGTTTGAACTAGATCTTCGCTCTTTCAGCGATAAACCCTGGTGGAACTGATGGAACTCGCCGGGAGCGAATGATTGTTTGGCGCTCTGCCGACAGTGGACTGGGGCACGCCGCCGGGCGGCGAGCTTCAGGTAATTGAGCCGACGCTTTCTTCCCAGTTCTGGCCGTCAAATAGTGTGACCTTTAGAAACTCGAAACCGTCGTCCAGGCACCTGGCGTTCACATCATAACTTCCAGGATGGGAACGGGGCCTGCTGAAGGGATGAATCCCACACGTCCGGCAGAATCGGTGCTCGGCCGTCTGCGTATTGAAGCGATAGGTAGAAAGGTTGTCGCCGCCCTTTAAAAGGACGAAGTCTTCCGGGGCTGCAATGACGTTGACGAACCCCTTTTTCGAGCAGATCGAGCAATTGCATTCAAGCGCTTCGGGCACGTCGATTCGAACCTTGAAACGAACCTTCCCGCAATGGCAGCCACCCTCGTACCAGGCGCCAGCTGTCTCGGTCATATCTTCTATCCGCGATGCTATGAAGACGCAGCGAATACTACACGTGTCCGCTACCAATGAATTCGGCCGCCCAGATCTGTACCAACGTTTGGGACAATCCCTGGTTGTCGATCGAGTCGTTTATGTTCCGGGTTGATGCGGTCGTGGCGCCGCCCCGGACAGTCCGCATGCATGCCACTCAGCTAGTGAGTTGTCTGCCGCATACGTCGCTTCGTTCATCCGGGCGGCTACAGCGAGGCGTCAGCCAATAAGCCTCCGCTTCAGCGCCATCAGTTGCAGCCACAGGTTCTTGCCGATCAAAATCGGCACGCCCTGAGGATGCTGCTTGACCTTCCTTGCAAGCAGTCGCCTGAGTGCAGGAGTGCCGTCGTAGTTTCCCGCCGGCTGGCCGTGGTCACGGTGGAGCTCGATGTCCCGAATCTCGGCCTTACCATGCCAGACGTTCAACTCGGCAACGTTTGGCAGCGTCAGTTTGATGGCATGGTCGCGGCCACTAGCCTGAGGTGCGCTGTCTTCGAGCGCTGGTCGGCCGAGTGCTGCGTCAATGTAGCGTTCAGCGCTGTCACGCTTTCTGTAGGAATCGTGGAAGAACTTGGCGATGACGGTACCGTCTTCGTCGGTGACGTAAACGCCCGGATTCCCAATCCCGGAAAGAAGCACATCGTTCTTGGTCACCTGTTCGTTGAGGATGCCGAACTTTCGAATGACGGTCTAGTTGATCTCCGCTCCACTCGCGTCGGGCAGAGTAAAGTCGGGCAACCGTTCACCGACACTCGGGCCGGCTGAGTGCCCGGCCGGTAACCCAAGACGATAACTGTGCAACGAAGCCCGTCGCAATTGTTTCCATCTGCGTATCTACCTTGATTGAAACTGATCCCATCCCGTCCGATGTCGCCGCGATGCCCGACCAGCCGCATGGCAGATTTGCCAGTGGCCGCGATGCCGTACTTGGCATATAAACGAACTCGCAAGTGTCGAGGACGGACATGCCAGTCACTAAAGCTAACGGGATCGACATCTATTTCGAGCGGCGCGGCGATGGCGAGCCACTGCTCTTCATCAGTGGGAGCCATGGGGATCTGCGCGCGCGTCCCAATCAGTTTGACAGTCCCCTGGCCAAAGCCTTCGAAATGATCGCGTACGATCAGCGAGGGCTGGGACAGTCCGCCAAGCCACCGGGCGAGTACACCATGACGCAGTACGCAGACGACGCCGCTGCGCTGCTCGACGCGATCGGGCTCGATACCGTTCCCGTCGTCGGCGTCTCGTTCGGCGGCATGGTCGCGCAGGAGTTCGCGCTTCGTCATCCCAGCCGCATTGATCGCCTGGTTCTGGCCTGCACGTCGTCGGGAGGAGCCGGAGGATCGTCGTACCCGCTCCATGAGCTTCAGCCGCTAGCGTCCCGGGAGAGAGCCGAAGCCCACCTTCGGATCTCCGACCTGCGCCACGACGACGAGTGGATTGCCGCCAACCCGGAACGTTGGGAACAGCTGGTGAGCCTGACGATGGCGGCGCGGCGTCCGGACAGACACGAGCAGGGCGCGGCCAAGCAGCTTCAGGCACGCCGGGGGCACGACACGTACGACCGTCTGGTGGGTCTCGACGTTCCCGTCCTTCTTGCAGGCGGGAGGAGGGATGGCATCGCGCCGGTCGCCAACATGGAAGCGCTGCACCGACAGATCGCCGGAAGCCGGCTCGAGCTTTTCGATGGTGGCCACATGTTCCTGATTCAGGACAAGACCGCTTACCCCTGTATCGTGCAGTGGCTCCGATCAGGCTGGTTTGCGGGAAGGAAAGACGCGTAACCAGCGCAACGTTGGACGCGCCCGACGGAACGATGCCATGCGCCACAGTCGGGCCGTGGAGCTCATAGGGGCGAGGCTCTGGCGCCATCAACGGGCGCTTCATTCTCTCAAGTTGGTTCCGATCTGAAGCGAACGAGAGTTCCCGTTCGACGCCTTGTTGGAGCGCAACAGATTTGTAACGGACGAAATCTTGACGACCATAGGTAGTTTTCCTGATGGTTTTCAAAATCATTTTCGGGTGTATCATATAAACCAAGTCAGTACAGCGTTTGTGCTGATGGGGGATTGCGCTCATGCAGGACGTATGAGTTTCCAGGCTAGGATGGCCGCGAAATAAAACTGGCAGAATAAAAAAACGCCATGAAAACAAAAGCCGTGGATTCTTATGCCGATCCGGCGGCAAGAACTGGGCTGTACAATCGCAGGGCATCTGCCAGGCAGCAGAGTTCCGAAAGGTTGTTTGCGCAGGTCGTGCTCTCGGAGCAGGCCGACGGGATGAGCACCAGTGGCGCGACTCTGCGCTGCACAACGACTGATTGTTCGCAAGAAGGCATTGCCTTCGTTGCAGAGCGACCGATTCCGATTGGGGCAATGATAGACATCTGGGTCGACACGCGTACCCGTCCAGGCAAGATGTTCCTGTCTGGACAGGTTTGCTGGTGTTCGGTCCCGTCGTTCACCATCTCAGACCCTGACGGTGGCCACCAAGTGGGAGTTCAACTGCTCTCGAGCCCCGCCACCGACCTGCAGGAGTGGCAGTCGATATTGTCCTGATGTCGGCGCTTCGCCGTTGTCAGCAGCCGTCAAGACGCGTCGCCGTCGTGATCCGTTGGTGAGCGAACGCGGTACGTCGCTGATGCGCAACATCACTCTTTTGGTGGCTTTGGCGTGTGTGGTGGTCCTCGTTCTCTGGCTTGCTCATAAGCGCGAGGTCGATGCGTCCTCGATCGAGTTGCGAGGCGGCCTCGCCTTTGTGGCTGACGAGCCGGAACCGTTTTCCGGACGCACCATCGAACGGTTTGACGACGGAAGTGTCAAAGCTGTTCTGAGCTATAAGACCGGGCTTGCGGATGGAACCTTCAGGTCTTGGCACCCAAATGGGCAACTCTGGATCGATGGCCGTTATGTTCGAGGGTCCATGGATGGCCTGGTACGTAGCTGGGGCCCAAGCGGAGAATTATGGTTCGAGAAAGAGTACCGGGCGGGAGCGCTCGTGGGCTGCCGCGGTTATTGGAATGGCAATCTGGAGCCGGATTCCTTCTGGTGCCGTTGGTAGCATCCCTGCAGCCTCGCCGGTGGCTCGGATATCTGATCACGAAACGCGATTGCCGCCAAGCTTGCTGAATCTGTCGGCACGCGCGGTCGTTGTGGGCCGGGCGTTCGCCGCGTAATCTCACCTCGAAGCGGTTGCGGTTCTGTATCCAGGGAACACAGATTGATGAAGATCCTTTCCAACAGCCGAGCATTGCATGGGTTGCTGCTTGCGGGCTGGGCAGCGTTCAGTGCGCTGCTTGCCTCCTGCGCGACGCAGGTTCCGGTCGGCACCGAGTACCGGGCGGAGACGCGTCATTATGAGAGCGTGGTCGAGTTACCTTTCGTCACCAATCGCAAGCTCGTCGCCACGGCTCCGGACGGGGCGTTCTTCGAAGATGAGGCAGGGGATCTTTCCGGCGGGCGGTGTCGCGTCGGTTTTGGCGAACGGGTACCTAGAGGGGACGTGCTGCGAATCGACACCCAACAGTTGGAAGCGACCGTCCATTCGGCAACTCCCGGACGCTTCGTCATTTACGTGCACGGCTACGGGGAGTCGTTGATCAAGAGTTGTCGACGGGCTGCGCTTCTCCAGCATCGGCTAGGCCTAGAGAAACGAATGCTGCTGTTCTCGTGGCCGTCGAGCAACTACCTGACTTACGCTCAGGATGCGGTCGTTCTGGACCACAGCCTTGACTCTCTGAGAGACACGCTCGCGCTGGCGGACGACCAAGTTGGTGCCGAAAACCTCGTTCTCATGGCTCACAGCATGGGGGCGCGGGGCGTCGTGGATGTCCTCAGAACTCGGGGATCAGATCGGCCACGCTTCAGCGAGATCATATTCGTTGCGCCCGACATCGGCCGTGCAGCGTTTCTTGAAGACGTCCGAATGTTGCGGGAGAGGGCGTCCGAGATCACCGTCTACTCTTCGGAAAACGACATGGCTCTGTGGCTCTCTACGACGGTCAACGGATCTGCGCGGCTCGGCGTCACGAAGGAGATCGATCTTCAACACGCGAACCTCATCGACGTGACGAAAGCAGGGTTGAAGAGCATGTCGGGACACACCTATCACATTTTCAATCCGGCGGTTGCCGAGGACCTACGCGCCGTGCTTGGCTCAGCCCCCGCGGGCGCCGAGCGGGCTTTTCAGCGCGTCCCTGGTGGCGTTGATCGCTTCTGGGTGCTGGAGCCGGTGGCCGCGGGCTCTCTATGACCTGAGCGGCTTGCTGGCGCTGCCGAACGCGTGGATGCTTTTATGACCGATCTCGACTGGAGCAGGCTGTATCGGCAACGCCGGGAAGTTGCCCGCAGATTTGGTGGGATCTGGTCATTGCCCCTGGCCAAGCGCTATCACACGGTACTTGCCAAGTTGCCGGCTCCCCGGTCGGTCCTCGATCTTGGCGCGGGCGATCGGTCTCTGCGGAGCAGGCTTTCGGTCTTGTGGCCCGAAGCGGAGTACAGGTCCTGCGACGTCGACGCCTCCGGAGAACATGACTTTTTGGGGATCGACGAGGTGCAGGGAAAGTACGATCTCATCTGCGCGCTCGAGATGATCGAGCACGTACCCCTTGACGAAGCAGGACGGATTCTCGAGCGGTGCCACGGGCTGGTCGAAGCGGGCGGGATGATCACCTTGACCACGCCCAACGTTTATTACCCGCCCGCGTTTCTTCGAGACGCGACCCATCGGACGGCGTTCTGCTACGACGAGTTGGGCGGTCTCCTGCAACTCTGCGGTTTCGAGGTCACGCACGTTTACCGCCTGCACCAGGACGCCCTGATCAAGAGGCTCGCCAAGCGTTACCTGTTCTACCCGCTTTACCGGCTGCTCGGGGTCGACTTTGCCC
>JABAHR010005217.1_pt3 | contig 11709 bp, 12 predicted proteins | sample 7062101 | NCBI WGS metagenome assembly JABAHR01 (sample SAMN14534553, study PRJNA622989) | marine sediment metagenome | biome: marine biome [ENVO:00000428]; feature: marine pelagic biome [ENVO:01000023]; material: deep marine sediment [ENVO:00002113] | place: India: Gulf of Kutch | collected...
CCGTCTTGCGCCCCACGCCGGGGAGCCGCACGAGGTCCTTCATCGCGTGCGGCACCTCGCCGTCGTAGTCGTCGACGAGCACCCGGGCCATCCCGACGAGACTCTTCGACTTCTGCCGGAACAGACCGATCGTGTCGACGTAGGGCTCGACCTCCTCGGGCTCGACGTCGGCCAGGGTCCAGGGGTCGGGGAAGCGGCGGAACAACCGGGGCGTGGCCTTGTTGACACCGACGTCGGTGGCCTGGGCCGAAAGGATGGTGGCCGCCAGCAACTCGAACGCGTTGCGGTGGTCGAGCTCGCACTCCGCGTCCGGGTATTCCGCCGCGAGGCGCTCGTGGGTGACGCGGGCCCGCCCGCGCGGCGATCGTGGCTTGGCCATCCGGTGACCCTAGCTACCCTTGGAGCCGTGGAGTTGACCGTCGACAGATCCTCCGATGGGGAGTTCCGCTGGGTGATCGTCGTCGGCGAGGACCGCACGGGACGGTCCGGTTCCCGGCTCCGTGACGCGCTCGACGCCGCGCTGCGCGATCTCGACGGCGGCGTCGTGCAGCTCTGGATCCGTGACGTCGACGATGCCGCGCACGAGGCTGCCCTCGCAGCCGGCTTCGAGCCCTACCGCGATCTCTGGCAGCTGCGCTGCCCCCTCCCCGCTCCCCCATCGGGGCTCGACACCCGGGCCTTCACCGACGCCGACATCGAGGAGTTCGTGGCGGTCAACAACCGGGCCTTCCACTGGCACCCGGAGCAGGGCGGACTCACCGTCGAGTCGGTCCGTGCGTCGATGCGCGAGCCGTGGTTCGACCCCGACGGGTTTCGGCTCCTCCACCTCGAGGAACGGCTCGCCGGGTTCTGCTGGACGAAGATCCACGCCGACCACGACCCGCCCCTCGGCGAGATCTACGTCATCGCCGTCGATCCGGATTTCCACGGGCGGGGGCTGGGCAAGCCGATGACGCTGGCCGGCCTCGAATGGCTCGGTGCGCGTGGACTGCGGCACGGGATGCTGTACGTGGAGTCCGACAACGACCCGGCCAACGCCACCTACGCCGCGCTCGGCTTCGTCCGCCACCACACCGACCGGGCCTACCGGCTCGAACCGTGACCACCGTCCCGGCCCCCACCCGCTACGACCCGACCCGGGAAGAGCTCGCGACCCGTCTGGAGGGGGAGCCCCGGTTCAGGATCGATCAGGTCTGGGACGGGATCCACGCCCGTGGGGCCGACCTCGACCAGCTGTCCAACGTCCCCAAGGCGCTGCGAGCCCGGCTGGCGGAGGAGCTCCCGCTGGCCCTCACCCCGGAGGCGGAGGCGGTGAGCGACCGCGGCGACACGGTCAAGTGGCTGTGGCGGCTGCGCGACGGCCACCACATCGAGACCGTCCTGATGCACTACCGGGACCGCACCACGGTGTGCGTCTCGTCGCAGGCGGGGTGCGCCATGCGGTGTGGCTTCTGCGCGACCGGCCAGAGCGGTTTCGACCGTCACCTGTCGACCGGCGAGATCGTCGAGCAGGTGATCCACGCCCGTCGGACGTCGGCGCCTCGACGGGTGTCCAACATCGTCTTCATGGGGATGGGCGAACCGTTCGCCAACTACGACAACACCTGGGCAGCCGTCGAGCGGTTCCACGGCGATCTCGGGATCGGCGCGCGCCACCTCACGCTCTCGACCGTGGGGATCGTCCCGGGCATCGAGCGGCTGGCCCGCGAGGACCTGCCGGTGAATCTCGCGGTCTCGCTGCACGCGGCCAACGACGACCTCCGCGACGAGTTGGTGCCGGTCAACCGCACCTATCCGCTGTCTGCCCTGCGCGACGCCTGTGCGGCCTACCTGCGGGCCAAGAACCGGCGGCTGTCGTTCGAGTGGGCCCTCATCGACGGGGTCAACGATCACCCCGGTGCCGCCGCCGAGCTCGCCGAGCTCTGTCGGTCGCTGCGGGCCCACGTCAACCTCATCCCGCTCAACCCCACACCCGGCTACCCCACCCGGGGAACCCCTCCCGCCGGGGTGCGGGCGTTTCGCGACGAACTGGTCCGACGCGGCGTCAACGCGACCATCCGCCGCACACGGGGCACCGACATCGACGCGGCGTGCGGTCAGCTCCGGGCCGCCCGCGACGCGGTGGCCATCCCGCCTCCCCGGCGTCGCTGACCGCGCCGCCCGCCATACTTGCGGGGTGCCAGGTGACGCCGACGCCCCGATCCGCCGCCACGGGGTGAACCTCGATCCCGAACACCTTCCCCAGGGGGAACAGAAGCGGGAGGCCGTACGAAGCCTGTTCGACACGATCGCCCCCCGATACGACCTCGTGAACCGGATCATGACCTTCGGCCTCGACGTGCGCTGGAGGCGGCGGGCCCTGCGGGCCCTCGACCTCCCACCGGGTTCGTGCCTTCTCGACCTGGCCTGCGGGACGGGCGACTTCTGCCGGGAGGCGGAGGAGCGGGGTCTGCACCCGATCGGGGTCGACCTGTCGCTCGGCATGCTCGTGGAGGCCCGCACCGGGGCCCCGCTCGTCCACGGCGACATCCTCGCGCTGCCGGTGACCGACCACGCCGTCGCCGGCGCCACGTGCGGCTTCGCCCTCCGCAACCTGGTCGAGTTGCCCGGCTTCTTCCTCGAGCTGGCCCGGGTGGTGCGCCCCGGCGGCCGGATCGCGTTGCTCGACGCGGCCGAGCCGGAGAACCGGCTGCTGCGGTGGGGTCACGGGGTCTATTTCCGCCGCATCGTCCCCCGGATCGGCGGCCTGCTGTCGGATCGGCGGGCCTACGAGTACCTCCCCCGGTCACTCGCCTACATGCCGCCGTGGCCCGAACTGCGCGAGCGCATCGCCGCGGCGGGCTTCGACGGGATCGAGCGGACCGTCTTCAGCGGTGCCCATCTGATCACTGCCACCCGCACCGGCGACCCCGACTAGGGTCGCAGGACATGCGGCATTCCGGCGTCCACCACGTGTCGATCAACGTCGACGACGTGGAGGCCAACCGGGACTTCTACGTGAACGTCCTCGGATTCACCGAGCTCGACCGTCCCGATCTCGGGATCGGCGGGTGCTGGCTGCAGATGGGCCCCCAGGAGCTGCATCTGATCGAACTGCCCCGGCCCGAGGGCCCGGGGCCCCACTTCGCCCTGGCGGTCGACGACATCGCGGAAGCGGTGGCGGAGCTGCAAGACAAGGGGGTCGAGGTGAGCGACGTGGTCACCATGGAAGGCATCTGCCTCCAGGCGTTCCTCGACGATCCGGCCGGCAACCGGCTCGAGCTCAACCAGCGGCTCTGAGGCCCGACGGCATTCCGCCTCAGCCGGTCAGGGCGACCCCGGCCGCCATGGCCAGCCCGGAGAGGAGCTGGACCCTCCCGGTCGCCTCGAGCACGCCGATGAGGGCGGCGCCCGTCGCGCCCCGCCACACGGCCCTCACCGCGAGGTAGGCGAAGGGCGCCCCGACGAGCGCGAACGCGGCGGCCCGCTCGAACTCGACGGTCACCATCACCGCCACGAGCAACGCCGCCAGGTGCATGGTGACGAACACCACCCGGGTCCGGCGGTCCCCGACACGGACCGCCAGCGTGCGCTTCCCCGCGGCCGTGTCGCCCGGGATGTCGCGAAGGTTGTTGACCACGAGCAGCGCCGTCGCCCAGAGGCCGACCGCCACGCTGCACGCGAACGACAGCGAGCTGAGCTCCTCGGTCAGCACATAGGTCGTCCCGACCGTGGCGACCAGGCCGAAGAACACGAACACGAAGACCTCGCCGAGGCCGAGGTACCCGTACGGCCGGGGCCCGCCCGTGTAGGTCCATCCCGCCACGAGGCACAACGCGCCGACCACCAGGATCTCCGGACCCACGGCCAGCGCCAGTCCCGCCCCGGCCAGTCCCGCCACCGCGAAGGAGGCGGTGGCCGCCCGCTTCACGGCGGGCGCGGGGACCGCACCCGAGCCCACCAGCCGCAGAGGACCGACCCGCCGGGCATCATCGGTTCCCCGCACCCCGTCGCTGTAGTCGTTGGCGTAGTTGACCCCCACCTGCAGGGCCAGGGCGACCACCAGCGCCACCGCGGCCCGCCACCACGGCGTGTCGGGACCATGGCCCACTGCCACGGCGGTTCCCACCGCGACGGGAACCACGGCGGCCGGCAGGGTCCGGGGGCGGGCCCCGGCCAGCCACAGCCGCCATCCGGTCGGCGGTCCGGCCCCGGTCGTCACGGGGCCAGGAACGCGGCCACGGTCTCGACCAGCAACTCGTGCTCGACGGCGTGGATCCGTTCCTCCAGGGTGGTGCGGTCGTCGCCGGCGAGGATCGGGACCTCGCGCGATGCGAGCACCGGCCCGTCGTCGACGCCCTCGTCGGGGACGAGATGGACCATCACGCCGGTTCGGTCGAGGCCGTCGCGCTCGTGGGCCTCCCAGGCGTCGTCGATGGCGTGCGCGCCCGGGAAGGCGCCCGGCAGCGCCGGGTGCAGGTTCACGACCCGCCCCGGGAAGCGGTCGAGAAACGACGCGGTGAACACGTGCATCCACCCGGCGAGCACGACGGCATCCGGATCGTGGCGGGCCACCCGCCCCGCGAGGTCGGCGTCGTAGGCCTCCCGGGCCGCCCGGGGATCGTCGAACCGCTCGCGAAACGGCCCCATCGGGACGAACTCGCAGGCGATTCCCGCCTCCGCGGCCCGCGTGCACGCGTAGGCGTTGCGACGGTTGACGTAGACGCCCACGATGCGGGCATCGAGCCGCCCGTCGGCGGCGGCATCGATCAGCGCCTGGAGGTTGGATCCGGAACCGGAGGCCAGAACCACCAGGCGGGCGGTCACCGCCACGTCCCGGTGAGGGTCACCCGGTCATCACCCGGACGGAGCTCGACGAGTTCGCCGATCACCGGCTCGCCGGCGGCCTCGACCGCGTCCCGCTGCGACGGGTCGACCACCACCACCAGCCCGATCCCCATGTTCCAGACCCGGAACGCCTCGGTGTCGGGAACCCCGCCCCACTCGACGATGGTGGCGAACCCGGCGGGGACCGTCCACGAGCCGAGTTCGACCCGGGCGCCGAGGTGGTCGGGCAGGACCCGGGGCAGGTTCTCGAACATCCCTCCCCCGGTGACGTGGGCCAACGCCTTCGGATCGAGCCCGTCGGCCCGCAGGCGGTCGACGTCGGCGAGATAGGACCGGTGGGGGGTGAGCAGGAAGTCGAGGAGTTCGGGCGCAGGCTCGCGTCCCTCCAGCAGCAGCCGGATCAGGCTGTAGCCGTTGGTGTGGGGGCTCACGCTGGCCAGCCCCACGAGAAGGTCGCCGGCCCGCAGATCACCGGTGCGGGGAAGCAGCTCGCCCCGAGGCACGGAACCGACGATGGTGCCGGCGATGTCGACCGCGCCCGGCGTGTAGACGCCGGGCATCTCCGCCGTCTCCCCGCCGAGGAGCGCACAGCCGACCGCCCGGCACGCCTCCGCCATCCCGGTGACGATCTCGGCCACGTCCTCCGGCACGAGCGAGGCCGTGGCGATGTAGTCGAGGAAGAACAGCGGCCGGGCGCCCTGCACGAGGATGTCGTTGACGCAGTGGTTGACCAGATCGGTGCCGAGCCCCCGCCAGCGGCCGTGGCGGGCCGCGAGTTCCACCTTGGTGCCGACGCCGTCGGTCGAGGCCACCAGCACGGTGCCGGGTCCGAGATCGTCGGCGGCGAACAGTCCGCCGAAGGCACCCACGTCGGACAGCACCTGCGGCGTGGCGGTGGACCTGACCGCCTCGGCCAGCAACCGCACGGCCCGGTTGCCGGCGTCGATGTCGACCCCGGCGTCGCGATAGGAGGTCACTGCGGGACCTCGGCCGTGGCCCGGGCGATGTCGTCGCGGTGCCGGGCCCCTGCGAACGAGATCATCTTCACGCCGCCATGGGCGGTCTCCGCCGCGTCGGCGAGGGTGTCGGCCCGCGCGGTGACCGCCAGCACCCGACCCCCGGCGGTGTGGGGCCGTCCGTCGATCTCGGCGGTACCTGCGTGGAAGACGATGCAGCCCTGGGCGGCGGCGAGGTCGAGCCCCTCGATCGGCACCGGCGGACTGCTCGACGAGGGATAGCCTTCGCTCGCCATCACCACGGTGACGGCAGCCCGGTCGGACCACACCGGTTCGAGCTCACCCAGGGATCCGTCGACACACGCGCTGAGGAGGTCGAACAGGTCGGTCTCGAGCAGCGGGAGCACCACCTGGGTCTCCGGATCGCCGAAGCGGCAGTTGAACTCGATGACCTTCGGCCCGTCGGCGGTGACCATCATCCCGGCGAACAGGACCCCGCGGTAGGGCCGTCCCTCGGCGGCCATGGCTGCCAGCGTCGGGCCGATCACCTCCCTCGAGATCCGGTCGACGAGTGCGGCGTCGGCGACCGGGGAGGGATGGAAGGCCCCCATCCCGCCCGTGTTCGGACCCCGATCCCCCACCAGCAGGCGCTTGTGGTCCTGGGCGGGCGGCATCACCCGGAAGTCGGTCCCGTCGCAGAAGGCGAGGACCGACACCTCCGGGCCCCGGAGGCGTTCTTCGAGCACCACCGCCTGCCCCGCTGCGCCGAAACGACCCTCGACGAGGATCTCGCGGATCGCGGCCTCCGCCTCGTCGACGGTGTCCGCCACGATCACGCCCTTTCCGGCGGCCAGCCCGTCGGCCTTGACGACGGGCACGCCCTCGAGCGTGGCCAGGTGGGCCAGCGCGGCCTCGGCGTCGGAGAAGGTGGCCGCCGCGCCGGTGGGGATGCCGTGGCGGAGCAGGAACTCCTTGCAATGCGACTTCGAGCCCTCGAGTCGGGCTGCCGCGGCATCGGGGCCGAACGCCCGGATGTCGGCGTCCCGCAGGCGGTCGACGATCCCGGCCACCAGCGGATCCTCCGGGCCCACGACGACGAGGTCGACCCCCTCCCCGGCGGCCAGCTCCACGATCCCGTCGAGGTCCGATGCAGCCACGGCCACGTTGCGGCATTTCGCCTCCCGGCCCGTGCCCGCGTTCCCCGGGGCCACGAGGATCTCCTCGACCTGCGGGGAGCGGGCCAGGGCCCAGGCGATGGCGTGCTCCCGACCGCCGCCGCCCACGACGAGGACCCGCGCCGCCATTCTCAGTCGCCCCACACCCGCGCGAACTGCTCCTTGGGCTTCAACTGGAGCTGGACGAAACGCTCCCCCTCGAACGGATAGACGCCGGTGAAGCAGGCATTGCAGTAGCCGTCCTCCGCTTCGAGCCCCCGCATCATCGCCTCGATCGAGAGGAAGGCCAGGGAGTCGGCGCCGATGTGCTCACGGATCTCCTCGACGGACTTGTTGGCCGCGATCAACTCGTCCCGCTCGGCCATGTCGACCCCCATGTAGCAGGGATCGGTGATCGCCGGGCAGGCGACCCGCACGTGGACCTCCGCCGCGCCGGCGTCCCGCATCATCTGCACGAGCGGGCCGGAGGTGGTGCCCCGCACGATGGAGTCGTCGACCATCACGACCCGTTTCCCGAAGAGGTTGTCGCCCAGCGGGTTGAACTTCATCGCGACCGCGTTGTCGCGCGCCTGCTGGGTGGGCTCGATGAAGGTCCGCCCCACATACCGGTTCTTGATCAGCCCCTCGGTGTAGGGGATCCCCGCCTCCTGCGCGTAGCCGACCGCGTGGGGTGTGCCGGAGTCGGGCACGGGCACGACCAGATCGGCGTCGACGGGTGCCTCCCGGGCCAGTTCCCGGCCGAGTCGCTGGCGGGTCGAGTGGACGAGGTGTCCCCCGTGGGTGGAGTCGGGCCTCGAGAAGTAGATCTGCTCGAAGGTGCAGAACGCGGGCTTCTTCGGCACGGCCCCCTGCTCGACGTGGAGTCCGGCCGCGTCGATCCGCACGATCTCGCCTGGCGCGACCTCCCGGACGAGCTCCGCACCGATCGCAGAGAAGGCACAGGTCTCCGATGCGAGGACATGCCCGCCGTCGAGCGAGCCGACGACGAGGGGGCGGAGGCCCCACGGGTCGCGGACCCCGTACACCGCGTCGCGGGTGAGGATGGTGAGGGCGAACGCGCCCTCGGCCCGGCTCATCAGCACCCGGATGCGACTCATCCAATCCCCGCCGGCGCCGGTGAGCAGGTGGACCATCACCTCGGTGTCGCTCGAGGTCTGGAGTCCGACGCCCCGTTCGAGGAGCTCCCGCCGCAGCGCGTGGGCGTTGACGAGGTTGCCGTTGTGGGCCACGCCGAGCGGACCGTCGATCGTCTCGATCACCTGGGGCTGCGCGTTGCGGAGTCCGGAGCCGCCCGTCGTCGAGTATCGGGTGTGTCCGATCGCGAGATCGCCGGGCAGGGTGGAGAGGTTCTCCTCGTTGAAGACGCTCGCCACCAGGCCACCACCCTTGTGGATGTGGGCGACGCCGTCGTTGCTGGTGGCGATCCCCGCTGCCTCCTGCCCCCGGTGTTGCAGCGTGTGGAGCGCGAAGAACGCCAGCCGGGCCGCATCGTGGCCGGGGGCGTGGATGCCGACGACCCCACACTCCTCGTGGGGTTCGTCTCCGTGCGGGCCGGGCGTGGTCACGGCGTCAGTGCGTCGCGCACGGCCTTCACTCTACGGAGGGCGGCGGCGGGATCGTCGGCCACACAGGTCATGTGCCCCATCTTTCTGCCCGGTCGGGCCTCGGTCTTGCCGTACAGGTGGAGGTGGACACCGGGCTCGGAGAACGCCGCGTTCCAGTCGGGTTCGCCGTCGACCCACAGGTCGCCCAGAAGCTGCACCATCGCCGCCGGTCGGCACCGACCGTCGCCCGGGGCCATCCCGCACACGGTTCGAAGCTGCTGTTCGAACTGACTGCTGGCCGCCGCCTCGATCGTGCAGTGACCCGAGTTGTGGGGCCGGGGGGCGACCTCGTTGGCGATCAGCTCCCCGTCGGCCAGGAACAGCTCGACGCACAGCACCCCGACGAGATCCCAGGCTTCGGCGATGCGCACCGCGATCGCCCGGGCCCGCTCGGCCACGTCGGGCCCGACCGCAGCGGGGACGACGGTCGTGTCGAGGATCTGGTCGACGTGCACGTTCTCCATCACACCGTGGTCCTCGACCACACCGTCGACACTCCGGGCCACGATCACCGACAACTCCCGCTCGAAGGGCACGACCGACTCCACGACCAGCCACCGACCCCCGAGGCGCTCCCACGCCGCGTCGACCTCGCCCTCCTCGTCGATCCGGGCCTGCCCCTTTCCGTCGTAGCCGAATCGGGCCGCCTTGGCGATGACCGGCACCCCCAGACGGGCCACTGCGAGGCGGAGATCGTCGAGTGAACCGGCGGGCGCCCACCGCGCCACGGGGACACCCGCGGCCTCCAGGGCCTCCTTCTCCCGCTGCCGGTCCTGGGCCGTGGCCACGATGGTCCCGGACGGCCGCACCGGCACGCCCCGTTTCGCGGCGAGGTCGGCCACCCCCACGTCGACGTTCTCGAACTCCCAGGTGACCACGTCGGCCTCGGTCAGGAACCGGTCGAGCGCCGTCTCGTCGTCGAACCCGCCGGCGATCTCGATCTCGGCCACCGACCCGGCGGGCGTGTCCTTCGCCCCACCGGTGAGGACCACCACCCGGTACCCGTGCTGATGGGCCGCCGCGGCGAGCATGCGCCCCAGCTGGCCACCCCCCACGACGCCCACGGTTCCGCCCGGCGCCACGATCGCCTCCGCCACCGGCCTCAGCGCTCCAGTTCGATCGAACGGACGGCCGCCGCTCGCTCGGCCCGGAGCGTGCGCAGCCGCTCGGCCAGCTCCGGTTCGGTGCGGGCGAGCATCGCCACGGCGAGCAGGCCGGCGTTGGTCGCTCCCGCCTCGCCGATCGCCATCGTCGCCACCGGCACCCCGGCCGGCATCTGCACGATCGACAGGAGCGAGTCGAGGCCGTTGAGCGCACGGCTCCGGATCGGCACCCCGATCACGGGCACCAGGGTGTGGCCGGCGACCATCCCGGGAAGGTGGGCGGCGCCTCCCGCGCCGGCGATGATGACCCGCAGGCCGCGCTCCTCGGCCGTCTCGGCGTACTCGACCATCAGGTCGGGCGTCCGGTGGGCCGACACGACCCGGCATTCATGGGCGACGTCGAAGTCGAGGAGCACGTCGGCGGCGCGCCGCATCGTCTCCCAGTCGGAGTCGCTGCCCATGATCACACCGACGAGCGGTTCGTCACTCACGCTTGGTCGACCCTCCCCGGACGTTGGGCCCGGTTGCATCCTCGCGCGACCCTCCTGCCGCTCGCGGGACCCGTCACCGCAGCCCCCGGAGGGCGGCGACGACACGGCCCTCGGCCGGGTAGGGGGCGGGATCGAGTGGTGCCCCGGTGAGGGCGGCGAAGGCCTCCTGGTACACGCCCGCGGCCCGGACCGCGAGCTCGGTGTCGAGTGGCGGCGGCTCCCCGTCGCCCCGGTAGCCGCGTGCCGCGTAGGCGAGGCGGATGACCTCCTTGTCGAGGTTCTCGGGCTCCTGGCGAGCGGCGAGCCGCTCCTCGACCGTGGCCGCCCGCCAGAAACGCGAGCTGTCGGGCGTGTGGACCTCGTCGATGAGGGTCAGACGTCCGTCGGCGTCGAGCCCGAACTCGTACTTCGTGTCGACCAGCACGAGGCCGGCGGCGGCCGCCACTTCGGCACCCCGTGCGAACACCGCCAGGGCGGCGGCCCGCACCTGCGCCCAGAGATCCTCCTCCACCAGGCCCCGGTCGACGACCTCGGCCTCCGTGATCGGCTGGTCGTGACCCCCATCCGCGGCCTTGGTGGTCGGGGTGACGACGGGAGCCGGGAGGGGGTCGTTCTTGGCCATGCCGTCGGGAAAGGTGATCCCGTAGATCTCCCGCTGTCCCCCCTCGTACCGCGTCCACAGCGACGTCGACGTCGACCCGGACAGTCGGCCCCGCACGACCACCTCGACGGGGAGCGGCCGGCAGCGCCGGGCCACCGTCACGTTGGGGTCCGGCACCGAAATGAGGTGGGACGGAACCAGGTCGGCTGTTCGCTCGAACCACCAGGCCGCGAGCTGGTTGAGGACCTGGCCCCGGTACGGAACGGTGCCGAGCACGCGGTCGAAGGCCGAAACCCGGTCGGTGGTGATCAGTGCGAGACGATCACCGAGGTCGACGATGTCGCGCACCTTGCCCCGGGTGAAGGAGCCGATGTCGGCGACCGCCGCCGGGTCGACGCCCGTGAAGGGGTGGGCGAGGGCCGGTCCGGGATCGGCGGTCACCGGGCCGCCCGCACGAACGCGTGGAACAGCGGCATTCCCGACCCCCCCGGTGCGCCGTTGGGACGTTGCCGGTCGAGCACGTGGTCCTCCGGGTGGGGCATCAGTCCCACCACTGTCCCGGAGTGGTCGCACAGCCCGGCGATGTCGGCCACCGAACCGTTGGGGTTGGCGGGATAGCGGCCACCGGCGGGATCGTGGCCGCCATCGGGGGCCACACCCGCAGCCAGATAGCGGAACGCGACGCGGCCGTCCCGCTCCAGCGCTTCGGTGGTGGCCGCGTCGGTGGTCGCGAGCCGGCCCTCGCCGTGGGCGACCGGGCAGCGGATGACGGTGCCGGCGATCGTGGAGAGCCAGCCGCAGGCCGCCTCCGGTTCGACCCGCAGCGTCACCCAGCGGCACTCGAAGTGCCCGCTGGCGTTCTCGGTGAGCGTGACCTCGCGCGCCGCATCGGCGGGGGCGGGCAACAAGCCGGCCCTCACCAGCACCCGGAATCCGTTGCAGAACCCGAGCA
>JABAHR010001569.1_pt1 | contig 11708 bp, 5 predicted proteins | sample 7062101 | NCBI WGS metagenome assembly JABAHR01 (sample SAMN14534553, study PRJNA622989) | marine sediment metagenome | biome: marine biome [ENVO:00000428]; feature: marine pelagic biome [ENVO:01000023]; material: deep marine sediment [ENVO:00002113] | place: India: Gulf of Kutch | collected...
CCCCCGGTCATCTTACGCCAGCGATGGGCTTTTTCGATCAACTCTCTTGTGCCTACTAACACTGAGCCCACCGGCGCACCCAATCCTTTTGAAAGACAGATTGAGACAGAATCATAATGTTGCGCAATCTCCTTGACAGGCACATGCTGAGTCACTGCAGCGTTAAACACCCGCGCACCATCAAGATGCAATTTGAGTCCGCGATCCCTTGCAAATGCTGCCGCCTGCTGTTGATATTCCAGAGACAAGACCTTGCCACCTTGAGTATTTTCCAGACACAACAGTCTGGTCATGGCAAAGTGATCATCCGCCGGCTTGATCATTGCGGCGACTTTACCGAGGTCAAGAGAACCATCTGCTTCGAAATCAATCGGCTGTGGTTGCACTCCACCGAGAACAGCAGCGCCCCCGGCCTCATAACGATAGCAATGAGCCTGCTGCCCAGCGATATATTCCTCACCCCTCTGGCAGTGTGACAGAATCGCCAGAAGGTTCCCCTGGGTGCCACTCGGCACGAATAACGCTGCCTCCTTGCCCGTTAACTCTGCGGCAAGGTCCTGCAGCATATTAACTGTAGGGTCTTCTCCGTAGACATCATCGCCAACCTGTGCATTATGCATGGCATCACGCATTGCCTGGGTTGGTTTGGTCACCGTATCGCTACGCAGATCTATTGTTTTCATTCAGAAGCCTTTTTATTGGTTTGATTCTTGAGAAGATATCACCGAGAGGACAAGATGGCCAGACATCTAAAATTAGTTCTGCAGACATAAAATCTACTACACACATTTCGCCATATTTATAAAGTAAAACCGTCGGGGTTGCCCGACAGCAACGTCATTTTCTTTGTAGCGACAAAGAAAACGAAAGAGAGGTAAATCGGCACATGTAATTGTTACGTGTCCCTGGTTCTCTTCTCTTCATCAAAGCATTGGGTCTGTTTCTTTTGAATCCTTGGGACACAATGGTGTGTCCTATTATGTCCCCGATTGCAATGAGGTACCTGCCGGGCGAAACCTTAAATAAAGAACTTATTCTAAGACTGGCCTTAAAGGTTCTAATAATAGGTCCATGACCCTCTACAATTGACACACCGTGCCAAAAGTGACACAATCCATCGTCGCTTGAATCCCGCACCTCAGGAGTCTCATGGGCCCGATCATTACTGTTAAAGAAAACTGCCGTAAATGCTATGCCTGTGTTCGCAATTGCCCGGTTAAGGCAATCCGCGTCCATCGCGATTATGCCGAAGTGATCAATGAACGCTGCATAGGTTGCGGCAAATGTATCAAAAGTTGCTCCCAAAAAGCCAAGATCATTGCAGATGATGTCGGCGAATGCCAACGATTGCTTGATTCTGACAATCCACCGATTGCCATCCTGGGATGCTCCCATCCAGCATTTTTTAACGACGTTCAATCGGGACAACTGGTAACCGGCCTAAGACGCCTTGGATTTGCCGAAGTCCATGAAGGTGCAGCTGGTGTTGACTTGCTGCGCGACAGCTACCGCAAGGCCCTTGAACAGAACCAACCCTACCCGCTGATCACAACCCATTGTCCAACTATCGTCGATTTGATCGAAAGACACTATCCGCAACTTCTCAAAAATCTGATAGGAATTGTCTCGCCAATGGTTGCCCTGGGACGCTTTATCAAAAGCCGAACGACCAGCGCTACGCCAATTGTCTATATCAGCTCCTGCATTGCCGGAAAATTTGAAATTGAAGCTGAAGAGACCGAAGATGCAATTGACTGCGTAATCTCATACCAGGAACTCAGCCAGATGTTCAAGGCACGCAAACTTGACCTGAAACGTTTGGGTGAGACTGCATTCGATGGTACCGAACCAAAGCGCGGCAGACTTTTTGCTATCTCCGGAGGGCCATTCAAATCATTCGATATTGCCAGCGAGATGACCAATCAGAATTTTGTCGAGACGGAAGGTGAAGACAATGCCATGGAGGTCATCAAAGACCTTGCAGCTGGCCGAATTTCGCCAAAACTTGCTGATATCCGTTTCTGCAATGGTGGCTGTATCGGTGGCCCCGGCAAAAACAATCGCTTAACAACCTTCTCCAAACGCAACCTGATTATCGATCAGCACCTGAATCGCAACGTTTACTACCGGACAAAGTCAACCTATATAGCGGACATTCCACTGCCTAACTTCACGCGCACTTTCTCTAACAAACATGAGCGGCCCAAAATGCCGAGCAGTGAACGCATCAGACATATCCTGCAATCAACAGATAAGCATGAAACCAAAGATGAACTGAACTGTGGCGCCTGTGGCTACACGACATGCAGAGAACATGCAGTCGCGGTATACCGCGAACTTGCGGACATTGACATGTGCCTGCCACACTCCCTGAACCGCCTGGAGCAGGACCACATCAAACTCACACAAAAATATGAACTGGCACAGCGCGCGCTCAAGCAGGAGTTCGGCGAAACCGCTATTATCGGCAATGACCCGCGCACCAGAGAAGTCATCGAACTGATCCACCAGGTTGGCCCAACCCCGACAACAGTTCTGATTCGAGGCGAAAGCGGCACAGGCAAGGAATTGACGGCAAGGGCAATCCATGCCCAAAGCCAAAGAGCAGACAAACCCCTAGTCTCCGTTAACTGCACCACCTTGACTGACAGTTTACTGGAGAGCGAACTGTTCGGTCACAAAAAAGGCTCCTTCACCGGTGCGATAAATGATAAACGTGGTCTCTTTGAAGCCGCAAACGGCGGCACGATCTTCCTTGACGAGGTCGGTGACATTACTCCAAAGCTTCAGGCTGAGCTTTTACGTGTGCTGGATAGCGGTGAGATCAGGGCTGTCGGCGGCAATATGCTGACCAAGGTAGACGTGCGTTTAATTGCGGCAACGAATCGTAATCTTGAGCAGGGAGTACTTGAAGGGTGGTTTCGAGAAGACCTCTTTTACCGTCTTAATGTTTTCACTATCACCATGCCGCCGCTGCGCAACCGACTTGATTCGCTGGATGAACTCCTTCAGGCCTTTATTGCCAAAACCAGCACCCGGGTTAACAAGACCTTGCTGGGCATCGAGGAACGTGCCGTTAACGCCATGCGTCAGTACCATTGGCCGGGCAACATTCGTGAACTCCAGAACATCATTGAAAGAGCAGCCGTACTCACACATGATGACATTATCAGGCTGGAAAACTTGCCCGTAATTTTTGCAGAAATGGCCCTCCAGTCGTCAGACGAACAAAGTCCAGCAAGCCTGCGCAGTCAACGCCAGAAGCACGTTAATCAGGTTGAGAAAAACCTTTTAACCCGCTATCTGCGTGATGCCAACGGCAATGTCTCGTCAGCAGCCAGGGAAGCAGGCATCCCAAGACGTACATTTTATCGGATGCTAAATCGTAATGGCCTCAATGGCTCCGAATTCAAACCCTGAAAATGAGAACATTCTAAGACAAAATTTGTTATAATTTTCGCCACCCCTGTGCCATATACGGCACAGCGAAATCGCCTAAAGCGCGGCGTTTTCTCGCCACCTGCGTAATTTAGTGTCATTTTTGGCACACTATTGCACTTCAATACAAACTGCAAAAACCCTGAAAAGCCCCAAGAAAACAAGCTTTACGACTATTTTAGTCAAGAACATAACTTTGGCATAATAGTTGCTCAGTAAAACATTAACTGTCTAGGGACATAAAGTTTCCAAACCATAAGGATTCCTGTTCCCTTGTTTACGCCGCCACGGGACCTCTCTCCCCCGGGCGGCGTTTTTTTATCCAATAATCGCTAAAACGGTTTTACAATTTTTTAGTTCACCAAATCACTCTTCCTCCGTTATTATGCTTACGTTTTTTTAACTTTCTATTGATATGATTATTTTATGCCACGCTCACAAAACTCAAAAATAGGTGTCACAACACTTGAAGACATCAGTGCACTGATCCTGCAGTCGCATGATCTTGATGAAACATTGCGCAACATTGTCACGCTGGTTGCCAAACGAATGCGCACCAATGTCTGTTCAATTTACCTGCTTGACCCCGACAATGTGACCTTGCGTTTGCAAGCCACTAAAGGCTTGTCGAGCAAAGCTGTTGGCAAAGTCACACTACAAATTGGTGAAGGTTTAACTGGTATGGCTGCCCAGAAACGCCATGCTATCGCCATAGAAGAACCCCAGGAGCATCCAAGTTATCGCTACTTCAAGGAAACTGGCGAGGAGCGCTTCCATTCATTTCTTGGCATCCCTCTTTTTGATCGCAATAACCCCCTAGGCGTCATCGTTCTACAGACCAAAGAACCTCGTCAGTTTAACAAAGAAGAGATCAGCGCTTTGTCTACGATTGCTTTTCAAATCTCTTCGATTGTTGTTAATGCAAGGCTGCTTGACTCAATCAGAAAACATGAACAAGAAAGTAAACGTGTCAGTCAAGCCTTAGACAAAGCCCAGGAATCAATTGAATTGCATGCAAATGACGTTGAAGAGAATCCGCAAAATGTACTCTCTGGCAACGTAGCTTATCCGGGGGTTGCCATAGGACCAGCAGCGATACTGGAAGAGCGCCTCGGTTTTGCTGACATCCTCCACGAGGAAGAGGTCGATGTTCAGGCAGAGTTAAAAAATCTCGAAAGTGCCCTGGAAAAAACCTGCATCCAGACAATCTTTTTGGAAAAGAGAGTTGCAGAAAGACTAAGCGAAAGCGATGCTGCAATCTTCCACACCCACCTGATGATTCTTGAAGACCGCAGCTTTATCAAAAAACTGCAGGATGAGATCAATGATGGGCACAGTGCGGCCTACGCATTGGAAAAAACCGTTTCAAATTATATCGAAGCCTTCGAAAAGATGGAGGACAACTACCTTCGTGAGCGCGCAGCGGATATGGAGGACATTGGCAGACGCATTCTCGCCAACCTGGTTGGTGATACTGCAGATCAGACATTGCACCTGAAGCATCCGAGCATCCTCGTCGCCCGCCAGATCCTCCCTTCAGACATGGCAGCGCTTGATAATGAACAGATTCTCGCCATAATCACCGAGGACAGCGAGAAAAACTCCCACGCCGTTATCATGGCAAAGTCGATGGGTATTCCGGCGATCGTTGCCGTGCGCGGCGCGCTGAAAAACATTGCTCCGGAAGATGACCTCGTTGTCGACGGCAGCTCAGGGAAGCTTTACATCAACCCTCTGGAGACAATCAAGGAGGAATACCAGCGCCTCCAGGATGACCAGAACCGAGAACTCTGCCGCCTGGAAGAATACCGTGACCAACCGGCCATGACTGCTGACGGCCAACGCATTATCTTGCGGGCCAATATAGGCCTGATCAGCGACATCAATGTTGCCAAACGCTTCGGCGCAGAAGGGGTCGGTCTTTATCGCACAGAATTCCCCTACATGGCCCGTGGCGATTTTCCGAACCGTGAAGATCAATATGAACTCTACAGCAAAGTCGTTAAAGAGTTTAAAGGACAACCGGTCACCATCCGCACCTTGGATATAGGCGGCGACAAAGGATTGCCATATTTCAGTCCGCCGAAGGAAGACAACCCGTTTATGGGGTGGCGTTCTGTGAGAGTCTCTCTCGACAATCGAGACATCTTCCGCACCCAGATCGAAGCGATTCTAATGGCGGGCAACGATGGGCCAGTCAAACTTCTTTTTCCAATGATTTCCAGTCTCGATGAAACCAGGGCTTGCCTTGAAGTTATCGAAGAAGCCAAACAGAACTTAATGAAAGACGGCCTTGCATACTCTGATGATGTCCCGATCGGGGTCATGATAGAAGTCCCGGCGGCCGTTCGACTTGTCGCGCAACTAGCGAACCATGTTGATTTCTTTGCTTTAGGGACCAACGACCTGATCCAGTACTTGCTTGCTGCAGATCGCAACAACCCGCTGGTCAGCAAATATTACGACCCGCTACATCCGGCGGTGTTACAGGTCCTTTACGAAGTCACCGATACAGCGTCGTCCCTCGGCAAAGGCGTTTGCCTCTGCGGCGAGATGGCCTCTGACCCTCTCACTATGATCCTGCTCATAGGCATGGGTTTAAGGGAGTTCTCTATGCCAGCACCATTTATCCCCAGGATCAAAGCATTCCTGAAAGGAGTTTCTTTAGAGGTTGCCTGCAAACACTACACTGAAATCCACGCCATGGAGAGCAGTAATCAAATTCGCCAGCATCTGGGGGAAATCTTGGAGGATGTAGAATTAGGATATTAACAGCTGTAAGTTGTAAGCTAAAACGGGGCCGCAAATTGCGACCCCGTTTTTATTTCAACGCCTGAATCTTCTGTAAACTCTCCTGCAAAACGATCATCTTCTCCTCAGCATCCTTTAATTTGCCGCGATCTTTTTCAAGAACATGCGGCGGTGCATTGGCAACGAACTTTTCATTGGCGAGCTTCTTGGTGAAGAGGTCGATATCTTTTTGCGCCTTGGCAATCTCTTTCTGTAAGCGCTTTTCTTCCTCGGCGACATCAACCAAGCCTGCCAGCGGCAGAGATATCTCCACATCACCGGCAACCTGGGTCGCGGATTGTTCGGGACGGTCAAGGTTCTGTCCGATAGTCAGGTTATCAACTTTACCTAGCACCCGGATTGCAGCGCTGCCCTGTTCAAGGATCTCTACCGAAGGTGCGGTCTTGCATTCAAGCAGCGCAGTCACCTGCTTGCCGGGCGGCACATCCATTTCGCCGCGGATATTTCGAATTGCCCTGATCACGTCCATCACCAGCTCCATGCGGTCCGCCCCCTCGGAGTCGGTCGGAATACCAGCGCCATCAGGGAAGTCCGCCTGCATGATCGAAGTACAAGGGCGCTCTCCCGGCAGAACCTGCCAGATTTCCTCGGTGATAAACGGCATGAAGGGGTGTAACAGCCGCAGCAACTGTTCAAGAACTGTGAAAAGCACACTCTGAACACGCTGTTTGGCCGCAGGATTGTCTCCGTAAAGATCATCTTTGGCCATTTCAATATACCAGTCACAGAAGTTATGCCAGGTAAAGGCGTACAAAGTGCTCGCGGCCTCATTGAACTTGTACTCCTCAAGCGCCTTAGTTGTCTTGCGAATCGTCTCCTCGAGTCGGGTCAAAATCCAGCGGTCGGCATCAGAGAGTTCAAGCTTATCCAGATCAATACCAGATGGATCGAATCCTTCAAGATTCATCAGGGTGAAGCGACTGGCGTTCCAGAGCTTGTTGCAGAAATTACGGTAACCGGCAATTCGTTCCGTTGAAAGCTTGATGTCACGACCCATGGCAGCAAACGAGGTCAGGGTAAAACGGAAAGCATCGGCGCCATACTCGTCGATGACGTGCAGCGGGTCGATAACGTTGCCCTTGCTTTTACTCATCTTCTGCCCCTGGGCGTCACGGACCAGGGCATGGATATAAACATCCTTGAAGGGCACATCCTCCATGAACTTGAGGCCCATCATCATCATGCGCGCGACCCAGAAAAAGAGGATATCGAAACCGGTCACCAGGCAGGAGGTCGGATAGAACTTTGCCAGTGTTTCGGTCTGCTCAGGCCAGCCCATCGTCGAGAAAGGCCAGAGCGCCGAGGAGAACCAGGTATCCAGGACATCGGTATCCTGACGAATCTCGCTGCTACCGCAGTGAGCACACTGCGTAGCGTCCTCACGGCTGACGGTCAGCTCATCACAGGCCTCGCAATACCAGGCCGGGATGCGGTGCCCCCACCAGATCTGGCGGCTGATGCACCAGTCCTGCAGGTTGAACATCCACTCGAAATACGTCTTTTCCCACTGCTGCGGAACAATCCTGGTGTCGCCTTGCTGCACGGCCTTAATGGCCCCCTCGGCAAGCGGGCCGACCTTGACATACCACTGCAGTGACAGATAAGGCTCGATAACCGTTTTGCATCGATAACACTCTCCAACGGCGTTCTCATAGTTGTCGATCTTTTCCAGCAGTTGCTGGTTCTCCAGATCGGCAACCACGTTGGCGCGTGCCTCGTAACGTTCCTGACCTTCGTAAGGGCCGCCGTTTGCATTGACGATACCCGATTCATCGAAAATATTGATCTCTTCCAAGTCGTGGCGCTTGCCCAGCTCAAAGTCATTAAAATCGTGAGCCGGGGTAATTTTCACCGCACCGCTGCCGAATTCCTTGTCGACATATTCATCGGCCACGATCGGGATTTCGCGATTCACCAGCGGAAGCAGCACCATTTTGCCGATCAGGTCCGCATAGCGCTCATCTTCAGGATGAACTGCGACGGCCGTATCGCCAAGCATCGTCTCAGGTCGAGTCGTCGCGACGACCATGTAACGGTCGGTGCCGATCACCGGGTAACGCAGGTGCCACAGATGTCCCTTCTTGTCCTCGTGCTCAACTTCCAGATCAGACAGTGCAGTATGACAGCGCGGACACCAGTTGATCAGCCGGTTGGCCCGGTAAACCAGACCATCTTCATAAAGTCGGACAAAAACTTCACGGACAGCTTTCGAGAGGCCCTCGTCCATGGTGAAGCGTTCACGCTCCCAGTCACAGGATGCGCCGAGACGCTTGAGCTGCTCGATAATCTGACCACCTGATTCCTCGCGCCATTGCCAGACTCTCTCAACAAAAGGATCACGCCCTATAGCATGGCGGTCGGTGCCTTCAGCGGCCAGCTGTTTCTCGACAACATTCTGGGTCGCAATCCCGGCATGGTCGGTTCCCGGCATCCATAGGACCTCGCATCCGCACATGCGCTTCCAGCGGCACAGGATGTCCTGCAATGTATTGTTAAGGGCATGCCCCATGTGCAGAACACCGGTCACATTCGGCGGTGGAATGACAATCGAATAGTGGGGCTTCTCGGAGTTTTCATCGGCACGAAAGCGCCCTTCAGATTCCCACTTCTCATACCACTTGCGCTCTACATCATGTGGCTCATAGCCCTTGTTTAACTGCTCTTGCATATATGAAGCTTCCTTTACGCTAAAATCTTTGCAAAAAATTCTTTGTCAAAAGGAAATGGGGATTTTAGCAATCCCCATTTCACAGGTCAATCTATCGTATGCAGGCAAAGGAATCAGGCTGCCGCATCCTTGATCTTGCGGATTTCTTCCTTGATCAGGTTCTCGGCTAAATCAGGCACAACCTCCCAGGCAACCCGCTCCAGGATCGTACCGGCAAGCTTTTCAACAATCTGGGTGACGACCTTTTCTATAATCTGCTCTATTTCTTGTTCGCTGAGAGCAGCAGCCTTCGCTTCCACATCAACAGCAGCGGCTGCAACAGCGGCAGGCTCAGGCTCAATAGCAGGCTCAGCTTCTTGAATATCTTCAACAACCGGAGCAACAACCGGCTCGTCAATGACGGGCTCTTCGATTACCGGCTCGTCAAAAGAAACAGCTTCAGTGGGCTCTTCAGTAACAGGCGGTACCGGTTCTTCCATAACCGGAGACTCTGCAATTTCAGGAGATTCTTCTGCAACGGGCTCTTCCTCGACAAACGCTGGCTCTTCAGCTGCAGCAAAAACATCCTCAGCGGGCGCATCATCACGGGACCAAGAAGCCAGGGTTTGTTCCTGCGGTGCCGGTTCCAGGTCCTCGGCACCAAGGATGTCATCTTCATCGAGGGGCATAATGTCATCATCGCCCATCTCAAAAGGCTCCGGCTCAACGCTTGCAGCTGGAGCTTCATCAGCCGTTGCGAACTCTTCTGGGCCAGCTTCATCAGCAAAACTGAAATCATCGGATGCTTCAACCGCGGCTTCTTCTGTAAATACGGGCTCCTCGGCAGTCTGCGGTTCTGCAGCGACATCACTCCAATCATCAGTAACAGCTTCAGGCTCGGGGGTTGCAGCAGGCGCCTCTTCTTCGAAGGAAATGTCACCAAACGGGTCCTCGGATGGGGCAGCAACTTGCTGTTCTGCCGGGACAGGTTCCTCAAAGGATTCAACCGGACTTTCTTCTTCAACTATATCCGGTGCAGGCACCGGTGTTTCTGCGGCAGGCTCTGGTGTAGGAGCAGGAGCTGCAGGCGCTTCCATAGCAGCCGGTGCAGTACTCAGGAGTTCAGCAACCTTATCGATCAGGTTCTGGGATTCAAAAGGTTTTTCAATCCAGGCATTCGCCTGGCAGCTCTTCGCTTTATCCTCATCAAAAGGTTCAAAAGATCCAGCCAACAACAAGACCGGCACATTCTGTAATGCGGCATCCTGCCTGATTGCAGTCGTCAGTTCATAGCCATTTTTCCCCGGCATGTAGACATCTGCCATGATCAGGTCAGGATTGACCTCCTGGGCTTTGGCCAGAGCGGCATCACCGTTATCAGTGATCGTGAGCTCATAATCTTCATGTGCAAAGGTAATTTGAATAACCTTTTGAATCGTTATACTGTCGTCGGCCAACAGCAGTTTCTTGCTCATGCCAACCTCCTTAAATCCTNNGCCGTAAAGGCGCTAAAAAACTAACATATCGCTTTCTCAGGTGTCAAGCGAACAAGACAACACAAAGCAGAAAGAAACCAGGTAAAAGTACTTTAAAGTGTGACCATTTTATAACATCCTGCGACCTTTTGACTGAGCACTTCTCAGCAAACTCAGACAGCTTTCCAGGGCTGTGGAAAAAACAGCTCCTGGTAGAGACTCATCGCGTAACGGTCTGTCATACCGGCAAGAAAATCAGTCACAGCAACGTTTATATCATCTCCTTCTTCAAAAGGGGCATCAAACTGATCAAGCGCATCGGGCCTGTCTACAAAATAGTCAAACAACTCTTTCAGTACCCTGCTGGCCTTACCGAACTCTTCTTCAACAGCCCGGGCACAATAAACATTAGCGTGCAACCAGTCACGCAAGGTTGAGACCTGTTCGGCGATTGATGATGACAGCTGAACCTTTTCACAATCGCAAGCCAGGGTTGTTTCGATCAGGTCGGTAATCATGGTGTTTAATCTCTGGGAAGGCTTTTCGCCAAGGGCAGTCCGGAGGCTCGCCGGAACATCATCATTCTGGATCAGACCGGCACGGATAGCATCATCAAGATCATGATTCACATAAGCGATCACATCCGACAAACGAACCAGCTGCCCCTCCAAAGTGGCGGGCAGATCACTGTCGCTTCGCCCCAGCAAGGCTCCACGTCCCTTTGAATGCTTAAGGATACCGTCCCTGACTTCCCAGGAAAGGTTGAGACCTTTGCCATTTTTTTCAAGCTGCTCGACAACCCGCAAGCTCTGACTTACATGATGAAAACCACCGGGTAAAATCTCGTTGAGAACCCTCTCGCCGGCATGACCAAAAGGGGTATGTCCAAGGTCGTGACCGAGCGCAATCGCCTCGGTTAAATCCTCATTGAGTCGCAAGGCCCTCGCCATGGTCCTGGCAACCTGACTGACTTCAAGGGTGTGCGTCAACCGGGTTCTGTAATGATCCCCTTCCGGAGCAAGAAAAACCTGAGTTTTATATTTTAACCGCCGGAAAGCTTTACTATGTAGAATCCTGTCCCTGTCGACCTGAAAGATTGTCCTGACGGGACAAGGGACTTCTTCCACCTCGCGGCCTCTCGAGTTAAGACAACAACAGGCTTTATCAGAAAGCATGTTCGCTTCTGTAGATTCTAGAACTTCACGAATAATCATTTTTGACCTCATATAAAAAACAATAATTGTTTATAGTAATCACAGGCAAACAATCACATAAATATATTTATGACTTAATTTAAACTTGATTATACACAAATAAATTGTATTACTATAGTTGTC
>JABAHR010002493.1_pt3 | contig 11702 bp, 13 predicted proteins | sample 7062101 | NCBI WGS metagenome assembly JABAHR01 (sample SAMN14534553, study PRJNA622989) | marine sediment metagenome | biome: marine biome [ENVO:00000428]; feature: marine pelagic biome [ENVO:01000023]; material: deep marine sediment [ENVO:00002113] | place: India: Gulf of Kutch | collected...
CGTTGTTCGGCGCGCATCGAATTCCGCGCAAGCGTCGCGCGGCGCGTCGAGCTGCGCTGCGAGAGGCAGCGTCGCCGAGCGGATTTCAGGGCAAGACGGCTCGCGGTGTCGCGAGCCGGCTCGACCCTAGGCGCGAACGAGTTGCCAGCGACCATCGCGAAAACCGTAGAGCGGGCGAAAGCGCTCCTTGTAATGCATTTTCTCGCAGTGCTCGATCCAGTAGCCGAGGTACAGCCATTGCAGTCCAAGGCGGCGGGCCTCGTGGATCTGCCACAGAATGGCGAACGTCCCGAGCCCGCGCCCCGAGAGATCCGGGTCGTAGAACGTGTAAATGGCGGACAGCCCGTCGACGAGCCGGTCGGCGACGGCGATGCCAACCAGAGCGGTGTCGATGCGCATCTCGAAGAACTGGGTGTCCACGCAGGATTCCGTGAGGAAGTCCACATACTTTTTCGGATCGGGGTCGTTCATACTGCTGCCCGGATGGCGCCGGCGCTGGTAGCGGCGGTAAAGCTCGAAGTGCTCGCTGTCGAAGGTAGGCGCGAGCGTTCTGACCTCGATGTCCCGGTTTCGCTGAAAATTTCGCCGTTGGGAGCGGTTTGCCTCGAAGCCATCCACCGGTATGCGCACCGAGACGCACGCCCGGCAGCCGCGGCAGTGCGGCCGGTAGACGAGCGTGCCGCTGCGCCGGAACCCGTGCTTGACGAGGCTGTCGTAGACCTCGGCCGACATCGAAAAGCGAGGATCCACGACCACGGTGTTCGCGGTGCGCCCCGCCAGATAGGAGCAGGCGTGGGGGGCGGAGATATAGAGGCCGGGCAGGTCGGTCACGTCAGCACCGGCAAGTCGCGGTCCAATACCCAGCGACCGCGACGGTCGGGATGCGCGAGCGCCTGACGCAGCTCGAGCAGAAAGCGCGCTCGCGTAATCTCCTGCGCACCGAGACGGAAAACGTGCTCCGAGGAGAGCTGGCAGTCGATGAGCTCGAAGCGCCAGCGTCGAAGCTGGGCGACGAGGTGGACGAAAGCAACCTTGGATGCGTCCGGCACGAAGCTGAACATGCTCTCGCCGAAGAAAACCTTACCGAGCGAGACGCCGTAAACTCCGCCCACCAGTCGCCCGCCGAGCCGCGCCTCCACCGAATGCGCATAGCCTTCGTGATACAGGCGCTCGTAGGCGTCATGCATGTCCGCGGTTATCCACGTGCCTGCCCTGGGATTTTGGCGCCTGGGTGCCGCACAGCCGTGCAGCACGCCGGTGAAGTCCGTGTCGGCGATAATCTCGAACGTCCCTCGGCGCAGCGTCCTGCGCAGGCTCCGTGAGACGTGCAGATCATCGACGTAGAGCACGGCCCTCGGATCCGGCGACCACCACAGAATCGGCTGTCCCGGGTTGTACCAAGGGAAAATGCCCGACCGGTATGCCGTCAGCAGACGCGAGACGCTCAAGTCGCCGCCGATCGCCAACAGGCCCTCAGGGGAGGCCTCCTCGACGGGAGGGAACTCGATCTGAGCAGCGTCGCAGGTCGGCAGCGTCACGCTACACCTCGGCCCGGTACGGCGAGTGGGCTCGCAAGACGTCCATGTAGTGGTCCACACCTTGGCGCTCGCGATCGAGAAATTCGGCGATGGCCGCCGAGAAACGGGGGTGACTTAGCCAGTGGGCGGAATGCGTGGAGGCCGGCATCAGGCCTCGAGTCAGCTTGTGCTCGCCCTGCGCACCGGCCTCGAACCGCATCAGGCCGTGGTCGATACAGTATTCGATGGAGCGGTAATAGCACAGCTCGAAATGCAGGTCCGGCAGCCACCGTTCGGTGCCCCAGTAGCGCCCGTAAAGAGAGTGCGTGCCCCGCAGATTGAAGGCCGCTGCGACGGGTGCTCCCTCGACGAAGGCCATCATCAGGACGACCTGTTCGGGCATGTGCCTGCCGAGCTCGATGAAGAACTCCCTCGTCAGGTAAGGTATGGCACCATGGTTGTGCACCGTCGCCCGATAAAAACGGTAGAAGGCCCGCCAGTGCGCCTCGGTGATCTCGGTGCCCGACAGTGCCGTGATGTCAACGCCCTGTTCGCGCACGCGGCGCCGCTCACGCTTGATCTGCTTGCGTTTCTTCGACGACAGCGCGGCGAGGTAGTCATCGAAGTGGGCATAGCCCTGGTTCTCCCAATGGAACTGTGTGCCGACGCGCTGCTGTAGGCCATGCTGTGCCAGCAGTTTGGTCTCCTGCGCCGCGGTGAAGAGCCAGTGCAACGAAGAGACATCGAGCTCCTGCGCATGCTGCACCGCGGCCGCGATCAGCGCTTCACCGAGCGCCTGCTGATCCCGACCCGGGAGTCTGAGCAGGCGTGGTCCGGTGACCGGCGTGAAGGGCACCGCGGCGACGAGCTTCGGGTAGTAGCTCAAGCCGGCGCGCTGATAAGCATCGGCCCAGGCCCAGTCGAACACGAACTCCCCCCAGGAATGGGATTTCAGATACAGGGGCACGGCGCCGATGGGCGCGGTACCGGCGCGTTCGTGGAGCACGATGTGCTGGGGCACCCAACCCGTCTCCGCGTTTACGCAGCCCGTGCGCTCTAGCGCGGCGAGGAACTCATGACGCAGGAACGGCGCATCGGCGGGAACGAGCGAGTTCCACTGCCCGGCCGGCACCTCGCTCAGCTGCTGATGGACGACTGCGAGCATACTGCTTAGTGTATCAAATACGGTGATTTTGGCGCGGCAGCCGGACAATCGTTGTGCGGTTTCGCGCCATCACACAGAATAGCCGAGCAAGCGTTCACCCAGCCTCAAGGGAACCTCGACCGACAATGACCGCCCCCCTCAGCGTAACGATCGCACAGATCAATCTGGTCGTCGGAGATATCAACGGCAACCTGGCGAAGATACTCCGGACGCTGGCCCGGGCGCGCGACGAGCTCGGCTCCCGGCTGGTCGTCTTTCCCGAGCTGACGATCACCGGTTATCCGCCCGAGGATTTGCTGCTGCGGCCGGCGTTCGTCGACGCCGCGATGGATGCGGTCGATATACTGGTGCCCCGCGTTGTGGGAATCGCAGCGGTGGTCGGGCATCCGTGGCGCGACGGGCAGCGGCTCTACAACGCTGCATCGGTGATTGACGAGGGGCGCTTGCTAGCGCGGTATCTCAAGCACCGACTTCCCAACTACGGGGTGTTCGACGAGCTGCGTTACTTTGTGCCCGGCGGCAGCCCGTGCGTCGTGGACATCGACGGTGTGCCCGTCGGCGTCACGATCTGCGAGGACGTTTGGGAGTCGGGGCCCGTCGAGCACAGCGTCGAGCAGGGGGCGAAGCTGGTGGTCAATCTCAACGCCTCGCCGTTTCACGTCAACAAGCCCGCCGAGCGCGAACAGGCGGTGGTGGCGAAGAGAGCGCGCGCGAGCGCCGTTCCCATCGTCTACGCGAATCTCGTCGGCGGTCAGGACGAATTGGTCTTCGACGGGGGGTCCTTCGTGGTCGATGCCGACGGTCGTCCGACGACGCGATGTCCGCTGTTCGAAGAAGTGCTGCGGGCGGTGCACGTCGATGTCGCCGAGACAGTCGTGCCGCGGGTGGGTCCCATCGAGCCGTTTCTGGCGCTGGAGGCGAGCATTTACCGGGCCATCGTGCTCGGGGTGCGCGACTACGTAGACAAAAACCGATTTCCAGGGGTGGTGCTGGGCCTCTCCGGCGGAATCGATTCGGCCCTGACCCTCGCGCTCGCCGTCGATGCGATCGGCGCCGACCGGGTGGAGGCGCTGATCATGCCCTCTCGCTACACGAAGCAGATGAGCATTGACGATGCGCTGGCCGAGTGCGGTGCGCTGGGCGTGCGCGCCGATATCATCTCCATCGAGCCGATGTTTGAGACGTTTCTGCGCGAGCTCAAGCCGATTTTTGGCGATCGGCCCGCCGACGCGACGGAGGAGAACATCCAGGCCCGCTGTCGCGGCGTGCTGCTCATGGCGGTGTCCAACAAGACAGGCAAGATGGTGCTGACCACCGGCAACAAGAGCGAGATGGCCGTCGGGTATGCCACCCTTTACGGCGATATGGCCGGCGGTTTCGCGGCCATCAAGGACGTACCGAAAACGATGGTGTATCGCCTCGCCGAGTACCGCAATGCCATCTCGGAGGTGATTCCGCGGCGCGCGATCGAACGGCCGCCGTCAGCGGAGCTCGCTGCGGACCAGGCCGATACCGACTCGCTACCGGCGTATGAGGTTCTCGACCCCATTCTCGAGGCCTACATCGAGAGGGATTGTTCCCCGGACGAGATTGTCGCCGAAGGCTTCGACGCCGCAACCGTGGATCGCGTCGTTGCCATGGTCGATCGCAACGAATACAAACGCCGGCAGGCGGCGCCGGGTGTGCGCATCACGAGGCGGGCCTTCGGCCGCGACCGACGCTATCCGATCACATCGGGCTACAGGCATCGCAGCTCCGAGCTCGACAGCGGGTCGACGGAGGGTGCGGCGCCCAGGGCTCAGACGTAGCGAACGATCTGCTCCAGCGGCCGCCGCGACGTTGGTTCGGGCAGTTCGGCCGGATAGCCAATGCTCAGCAGCGCGACGGGGGAAAGATGCTCGGCGAGACCAAGCGCCTCGCGCGCGGCCGTCTCGTCGAAATCGCCGACCCAGGTCGAGGCGAGTCCGGCAGCCACCGTGGCCAGCTGCGCGTAGCTGGCTGCGATAGTTGCGTCCTGCAGGGCGAAGAGTTGCCGGCCGCGCTCGCCGAAGCGCTTCGCCGAGCGCTCCCGATCGCTGGAGAAAACGAGGCACACAGGCGCTTGCTCGATGAAGGCCTGGTCGCGGGCGGCCGCACGCAGCGCGGCGCGTGGCGAAGGCGTCGTCACCACGGTGATCGAGTACGCCTGGAGATCTCCCGCCGAAGGTGCGGCGCATGCCGCTTCGAGGATGGCATGGAGCTTCTCCGGTTCGACCGGCACATCGCTCTGGTACTGGCGCACGGAATGTCGTTTGCGCACAGTTTCGAAATAGTCCCACATGGCTGGCTTCCGAGGCTCTAGGTCATGACGCGTGGCCGCTCACGAGCCACCGAACGCCCCCAGGTAGCGGCTTTCGGGGAAGTTTATTCTCAGTACCCGCAAGGTGTCGTCGGTGAGCTCGTCCATCCCCATTTCACGGTAAGCGATCGCCATGAGCCCGAGCGCATCCTCGACGGCAGGCGTGTTCTGATAGTTCTCGATGACATACTTCGCCCGATTCACCACGGCGACGTAGGCGCCCCGCTTCATGTAATAGCGTGCCACCGAGAGGTCGTGGCGCGCCAGCGTATTGAGAAGAAAGGCCATTCGCTGGCGCGCGTCGGCGGCATAGCGACTGTCCGGATAGCGGGTGGCCAGGTCGCGAAAAGCGTTGAAGGCATCGAGCGCTGCCTGTGGGTCGGTTTCCGCTCTGCTGCCCCCGGCGGTGCCGGTCAGCATGTCGATAAAGCCGGCCTCGCCTTCACTGAAACTGATCAGCCCTTTGAGATAGTATGCGTAGTCTACGCTGGGGTGCGTTGGATGTAGTCGGATGAACCGATCCGCGGCGGCCAGGGCGAGCTCAGGCTCGTCATTCTTGAAGTGGGCGAAGGCAATTTCGATTTGTGCTTGCTCGGCGTACGTGCCATAAGGGAAACGTGCCTCGAGCGTTTTGTACAGCGCGATGGCGGCAGGGTAGTCGCCACCGCGCAGCGCGCTCTTGGCTGATTCGTAGAGGCGATCCACGGGCCATTCGCTGGTTTCGTTCGGTTTCGGCGCCGAGGCGCAGCCGAGCAGCAACAGCGCCACAGCGACCGCGGCACAGCTTCGCAAGCGAGTCGAATCCATCAGCGGACTGGGCTCTCGGGGAGACGGAGTCGCGGAGCATAGCGTGAATCCCGCCAAGCGTGAAGCCAGCGGCAATCCCCGTCTAGCGGCCACGACGTGGCAGCGCCAGGCGCAGGCTGACAGCCGCCCCGTCCGCGCGTTGCGCTGATGGTCGCGGAGCTACGGCTCGCCCAGATTCCCGCGCAGCTGGCGGGCGAGCGGCTGGACAAAGCGCTCGCCGTGCTCTTTCCGAGCTATTCGCGCACCGTGCTACAGCGCTGGCTGCGCGAGGGAAGGATTCGGCTCGACGGACGTCCCCCGGACCGACGACGACGCGTGGCCGGGGGCGAAACGGTCGAGCTCTCGGTGCCCGAGCAGCGCGCCGGTGACTGGATCGCGCAGCCGATTCCCATTGAGATCTTCTACGAAGACGAGTCCCTCATGGTCATCAACAAACCCGCAGGCATGGTCGTTCACCCGGGCGCCGGAAATCCCGACGGTACATTGTTGAACGCGGTGCTCGACCATGCCCCGGCCCAGAGCCTGTTGCCGCGGGCCGGCATCGTGCATCGGCTCGACAAGGATACCTCTGGGCTCATCGTGCTGGCGCGAACCGAGCTGGCCCGTCAGAGCTTGATTACCCAGCTCAAGACCCGATCGCTGCTGCGCGTCTACGTCGCTGTCGTCAACGGGGTGATCATTTCCGGCGGCACGGTCGCGGCGCCGATCGGCCGACACGCGCGTGATCGCCGTAAGATGNNGTAAGCCACTACCGGGTGGTGGAGCGCTATCGTGCCCACAGCCAGGTTGTCGTCCGACTGGAGACGGGACGCACGCATCAGATTCGGGTGCATTTGGCGCATCGCGGCTTTCCGCTCGTGGGCGACCCCACCTACGGCGGCCGTGTGCGCTTGCCGCCCGATGCCACAGCGGAACTGACGCTGGCGCTGCGACGCTTCCGCCGCCAGGCCCTGCACGCCAGGGCGCTGCGTGTCGAGCATCCGGTCTCGGGGGAGACACTGGGCTGGCGTTCACCGCTGCCCGACGACATGCAGCAGCTCATCGACGCCTTGCGCGCGGACGCGCGCAGAAGAGGGGATTCGACGTGAGCCGCGGGGAGCTCGGGTGCTGGCGACCGTCGTGGGACGCTCCCTCAAGGGTGCGCGCGCTGACGACACTGCGCCGGGGTGGTGTCAGCGCGCCGCCATTCGATACGCTCAACCTCGCTGCGCACGTGGGCGACGACCCCGGCGCTGTTCGCGAGAATCGCCGCCGCGCGCGTGTCGCCTTGCGCTTGCCGACGGAGCCGGTGTGGCTGCGCCAGTGCCACGGCCGCGCTGTGGTCGACGCTGCGACGGCGGATCCCCGACTGCAGGCGGACGGCAGCTTCACCGCGCAGGCCGGGGTCGTGTGCGCGGTGCTCACCGCCGACTGTGTCCCGCTCTTCCTGTGTGACGGCTCCGGCGGTCGCGTCGCGGTGCTCCACGTGGGCTGGCGCGGTCTGGCAGCGGGTATCGTCGAGGCGGGGATAGCGGCGTTCGCGCCCGACAGTGCCGGATTGCTGGCGTGTCTGGGCCCCGGCATCGGCCCCGACGCGTTCGAGGTGGGCGCTGACGTCCGCCGAGCCCTGATTCGCGACGCGGCCGAGGCGGCGCTTACGAGACCTTCTGCCAGGCCGAATCACTGGTGTGTTGATCTGTACGGGTTGATTGCCTTGCGCCTGCGTGCGGCAGGCGTCGACGTAACGCCGGCGTCCGACGGTGGCGCGTGCACCGTTGCGCACGAGACGAATTTCTTCTCCTACCGCCGCCAGGGACGCTGTGGTCGCATGGCGTCGTTGATATGGATTACCCCGTGACGGGGCCGCCGAGCCCACGCGGGATTACGGCGTCGGCTTGACCGTGCTGAGTCCCAGAATGGACCAGTCTTGCATACCGCCTCGATACCATTTGAGCTTATGGGCGGGGTAGCCGAAGCGCAGCAACGTGCGGATGTTGGCCGGCGACTGTCCACACCACATGCCGTTGCAGAAAAGTACGGCGGTCTTGCACTCGCTGAAGTCGAACAGGCCCTCGCTCTCTTGGACGTCGAAAACGGCCTGCATGATTTCCGCGATCTCGAACAATGACGCACCCTGTGCCGGATTGAGCCGTGTCCAGGGTACGTTGATGGCGCCCGGTATCGTTCCCTCGCGCACCCACTCGGCGGTGCGGGAATCGACGAGCACGACGCTGTCGTCGCCGGCGCCGATGCGTCGCGCATACTCGATCACCTCCAACTCGCCGACGGTCTCGACGCCGGGCGCCAGCGAGTAAGGCTGGATGCAGAACGGTGGGCAGGGTCGCGACGTTTTTGCGAATGCGGGGTCGACCGTGGCGCTGTTGTCCTGATTGCGTTTAATGGTGACGGTCTTGCCGCCGTGCTCGACGGTTACCTCCATGATGTTCCGCGTAATGCCAACGGGTTCGTCCTCCGCGCCCACCAAGATGGGCGTCGCCATGACCGCGAGCGCGGCAGCAGGGAGTGCTGATCTCAATAATCTCATGCTCGTCTGCTCCTTCGGCGACTGCGCAACCGGACCCACTCTGCTTCGCACCTTAGGGCGGCTGTCGCCTCTGCGGCGCGGCCGGCCTCGACACGGTCGCCGGCCCCATTGTGCCATCCCTCGCCGGAGAACGACTAAGCCGCGCGTCCCATCTGCGAGTTGCCGCGCCGCCGCCCGTAAACGGCTGAGCGACGCGGCTCGATGCGCCGTGCCTGCAGCACCGCTACGCGTGGGTCTTGCGAGCCTCGGGCAGCACGCTCACTTACGCGGACGGGCTCCCGAGATGGGTGATGCGTAGCGACAGATCGACCGCCTGGATGTTCTTGGTCAATGCGCCGATGGAGATGAAATCGACGCCGGTTTCGGCGATGCTGCGCAGATTCGCCAGCGTGACGTTGCCGGATGCCTCGAGCTCCGCGCGACCCGCCGTCCTCGCCACCGCGTCGCGCAATCCGGCGACGTCGAAATTGTCGAGCAGAATACGCGTCGCACCGGCGGCGATGGCTTCATCGAGTTGCTCGAGGGTCTCTACTTCGACCTCGACGAGAATGTCGCTGTCGGCCGCCTCCCGAGCACGGTTGACCGCCGCGCCGACGGAGCCGCTTGCGCGGATGTGGTTCTCCTTGATGAGAATGCCGTCGAAAAGGCCGATCCGGTGATTGTGGCCGCCCCCGGTACGTACGGCGTACTTCTGCGCCAGGCGCAATCCCGGTATGGTCTTACGCGTATCCAGCACACACGCACCGGTGCCGCGCACGCGTGCCGCGTAGCGACGCGTCACCGTCGCGGTTGCGGACAAGGTCTGCAGCAGATTGATCGCGCTGCGTTCACCGGTGAGGATCGGCCGCGCGGGCCCAGAGACGGTGCACAGTGTCTGCCCCGGCTCGACGGCGTCGCCGTCCCTGACCTGCCACTCGATGCGAACCGCCGGATCGAGCTGATGGAACACCTCGTCGAACCATGCGCTGCCGCACAGAACGGCCGCCTGGCGGGTGACCAGCACGGCGTATACCGTGGCGTCGGCGGGCACGAGCGCTGCAGTGAGGTCCCCTGAGCCCACGTCCTCGGCGAGCGTTCGGCGGACCGTCTCGGCGATGTCGGTCGCGGTAGGGCTGATCATGACGGTTCCCGCCCGCGCCGTTCAGCGGCGCCGACGTCGGTCAATACATAGCAGACGCCGTACCGCCGACGCAATCGCTTCGAGGGCCACGAGGAGCCGGGTACGTTGACACGGGATGCCGTCGCGGTCATCTTTGCCGAGACGTTTCACATGAGCAGCGTTGTGTCCGACGACATTTGGGATCTCATTGGCGGCTCGCTCCGCAATCACGGCGGCCAGATCGCCTGGATTCGGCGCTTGCCGGCCGGGCGCCACGAGGTGCGTCGGTGCGACGAGCTCTACCGGGCGGCTCTCGATTTGGCCGCACGGTTGCGCGTCCGCGGCGTGGGCCGCGGCGACGTGGTCGGCATCATGGCCCCTAACGGAGCGGAATGGGGCACAGCGGCGCTGGCGGTATGGAAGCTCGGCGCCATCGTAGCGCCCATCCACATCGGTAACAGCCCCGCGGACATCGAAGCACAGGTGCGCGCCCTGGCGCCGCGAGTCGTGCTGGTCCACGACGCCGAGCATCAACTCGCGCAGACGTGTCCGATAGAGCTCGGCAGTGACCCCGCGCGCGTGCGCGACGAGGAAGCGGTTCCCGCCAACGGGCTCAGCGTCGAAGAGGCGGCGCGCATCTACACCTCCGGCAGCACGGGAAACCCCAAGATCGTGTGCCTGTCGCACCGCAATATCAGCTCCAATTTTCGGGCTGCCGCGAACATCATTCATATCGGTCCGGACGATCGATTTCTTTCGCTGCTGCCGCTTTCGCACGCCCTGGAGATGACCTGCGGCATGCTGCTGCCGCTTTACTGTGGAGCGACGATCGTCGTCCCTCGCGTGTTGGCGGCGAGCGAGATCATCCGCGCGATGGCCGAGGAGAACATCTCGATCATCATCGCCGTGCCCCGGCTGTTTCGAAATCTCATGCTGGGTCTCGAGAAGCGCATGGCGGAGGCGGGTCCGCTGATGCGCGCATACGTGCGACTGCTGCGCCGCACGCCGCTGACGCTGCGCCGCATGCTCAATCTGCCCGTTCGCAGGCGCTTCGGGGGACGCATCAAAGCGTGGGTGAGCGGCGGTTCACGGCTCGATCCGGAGATCTCGCGGTACTTCCAGGGGCTGGGACTGCCGCTGCGTCAAGGCTACGGGCTGACCGAAACCGGTCCGGTGGTCAGCATTCAAGAGGAGTTTCCTCGACGGGCAGACAGCGTTGGCAAGCCCCTGGAGGGGGTCGAGGTTCGTGTCGAGAATCCCGACCCGACCGGCAGCGGCGAGCTGTGGGTGCGCGGTCCCAACGTCATGCTGGGTTATCTCGACGCCGCGCAGACCCGCGAGGTGATCGAGGACGGCTGGTTCAGGACAGGGGATCTGGCGCGGCTCGAGGCCGACGGCCTTATCACGCTCACGGGGCGCGCGAAGCGCCTCATCGTCACCGAGGCGGGTAAGAACGTCTATCCGGAAGAGCTCGAATCCCTCCTCGAGCGTTTCGGCGCCGTCAAGGAGGCCGGCGTGTTGGAGCTGGACGAGCGTCCCGCGGTCGTGCTGGCCATGGACGCACCCGACCCCGAGAAGGCTGCGCGTGAAGTGCTCGGCGCTTTCAACGCGCAGGTCTCGGCGCACAACCGGATAACCCGCTTCGCGGTGGTCGACGAGCTGCCGCGCACGCCGCTCGGCAAGATCGCGTTGAAGATGCTGCCCGAGATCTTCCGTGACCACGAGGTCACCCGTACCTCCTGAGCGCGATCACGGTTTTCGCGGTCGGTTGAATCGGGGCGGCCGCACCCCCACATCCCCGTCATGACTTCGGGCCGGATCAGCGGCCGCCGGAATGTGGCTTTCTATCCGGTTTCGAAGCGAGAGGAGAAGCCCTTCCATGCGAATGGACAAGCTTACATCGAAGTTTCAGATGGCGCTCGGTGATGCTCAGAGCCTGGCCGTCGGACGGGACCATCAGTTCATTGAGCCGCTNNGCCGCTGCACCTGATGGTCGCGCTGCTCGACCAGGACGGCGGCACGGTGCGACCGCTGCTCGCACGCTGCGACGTAAACGTAAATCTGCTTCGCTCGCAGCTCGGCGACGCACTCGACCGGCTGCCTTCCGTCGAGGGGTTCGATGGAACCGTTCAGATATCGAACGATCTCGGACGCCTGCTGAACGCCACGGACCGGCTGGCGCAGAAACGCCAGGACAGCTTCATCTCGAGCGAGCTGTTCGTGCTCGCCGCGGTGGACGACAAGGGCACGTT
>JABAHR010007056.1_pt1 | contig 11697 bp, 6 predicted proteins | sample 7062101 | NCBI WGS metagenome assembly JABAHR01 (sample SAMN14534553, study PRJNA622989) | marine sediment metagenome | biome: marine biome [ENVO:00000428]; feature: marine pelagic biome [ENVO:01000023]; material: deep marine sediment [ENVO:00002113] | place: India: Gulf of Kutch | collected...
AAGAAGTGATCAAGAGGAATTCCTGGAGGCCGTCGGGACGATAGACAAGGTTTTTAAAAATGAATGGCCAGATGATGGAGAGGCAAAGGGAGCGGCTCCCAGGCGGATGAAGCGGGTCGCAAAAGGACAGCTTAAACCACAGGCTCAGCTCGACCTTCATGGCTTGACCGTCGAAGAGGCGTCGGAAAAAGTAAAGTTCTTTTTGCAGAACTCGATCTACAAGGGGCTCGATACCGTTATCATTATAACGGGAAAAGGTTTGCACTCAGACGAAGGTCCGGTTTTACGCAAGGCAGTTGATCGATTACTCAGTGGTCTTCGTGAGTCGGTTGTCGAGTGGGGTATTGCGCCTCGATCATATGGTGGTGATGGCGCCCTGATTGTATTTTTAAGAAGATCCGGAGAAAAATGAAAAAACCGTAAAATTTTTTCTTGACATACCTGACTAAATCAGTAATATATACACAACAGAACAAAACTTCTTCATGTTTTACCTCCTAACCAAAACCCTTGCCCCACAGTCCCTCTCCTGACTGTGGGGCTTTTTTTTCTTCTACAAAAAGAGCAGGCCGATGTTGACGACAACATCGGCCTTTATGTTTCTATTACTTAAGTAGCGCTACTCTTCTGTTTTTCGCGCTTCCTTGTTTTCCGGTGAATCGGGCTTCTTTCTGGGGCGTCCGCGGCGTGGCTTCGGTTTTTCCTCAGATGTAGCGTCCGTAGCCTTTTCATTACCAGTGTGTTCTGTCTGCTTCGCCGTGCTGGTTTTTCTGGGACGTCGTGGGGATGGCCTTCTCGTGGACTTCTTTTCTTCTACACGATTTTCATCAGTGAGTGTTGTTTCAGCCGCTTGATTTTGTGATACAGCTTGATCCTCTGACGGCTGTTCCTTATTTGCTGCAGTCGATTTTCTGCGCCCTCTGCGAGCGGGTTTCTTCTGCTCGGTTGGTTCCTCTGCCTCTTTAGGAGTTTCAGATCCACCTTGATTGTTTTCAGAGGAACTCTTCGATTCGTCAGCTTGTGCGGTTCTTTTGGGAGTACGATGTCTTCGTCTTGGTTGTGGTTTCTTAGTAACTTCCTGCGACTCTGAAGCGGGTTGCTCAGCATCTTTCTCTAACTTTTTTGTTTCCTCTTCGGTCGGCTGTGATTCCGATGCCGCTTTTGGTTTACGTCTTCCTGGCTGTCGTTTAGGTTTTTCTTCTTGAACCGACTTCTCGGATTCTTCCTGAACAGGCGATGCTTTATCAGTGGTCACTTTCTCATCTGCTGGCTGTTCCGGTTTCTTTGTCCTGCTCCGTGAGCGGCGCGGTCTCTGGGGTTTTTTTTGCTGTTCAGCTGCTGGTGCTTCTTGTTGTTCAGGTTGCTTTTTTGGTTCGGCTTCTTCTTTATGTTCCGAATCGCTGGCTTCTGCTTGCAAATTTGCTGTGTCTTGCTGTGCTACTTGTGTTTCCTCGGAAGTCGCTGCAGGCTTGCGGCGTCTGCGCCGACGACGTTTCTTGTTGGCGTTGCCTTCTTCTTTTGGTGCGTTGCCACCATTTTTCTCTTGAGACGATTCCTCGTCGGGCACAGAAAGTAATCCAGCTGCGACAAATTCATGTTGCTCCGGTTGGTCTTTTTCTTTCTTGACAATCTCCAGTTCTGCCTGATCTGCGTGGAAATCCCGATTGCCATGGATATGTATCTGCAGGTTATGATCACGCTCCATTTCAACCAAATCTTCACGTTTGTCATTGAGAAGATATGAGGCAACGTCAATCGGCAACTCGGCATTAATTTGACTGATCTGACCTTTTGCTGCGCTTGCGTGAATTTTCCTCAGTAAAGCTGCCGCTTGTGTTTCCGGGCTTTTGAGGCGTCCATTGCCTTGACAGTGCGGGCATGTGAGGTAGGTTCCTTCTGCGAGGGCCCCTTTGATTCTCTGGCGGCTCATCTCCAGTAAACCGAACTGACTGATGCGACCAACGCTGACCCGGGCCTTGTCATTTTCCAGAGACTTCTTGAGTTCCTTTTCAACTTCACGCGCATGTTTACGATCACGCATATCTATGAAGTCAATAACGACCAAACCACCAAGGTCTCGAAGCCGCAGTTGCCTGCCAACTTCTTTGGCGGCTTCAATGTTGGTTTTAGTTGCTGTTGCTTCAACTCCTTGTTCGGAAGCCATCTTGCCACTGTTGACGTCAATAGCCACCAGGGCTTCAGTCGGGTCGATGACGATTGAGCCTCCGGAGGGCAAGGGAACCTTGTTACGACTTAAAATCTCTATCTGGTCTTCTATCTGGTAACGGGAGAAAATCGGCCGCCGTTCCTGGTGCAATTTGACCAGCTTGACCTGGTCCGGCATGACCATCTGAAAAAAATCTCTGGCCTCTTTGAATACCTGCTGGTCATCAATAAGGACTTCATCCATGTCGGTGGTAAAATAATCGCGTATGGACCTGATAATCAGGTTGGATTCCTTGTAAAGAAGGGCTGGAGCTTTGACCTTCTTGTCCAAGTCCAGGATACTTTCATAGAGACGGATCAGATAAAGATAGTCTCGCTCGAGTTCTTCCCGGCTCTGATTGAGCGCAGCAGTGCGGACGATATAGCCAACATTATCTGCCATATCGATAGATGCCATCGCTTGCTTGAGCTCTTTACGCTGTGAATCACTTTCTGCTTTGCGGGAGACGCCGCGGGTCTGGCTTCCCGGCATGATGACCATGTAGCGACCGGCGAGCGAGAGGTAGGTTGTCAGGGCTGCACCCTTGGTGCCACGCTCTTCCTTGATTATCTGAACGAGAAGTTCCTGACCACGGTAAAGCAGATCAGTAATGCGTGGGCGGCGGCCATCTTCTGCCGGCTGATAATCCGGCTTGACGGCCTTGTAATTGATCTCGTCGATCTGCAGGAACCCAAGGCGTCCTGCTCCATAATCAACGAAAGCGGCCTGCAGACCGGATTCGACCCGGACCACAACCGCTCGATAGATGTTTCCCTTGGTTGGTTCATGACCGGCAACCTCAATGTCAAGTTCTGTGAGGATGCCGTCTTCGACAATAGCCACTCGGTTCTCTTCATGCTGAGTGGCGTTCATCAGCATTTTTTTAGACATGTAATTCTTCCCGGCTATCGTACACGACAGCCTTGATCTGTTGGGGGCAATCACCCTGGCTCGAGATCTAAGGCTCAACCGGAATGGGAGCTCGCTCAGAGACAGGATTGTTGCCAAAACTTTATCTTGTGGAGGCCCGAATGACCTCTCAAGAACAAAAAAAGCCTTTAAATAAAGGTAGATGCGAATGAACTATAACAGATTTGGAAAGGTTTGAATAGCCTTTAATTAATAACTTTTTTCGTGGTACAAAACATGTCTTCATTACTAAATAATTAGTGACAGTGCACGATTTTCATTCTACGTAACGGAAATTAGTATACTGTCCCCATTTTTTAGCTATCTAAATCTTGTAAATTGACAATTCTCGCGATCACTAAGATATGCTATAACACCCCCCATGCTCCAACTCAAAAATGTCACAAAACAGTTTGCCGACCAGGTGGTTTTAAGCGATGTTGACTGGCACGTCAGACCGACTGACCGTGTCGGTTTATGTGGTGAAAACGGCGCCGGCAAAACCACGTTGCTACGCTTGTTGGCAGGCCTTGGTGACGTCGATTCCGGTGCCATTCAGCTTGCCAAAGGAACGACGGTCGGTTACCTGCCGCAAGAAGGGCTGGAACATGCCGGCAAGACCCTGTTTGATGAAGTGCAGTCAGCTTTGTCGGGGTTGTTGTCTGTTCAGGACGAGCTCAAGCAACTTGAGGCCCGCATCAGTCGGAAGTCACAGGAAGAAGATTTAGAGCGTTACTCTGAATTGCAGGAACTCTTCCGCCATCGTGGTGGTTACACCATGGAGGCTGATATCGGCAGGGTACTTAAAGGTCTTGGTTTTGCCGAAGGGGATTGGGCTAAACCCTGTGAGCATTTCTCCGGTGGCTGGCAAATGCGCATTGCGCTTGCCAAGTTGTTGCTGCAAAAGCCAACGCTTTTGCTCCTCGATGAACCGACTAATCACCTTGACCTGCCAGCACGTGACTGGTTGGAGAGCTATCTTTCCGCCTATCCGCATGCTGTTATCCTTGTTTCTCATGATCGGTTTTTTCTTGATCAGGTTGTCACGCGCATCGTTGAAGTCTGGCACGCCAGGTTGACCGATTACCCCGGGAACTATTCACGCTACCTGACTGCGCGGCATGAGCGTGTTACTGCTTTGCGTGAAGCGAAAGCCCGTCAGGATGAGGAGGTCGCCCGCATCGAGGCCTTTATCAATAAGTTCCGCTACAACGCCAACAAGGCGGCGTTGGTCCAGAGCCGGATCAAGCAGTTGGAAAAGATTGAGCGTATTGAATTGCCCCCTGAGCGCAAAAAGATCGGCTTCTTTTTCCCACCGCCTCCCAAAGGAGGGCGTCTTTCGGTTTCACTCAAAGGTGCTTGCCAGGGTTATGGTGAACTCTCGGTTCTGGAAAATGTTGACCTGGATGTCGAACGCGGAGAAAGGGTTGCACTGGTCGGCGCCAACGGTGCTGGCAAATCGACCTTGATGCGTTTGCTTGCCGGGGTTGAACCTCCTCTTCAGGGTGAGCGTGAAGAGGGTCATAACATGGTGATGGCCTATTTTGCCCAGGATCAGGCCCGCACACTTGATGCAGAACTGACTGTCCTGGAGCAGATTACGCGGGAAGCACCGTTCGATATGGTGCCGAAATTGCGTAATCTGCTGGGTGCATTTCTCTTCCATGGTGATGATGTTCATAAAAAGGTTGCTGTCCTCTCCGGTGGAGAGCGTAACCGCCTGGCGTTGGCAATCTTGCTGTTAAGGCCTGCCAATCTACTTCTCCTGGATGAACCAACCAATCATCTTGACCTGGCTTCCAAGGAAGTGCTTTTGCAGGCGTTGCAAAGCTACCAGGGGACCATGGTTTTTGTTTCCCATGATCGATATTTTGTTGATGCACTGGCAACGCGTGTTATCGAAGTCTGTGACCAAAAAGCTACCTCACACCTTGGTAACTATGAGGATTTCCTGAGGGCAAAGTCAGAAACAGGAGACAAAAGCCATTCGTCCCTGCGGGTGGAACAAGAGGCTCATGTGGACAAGCAAGATCGCCCGAGCAAATCAGAGCGGGTTCAATCACATGCAGAGCGTAAAGCGGCAAGGCGTGAACAACAGAAACGTCAAAAGGAGCTTGTTGAGGTAGAACAGCGTATTGAAGACCTTGAAAGGACCCTTGCTGAATTGACAACAGAGATGCAGGCCCCGGAAATGGCGGTTGACCATGCAAAGTTAGGCAAACTGGTTGATCAGCATGCCGACTTGCAGGGTGNNGTTGCCAGCGAGAAGGGTGGCGTTGGCAAAACGACGATCGCGACCAACCTGGCCGTTTACCTGAAAGCCTTACGTGAAGACCTGCCGGTAACAATTGCGTCTTTCGACAATCACTTCAGCGTCGACCAGATGTTTGCTCTTGGCCCGAGGCCGGACAATGACGTGTCTGGTTTGTTGGGATCGACACCTCTCTCTGAGCTGGTCAACCTTGGACAGTATGGAGTGCAGTACCTTGCATCATCGAGACGCTTGCGTCCTCCGAGCCATGGGCCTGAATGGTTGGCACAGCAATTGGCAGGAAATGATTTCCCGGGGATATTGATCCTCGATACACGCCCCATCCTCGACTGGTTTTCAGAGGCCGCGTTATTGGCTGCTGATCTTGTTTTGACGCCCATAAAGGACCGTGCCGCCATGATTAATGCCGATGCCTTGCGTCAGGTCCTCGATCGTGCCGGCCGGGCCAATCGGCTCTGGCTTCTGCCAAGTCTGGTCGATACCCGTGCACGGCTGAACGCAGAGGTCAAAGTGCATGAGTTCCTCAGCTATGCTGCCCGTGAGCGAGAGTACCAGGTCCTCGATATCATGATCAGCAAGAGTCCCAAGGTTGAGGGGTTGGCTTCAGGTTTCTCTGCCACGATTCGGCCAGTTTTGACCCATGCACGTAACACCGCTGTTCATGGCCAATTCAAGCAGCTGGCCGAATTTGTACTGCAGCATTTTGATCATGGCCCCAGGAAAGAGACCTTAATGGCTGAACAAACAAGCGCAAGCAAGTCGGCAGCAAGAAAGCGCTTGTTGTCAAATTGCCCTTTTTGTGAACAAGTAAATAGCCAGTCCGGCCATTTTTTTCAGGAGATGCAAAGCCGTCGTCATGGGTATCTCCATCCGGTTTGTTATGAAAAAATAGTCGAATGCCTGAGCTTTGACGGTGACTTCATTGAGGATAACGTTATTGCACTGGTTCTTAGCGGCCCGGGGTTAATTGACTTGGAAAGTCGTCTGGTCGCACATTTGTGTACGGACAACGGCGAGATTCTCGAAAGCAGGGATGTCAGCTTTAACGAATCTCCGGAGATGGAAAAGATAATCGAAACAACATCCGGCCGTACTCTCAACGAGTCCTACCGAAGTTTCGTCCTGTTGAATTGCACGGGCAAAACAATGCCAGACGACCGGCCGGACCAAGCTTTTATAAAAAAGCGCAAGCTGGTTGTCCGTGAAATCCATAAAGCGGGACTTTTTTAGTCGTCCTAGTTTCTTGACATGTACACTCAAATATCATAAAAAGTTAGATTCGTGATAATGTTAAACTAAAGTAAAAGGCCCTGAACGAATGATCCTTTTGCCACGCGGCAATCCCGTTAAAGAAAATATAAATCCCGGTAAAGTGAACCTCGCCGATGCAATGAACAAAATGCGTCAAGGCAAGTTTACCGGTTATTTGCGATTTGATTTTCCTGTGGGTACCGGTGTGTTTATTTATCAGGAAGGTCGCCTGATCAGTGCACTGCTGGAAGGGGAACGTGAAAAGCAGATCGCTTACGATGCGATAGCAAGAACTTTTCAGGAGGCCTTGGCTGGTGAGGGGATACTTAACATTTATCGCCTTTCCAAGGAGTTGTCTCACAGTATCCATACCCTGCTCCATGGAGAAATGTTGCACAAGGGGCAGGACCTACAGCTGATTGATATCAAGTCCCTGCTGGTCCGCATGCGTGAAGAGAAGCGTAGCGGCTGCCTGAGAATTTATTCCAAAGAACATATTGCTCTAATTTTCTATAAGGATGGCAACCCACTGGGTTTCTTTCACGACGGTTCAACAGACATTGAGACAACTGCCGACAGTTCTATGTCCGTTGCCAAAGAGCCGGGGGCCAAGGTTGATGTGCTGGTCACGCAGGGAGGTGGTGACAAGAACCTCGCAGACCTCATGGAAACTGCAGATATAGCTGGTTTGTGGAACAATGCCGTCAATGAACGCCGTCGCCAGCGAGAAGAGCAGGAAACTGCAGCAAGCAAGACATTGGAAATGCGTGAGTCAGACAGGCGTCAGAAAACGCTGGCTTTGTTCAAGCAGCTTGCCCAGACCCATCTCGGAAAAATTGGCAATTCGCTGGTCGAGAAAGAGTTTGAAAGATTGAAGCTTAACGGCAGTCAGCTTAACGAAGCTGTTCTGGACGGCTTTTATGCGAATCTTTCCAAAGCAGCCAAGCTGGTTGCCGGGCCAAGTAAGATCGACAAGATGCTTGAGGAAATGAAGAAAGGTTTCAAGGGGCTATCCAAATAGCCCCGGCTATGAATCCGGCGGCTTGCGAGTCGCCGTTTTTTCTTGCCTGGGTTCCAGGCGTTCAGGGAGGCAGTCATGGAAATGTTTAATGTGGTGTTGGCGGTTTTCTGGGTTATTGCAGGGTGTGTATCCTTTTATTTCAGCATTGGCAATGCCAGGGTCTGGACCAGCATTGCGGTTGGCTTCTTCCTGATCCTGCTCGGTGAAATTATTCCGGGGGCGTTACCTTTCCTTCCTGGCTTGAATAATCCTTATGTGCTCGCTATGGGCCATATTATCGGCACTATTTCCATCCTCGTCATGAGTCACGGCTTCCAGGAGTATTATGTTTTCACCAGGACGCTTGAGTTCGAGGGGAATAAGGTGGCGGTTTATCTTTCCGTAGCGGGTGTCATCGCTGCTTCTATGGTCTTCCTGCTGATTAACCCCGAGCCGGACGAAGGTGTTCGCCGGGTCATCCGGATTGTTGAAAATACCAATTGGGTTTTCCTCTCCCTGATCAATATCGATTTGATCCGCAAGATTTATGTGAATATCAAGGATACGCCGATCAGCAATGGCTTCGTTGCCTTTATGGCGGTCTTCGGCTGTATCTTTTTGTGGAAGGGCTCTCAGCTTTACATCGATGTTTTCAGCCTGGAGCAGATTCGTGATGCCTTCCCGATTCGTTATGAAATATCTTTCTGGTGTAAAAATATAGGAAACTTCCTGGCAAGTATTACTGTTGGTGGAACTTTTCTTTATCTTGGGAAGTTGTTGAGATAGTTTCTTTTCGTGAGAAGAACTAAAAGCGGGGCATGTTACGATGCCCCGCTTTTTTTGTGTGTGCTTTTGTTTTATATGAAGAGCACAAAATTTAGATTTATCTATAGCCGGTCGCGCTCGGCAGGCGCCTTATCGAAATCGGGGACACAATAGGAAACAACATTGTGTCCCCAGACTTCTAAAAAACACACCCAATGCCTTGATATAGAAATGGGGACATGTACTTAATACGTGTCCCCATTAATTACGATGTCGTCCTGCGTGACGAGTGTCGCCGCTTTTGTCTGAATAATATTAATAATGTGCTGCTTGTAGAGGTTCAAAGAACACGAAAGTCAAACTATTCTGTGCTCCCTTGCTTTAAATTCACATCTCTCTGCGGGAATGGAATCGTAATCTTGGCCTCACCCAAGGCCTTGTGAACAGCCATATTGCCACGGTAAAGGGTCTGGAAATACCTCTTGGTCGGAACCCAGTAACGCATTCCGAGATCAATCGACGAGTCGCCGAAGGCTTCGATACCGACCTGTGGTGGCGGCTCACTGCAAATATCATCAATCCCTGATAAAGCCTTTTGAACGACCTCTACGGCTCTTTCAGGATCATCGTGGTAGCTGATGCCGACAGACCCTTCAACAATGCGGTTCTCAAATGAATTGAGCAGGATCTCGCCAATGATATGTTTGTTGGGAATTGTAATGCGTTCATCGTCTTCTGTGCTTAAAATTGTTGTTGCCAGGTGGATTTCTTCAACCTGTCCGCTGACACCCTGGATGGTTATTGTATCGCCAATCACAAAAGGCCGTGACAGGATGATCACCAGGCCTGCGCCGTAATTGGAGACGGGACCGGCAATCGCGAAGCTGGTGCCAAAAGCGATAGCACCCAAAGCGGCTATAAATGGAGCGATAGAGATGCCGAACTTGCCAATCGCTATAATGATGACAAAGGTCAGAACAAGAATTTTGACGACATTGCCAAGAAAGCGGGCGAGGGTGATGTCGACGTTTTTTTTCTCACAGAGACGGGTGACCAGACCACCTAGCCAACTGGCAACCTTGGCGCCGACGATCAGGATGATAATTGCGCCCAGAATCTGGAAGCTGTAGTTGATTATAAATTCAACGACGACATTGTATATTTGCTGGATCGTTTCGAGTTCTTTCTCCATCAGTCCCTCCGGTAAGCTAATTTTAAATATTTTACCAGAAGAAAGGGGGGAGTAAATCAAGCAAATACATGCAACTTCATGGTATTTCTTGTTTGTTATTCTTTGCATTTGATACAATCCAGTCGTTGGGTAAAGGTTATGACAAAAATACAGACTGAAAATCTTGATATTGATACCAGGCTGCTCGCCGATTTTATTTATGCTTTGAATATCGCGCGCCGTCAGGTTCTTGCATACCCTGCCGGGCATCCGATGGTCGTCAAGGCGACCGAGAACCTTGTCAGACAACTCCCTAAACTGCTGGAGTTTCGTAGCTCGATCACATTGGGTGTCGCCCGTGATAAATTGATGCTGGACGGTGTCGTCATTGATCCCGAGAATCCCGTTTACAAGGATCTTGCCAGCAGTCTCTTCGAAATGAGAATTGCCTCGCTGACCATCAACCGAGAACTCACAAGTAATGAAATTGTCAGTTTTTTTGATTGCTTTCGTGAGGCCCCCGAGAAAATGAATATGCAGGAAGAAATTGACAGTATTCTGCTTGCTCGTGGATTCAAGGGGATTCGTGTGCAGGGGATCGATTTCAGCGCATTTAGTACCACTGAGGTCGATATTGTGCATGCCCCTGAGCTAAAGGGGCTTGAAAGTGATACCTCACGACTGTGGAGGTCGTTTGCTAAAGGGATTATAAAGGGCTCTATCGACCCCAATGGTGAATTGCCCCAGTCACTCGAAGAGATAGACCCTGACATTTTAGCGCAGGTTATGAATCAACAGTTTGAGGATACAGGGGTGTCTTCTGAGGCAAGCTACGAACAGGCGATCACAAGTTTTTTGCAGAAGTCAGATCAGGAAAACATCCGTGACCAGGCCCACCAGGAGTCGATCGGGCGGCTTGGCAGCCTAGTGGGGAAATTAAAACCGGAAATTCGTAGACAATTCTTGAACAGTACTTTTAAGTCTTGTGCCAATCGACCTGGAACAGCTGAGAACCTGTTGAGCCATATGCCCAGGGAAGTGCTTTTGGATGCTTTGGATCAGGTGGATGCCGGCTCGATTGAAATCCCCCAGTCATTACTTGATGTTGTGGGGAAATTGTCGAAGCACGGTGCCGACGGGGTGTCAACAAGCCGTGTCGCCGGTAATGTCGGACGGTCCACACAGGAGACCGCTCAGCAGTTAGCCAGTCTTTTTTCAGAAGACCGTTCAGAGTTTTTCGTCCCAAAAGATTACCAGGATGCTTTGGCAGCCATGACTGCAGCAACCGCGGATCAGTTCTTGACCGATGGCCAAGTTGATGAACTTGTCTCAAGCTTGGACACCCATGCTGTCGAAAAGCAGTTCTGTAATGTTCTGCTAGATCTTCTGGAACGTGATGTGCCTCTTGAGATAGGCGATGCCATCGGTCGTAACTTGCTGGCGATAATGGATTATTTCCTGGAAACAGGTGATTTCGTTTCGCTGGCGAGGGTACACAATTCATTGACCAGGCATGTTTTAACTTTGCCTGAGGGCGTGAGCGAATCCTCTCATGAAGCTTTGGCATATTTCTCAAGTGAAGACTTTATTGACAGAGTCCTCGACAGTTTTGAAGTGTGGGGAGAACCTTCTCAAAGTGCCATTAATAGCTTGGTTCGTGAGGCGGGGCATCTATTTGCAGATGCTATGCTGGAACGATTGGCAGATGAACCAAAAATGGCGCGCAGAAGACACTATATGGAGCTTCTGGTTCGTGTCGGTGCTGCTGTGATAGAGCCGATTGAAGCGAGGATCGATGACCCCCGTTGGTATTTTGTCCGTAACATGGTCTTAATTTTACGTGCGCTGAAAGACCCTGCCGCAATCAAGGTGCTGAGAGGATTAACTAAGCATGAAAATGCAAAGGTCCGCATTGAAGTTGTTAAGTCTTTATTAGAGTTGCGTGATGAGCAGGGTCATAGAGTGCTTTACGAAGCCTTGATGGACAAGGATCCGCTTGTCCTGTCAGGTGCAGTACAATTGGCCGCCCTAAGTTCTGATGACCGAATTATGCAAGCAATGGTCAAACTGCTTAACAAAAAGTTGCCGGCAGAACATGCGGTGGAAATAAAATCCCTGGTGAT